>Ga0310690_10002073_pt1 | contig 33772 bp, 35 predicted proteins | sample AusTroGonzalo_MG_2_FD_207661 | JGI IMG/M metagenome (GOLD analysis project Ga0310690, IMG submission 207661) | Bovine rumen microbial communities from tropical cattle in Woodstock, Queensland, Australia - Gonzalo_04 (v2) (version 2) | ecosystem: Host-associated > Mammals > Digestive system >...
GTGGAGGAACACGGTCGCACCTTCGGATAGTACAATGTGAATCTGCGGGGCTTGTGTGGCAGGTACTTGCCGCTCTGGATTTCTTCTTCCAGCTTCAGTGTTTCCTCGATCCCGTGCAGGACATACCGCGCCACAGACGCCTTCCACATCTTGCCTCTTTTGCATTTCCACATTGACTCGTAGAGCGCTTCCGATTGTAGAGATTCGTCAAAATTCATTTTTTAAATCCGAGAAGTCATAGCGGACAGCGCCCCGTAGGACGGCCGCATCTTCACAGTGTTGTTCGCCTCTTCCGAGGCCAGGCATTCAGCTCCCTGTATTCTCATGCTCTTTTGGTGTGCCGGCGCTGTGCGTCAGCCGTATAACCCAAGCGAAACAGTCCGGGCAGCCCCGATTCGCGTTGTACGCGTTGTTGTTGTTGACTTTGCCGCTGCTGTTGACATTCCACGCATTGTTGGCGTTGCTCCGATTGCAGGACCGCAGCCACACGTTGGCAGCAGAGGGGGCAGCAGTACAGCTTACAGCCTGTTATAAAGTCAGATATTCTTGTATCTGTCTTTATCGCTTTCGTGCCATCCTTCGATAGCAGTGCGCAGATCCCGCACCCGCTTTCCCCATTTCAGCACCCGCTTCGTGGTCAGGTGGAAATGCTTCCGGCACAGCTGGATCTCCGCCAGCAGGTCACTGCAGACCTGAATTGCCTCCGCCTCTTTCCCAAGCCTCTCCGCTTTCCGCCACGGCTGCCGGTCCAGGTTGATCTCGTTGGCCGTGAAGGTCAGCATGAAGATCCGGTTCGCCATCTCCCGCACGATATTCGTCAGGGAATCCTCCCGCCACACGTAGATCTGCGTGACGGTCCCGTCCGGGTTCTTCTTTTCCTTGACGCAGTAGTCCGGGAATTTGTTGATGTTGTCCGTGATGGTGAAGACGTAGTCCGCAAGGTTCATGGCGTCCACCACCGGCGTGAATCGGTTCGGCTTGTGATCTCCCGCGTTAGTCATTTCGTTCTCCTTTTGCTGCCCCCGCAGGTGTGCGGGGGCAGATTGTGGGATTAGGCAGATTTCAAAATTTTACAGGCCGGGCAGCCCCGAAACGCGTAGTACGCGCTGATGCCGCCGACTTCGCCGCTGCTGATGACAAGCCACGCAAGGTAGGCGGTGCTCCGATAGCAGGACCGCAGCCACACGGCGGCAGCAGAGGTCGTGTCGTCTACCCGGTACTTCTTCAGGATGGGGTAGGTCTGCGAACGCTGGAACTTGCCGGACAGCCCTGCCTCCTGGGCGAGGGTCTTGTAGTAGGCCCACTCGTTGCCTTCGCCCGACTTCTCCGGAGCGATGTACCAGTTTTCCAGACAGGGGAGGTAGATCTTATCCCGCGTGGTCTCCGTGTCGGTGGCGAAGCCTTCCTCCGTGTTCAGCGCCGTGACCACGTCCACTTCCTGCAGCAGGCTGAGGAAGTCGTCCCCGTAGCCGGCAAGGAAGCCTCGCAGTGTCTCTGCCTCGGCAGGCGGGCGGTCCCAGCCGTTCTTCGCCGACCACCAGGCTCCGGCCGCGGCCGAGCTGTTGAGGTACTGGCGGATGGCGGACTCGCTCCACCGCCCGGAGCCGTAAACGACGCGGGAGATGGCATTGATCTGCCCGTTCGTTTTCTGCGCGCTTGTGGTGTCGGTCGTTCCCAGTTCTGTGCCGCCGGTCCCGTTGCTGGTGGTTCCGTGTTGCTTGGAGGTCGTGCTGCCCGCCGCGTAGACGTCCCAGCGTCTCCCGTTTGTCGGATCCGTCGAGTTGTCTTGATTGCAGTTAATGCAGAGCTGGTCGCCCTCCGCCATGGCGTTCGTCAGGGTAAACTCGATAGCCTTTGCCGTGTCCCAGCCGGTCCCGTAGCTGTGACCGATCAGGATGTGGTAGGTCCCGGCAGCCAGGCCGCCGCTCGGTGCGTAGTAGATGGCCTCCGGTGCGTCAAAGGGCACGCCGTCCGGCAGACAGTTGTGCCAGTCCAGCTCCATGTTGCCGTCGCCGTCGTAGTTCACCACGTCCCACGGCGCGTTGTAGCTGGTGCCCGATGCCTTCTCCCAGCTGTCGAAGATCTGGGATCCCACCGGCAGGCGTCTCGGCGCCTGGCCATGGTCCAGGGCCGCCTTGACGGCTGACCAGTCGTTGTGCATGTCGCCGTCCGTCATGATGGTCATGTCCGCGGCGATGCTGGATACTTCGTTGATGAGTTCATCGAACTGTGTTGCGTTCGGATGAACTGTAGAAATTGTCGTTGCACTCATGATGTCACCTCAGTGTAAGTAGTTACCAGATGCCCGTCTTCAAACTTGTGGGACACCCGGTACTGTTTGTTGTTGTCGTCGGCGTCGATGTAATATCCCGCCGCCGATTCTGCCAGAGCCTGGGCAGCCTCAGCCGCGGCCTGCGCGTCCTCGGCTTTTCCCTGTGCGGTCTCGGCTTTTCCCTGCGCGGTTTCCGCCGCGCCCTTGGCCGAGACGGCCGCGTTCTTGGCGGAGACTGCGTCGTTCTTCGCCGTCACCGCGTCTGCCTTATACCCGGATGCGCTGGATGCCGAGGATGCCGCGTTGTCTCTTGCCGCCTCCGATGCGGTCTGGGCGTTGACCGCCGCGTTCTTCGCGTTGGTCGCGTCCGTCGCATAGCCCGCCGCTGTGGTGGCCGAGCCTGCCGCCGCCGTGGCGGATCCCGCTGCGGCTGTCGCGGATCCGGATGCCGCCGTTGCGCTGTTCGCTGCGGCCGTGGCGCTGTTCGCCGCCGCCGTCGCGTAGGCCTGCTCCTGGGCGATCCATTCCGCTTCTGTTCCCGAGAACCCGTGCTTGACCGCTATGGCGTAGGCGCTGACCGGTCCGAGAAAGTTCTTGCTCGGTGTGCTCATTCGTAACTCACCTCCAACCAGCCCTGATGGCTGCCGTAATCATTGTTGAGGGAGAAGTCCGCTCCCTCGAAAGTCTCTGCCTCGATGCAGTAGAGCCAACCTTCCTTTCCTTCGGTCTCCTCGTCGATCTCGAAGAGGATCCAGCTGGCGTCTCCTACGCTGGCCGCTGCCTGTTCTGCCGAGGCTGCTGCGGCCGCCGCACTGGCTGCCGCGTTGGTGGCGGATCCGGATGCCGAGGATGCGCTGCCCGCTGCGGCCGTTTCCGATGCCGCCGCGTTGGTGGCGGAGGTCGCCGCTGCCGTTGCCTTGGTGGTGGCCGTTCCGGCTGCCGCCTCCGCTGCGGTCTGTGCTGCCTGTGCCGCCGTCTTCGCCGTCACGGCTGCCGCCTTGTCGTCCTTGAATCCGTTCAGGTCTGACTCGAACTGTTCTTCCGTGCCCGTATAGCCGCCCTCCACGGCCAACTCATACGCGCTCTTGCCGGCAGGGCCGATGATGCTGATGGAGTACCACTCCTCATCCGAGGCGTCCCACCAGTACAGAAGGTAGTCCGTTGTCGTGCCTACCCGCACGAATCCGCTGGGCTTCGTCGAGGCGTAGGCGCTGACCATGGCCGCGTAGGTGGCGAAGGAATCCACGACCATCAGGTCCATGCCCGGGTCTCCCTTCAGGCTTTTCAGCCACTGTTCCTCCGTGCCCGGGAAGCCGTGCTTCACCGCAATCCCGTACGCCGTCAGGTAGTACGGGGGATTAGTCCATAAACTCAAATTCCTTTTCCTCCTCTTCTGCGCTCTCCGTCCGGTCGCTGCCGATCTCGCCGTAGTAGCCTGCCCCGGGATCGTACCGGTTCCCGATGAACGCGGCGAACTCATTCCACAACCGGTTGAAGGACTGTGCCGCCGTTGAAAGCCGGTTGAACTCGCCGTTCTTCGAGTCCACCTTCGCCGTCAGGAAGGCTACGTAGATGTCATCGTAGGGCGGATCCACCAGCAGCTCCTTGTCTCCGTCTTCCAGCGCGGTCTTATACTGGAACTGCCACAGCTCCGCCGGCGCCATCAGGAAGATCTCGCTTGCGATCTTTCCCTCCACCTGGCTCAGCCACGCCATCTTTGCTTCGACGGAAAAGGCGTTCGGCCGGATCTCGTCTACAAACTCAATGCATTGTTGTACTGTCACGGTTTCGCCCTCCTTCCGTGCATCTGACAAAGCCGTGCCCGCTCATGAATAGCAGGCACGGCGTGTGTGTTCAGATGCCTCAGCTCAGGCTGGTTCCGCCGGTCACGCCGCCGACGGCGATAAAGCGCCAGTCACTGCCGGTCGCGTTGAACCTGGCACGGCCTTTCCACTTGGCCGCGTCCGTGTTCTCGTCGATCACGGTGCGCACCGTCAGAGGGATGCGGTCGTTCCACACGGCCCCGCCGTACTCTTTGTTATAGGTGGAGTCTACCAGCGCCCACACAGGGTCTCCGCCAGTTCCGAGGAACTGATTCAGGTACGGCCAGATGATGACGTTCCAGCGCCCGTACTGGTAGTTGAAGGCGTTGTTGGCGTTGACCGGGTTCTTGTCCGCACCGATCGCCTCGAACACCGCGTTCTTCATCGCGGCGTCATTGGGGATCAGGATGGTGTCCGGTCTGATGTCCAGAATCTCGTCGTTGTCTCCCTTGAAGTTCTGCATGGCGGTCTCCACCAGGCCGAGGTTGGCCGCGCTGAAGGTGTTCGAGAAGCGGTTGGACTGGTTCGCGCCCTTGACCTTCGCCGGGTGCGTCTTGTCGCAGATGGGTCTGCCGTCCGCGCCCTTGGTGTCGAAGGTCCTACCGCGGAACTTCACGCTGCCCGCGCCCTTCAGGAAGGCGGCGTAGATGGCCGCGCCGAAGAGTTCGCGGGTCCGCTCGTAGCCGGTCATGAAGGCAGCGGGCTGCTTCTTCATGTCCATGAGCTTCGCGTCCTCGATCATCTCCTGGGTGATGGTGAACTCGTCCTTCCAGGTCTCGTACACAATCAGCTTCTGATAGCCTTCCTCCATGCTGTCGCTGGGGTAGGCTCCGTTTTCACCGACCGGCTGGAAGCCGTTCATGGCGGTCATGGTGCCAAGCAGGTCGCCGTAGTTCTCCGAGGTCCCCATCAGGAACAGATCCTTCAGCAGGCTGTTCTGGTCGAAGGCCTCCGCCCGCTGTTCCAGGAACATGCGGACCGGCGCCTCGCACTTGCCGTAGATGGTGTTGGCAAGATTTGAACTTTCCGAAAATACAATAGGCATTTCTATATCCTCCTCATTCAGATTCCGCTGTCCTTAAAACCGGACAACAACCGTGTCGCCGCTGGCCGTGCCTTCTGCGTACACGATTTCTGCAACACCGTTGGTGCTGGTGCCGGTGACGCGCAGGCCGTCAGAAGCGATGGTGACTTTCTCTCCCGGTACGCGGCCGGTGGCGGCTGCTGAGAACACGGTCTCATAGTCCGTGTCAGCCTCGACGCGCACGACGGTCACCAGGTCGCCGGCGGTCACGGCGTTCGCGTGCTCTTCCACGCAGATAAACTCCGGTTTGGCGGTGCCGCTCGCAATGGCCAGCTTGCCCTCGGACAGGACCATGGCCATGCCGTTCTTGGGGGTGATGGCGGAGCAGGGCAGCTCCATGAAAGGCGCTACATGTCCGTCGTCGTTCTTCACATTCAGGAACATTTTGTTTCTCCTCTCTCTCAAAAATCATTTTCGTCGTCCGGTTCTATTTCGTACCAGACGTCAGAGCCGATGCCCGGTACTGGCACAAAGCGTTCCGGATAATTCTCCGGATCCGCGCACGTGCCGTACCTGGCGTGCTCCGGGTTCTTCGTTCGGTCACAGAGCAGGTCCGGCATTGGATCTTCTTTCAGCTCCGGCCCATGCAGTCGGAAGCAGATGGGCAGGTCACTGCATTTGTCCTGCCCGTCGCAGATATAGAAGACTTCCTTTCCCATCCCTGCGGCCCTACTTCTTCTTCACGCGGTTCTGAAACCGCTGGATCTGGTCGTCCGTTGCGTCCGGATTGAACAGCTTGTACATCTTCCGCTCCTCCGGCGTCACCACTGCTCCGGCTCTTCCGCCGATGCTGGTGGCCTTCAGGTGGTTCTTCCCGGTGAGATTGTTGACGGCGCTCTGTCTGGCCTTCTCCTCGGCCTCCTGGATCTGCTGTCCTCTGGTTGCGAGATAGAAGGCGTCCCGGAAATTGTTGCCGCGCTTCACGGCTTCGCGGAACGCTTTGCTGTACGGCCGGTTCAGCAGGTCGCCCACGTTCTGGATGCTCGTGTCTTCCTTCCGGATCTCCGCAAGCTGGCTCTCCACGCTCTGTAAAAACGCCTGCTGCTTCGATTGCTTTGCCCGCACCGCTTCCTGTTGCTGTACCTGCTTTGCCGCCTGCACGGCCGGGTGCTTTTCGATGAGGCCGTTTAGGGTCTCCTTCGTCAGCTTCCCGCTCTGCAGTTCCTTCTGCAGCTTCTGGTTGTCCTGTTCCTCCCGCCATGCCCGGAACTCGTTCATGTTTGTGATCGGTTCCTGGTTGAAGGGATTCACAAGCCCCGCCTGCTCGAAGAAGGTTTTCATCTCCTCCTCGTGCTGCCGGTCCCGCAGCTGCAGCGTTCGCCGCACTGCCTCGGCGACGGCGGCTTTTGTCTCCGCCTGTCTCCGTCTGGCTGCGTTCTCTCGCCGCTGCTCGATGGTCTGTTCCCCGGATTCTGAATCATTTCCGCTTTCCATGCCTTCCCCTTCAGGGGAAGGTGGCGCCGCAGCGCCGGAAGGGGCATCCTCTCCTCCGGCCTCGGCTGGCTCTTCCGGTGCCGTCTCCTGTGTTTCCTGCTCCTCGATCTGATCGGCGGTCTCAGATTCTTTTTCGCCTGCGTCTTCCTCGACGCCAAAGGCTGCATACAGTTTCTCTTCGGTGATTTCCATGCTGTTATCCTCCTGTGATTTTCTCGCTCTTCACCTGCGTATTTTTTACCCTTCCTTATTCCTGGCTCCCCCTCTGGGGGAGCTGGCGCCGAAGCGACTGAAGGGGATCTGGGATTTTCCCGCTTTCCCGTGCGTGTATAGCCTTTGCCAGTAAGCGACCTTGCTTACTTTTTTCCGGTTCGGAGATCCTTGCCGGTCTGAACAGTTCCTTTCTTGGAAGCGTTCTTGATCTGGTGCGGAGCCTCAACTTTCTGCTGGCTCTGGTTCTTGATCTTGCCGATGTATTCGGACGCCATATTCGGTCTCCTCCTTCCTTCGGTATTTGGCATTTTCCCGCGTTGCCGTGCGTATGCTCACGGGGCTACAGTCCCGCTCTTGCCATGTTCAGGTTGTCCCGGATCTCTGCCGGGCTCTTCCGTTCCGGCCGCTCTCCCGGTGCGGCCGGCTGCTGGATCCCGGCCGAGCTCGGCAGGCCCTGCGTCTGCGGCTGCGTCTGCTGGACCATCCTGGCCTGCTGTGCCTGCGCTTCCCGCCGCTCTTCCAGAAACTTTCTGGTGGCGCCCGCTCCCGGATAGTGCAGCTCCTCCATCTTGCTCCAGAAAAGAATCAGGGTCTCCACGTCCTGCGGATTGCCGAAGGCTCCGGTCTGCAGGTTCATTCTGGTCTCCTGCCACATCGCCGTGCGGTTGGCTTCCAGCGCCTCGTTGGAATCCACGCTGAACAGGAAGTCATCGTTCCAGTACCAGGCCCCGTCCGCGTCCTGCTTCAGGAAGTCGTAACGGTTGAAGGTCTCATAGACCGTGTCGCCCTTGTGGTCCCGGTAGCTCACGGACCGCGGCTCGTCCGAGTAGGCCAGCTGGAACTTGAACATCAGCTCGAAGAGCTCCGCATAGGCCGCCGCCTTCATGACGCGCTTGGATTCCAGACGTCCCGCTGATTGCGCTGCCTGGAACTCCTTGGCCACGCCGCTCGTGGCCGTCCTGTCCGCTCTGCCCTGAAAGCTGTTCGTGATCCCGAGGATCTGCCGTGCCTCTTCATAGGCGATGTTGAGGTAGGCCATCTCATTCTGCACGTTGCCCTCGAAGTTGTATGTTGCGATGCACTCCCGGTCCGCCACACTGTCCAGGCGGATGACCTCGTTGTCCTCCGTGTCGATCCGGTAGCTCGTGTTCGGCGGCATCGTGATCCGCGTCCCCGCCTTGACCAGGCGGTCGATGATCTTCTGTTCCATCCGGTTGACGGTGTTCTGCTGGTCCTCGATGGCGTCCACGTCCGAGCTGCCTAAGAGCTGCCCGTATACGCTGACGTTCTTCTGCAGCACGATGGGCATCCGGTCCGGCTTATAGTAGGGGACCAGCGTCGGCTGATAGACCGACATGCCCTCCTCGTTCAGCATGTACCGGGCGCCCGGAATCTCGTTGCCCAGCTCGGTGTGAATCGGCAGGAAGATCTCCTCGTACTCGTTCTCCGCGTCCGTCCAGTCGTCCACGCCGCACCACGGGCAGCTTCCCCCGTCATACTTCTCGGGCTCCGGCGGTTCTCCGGCCTCGATGATAACGCCCTCCATCAGGATGCCCTCCGGCTGGATCCGCCCTGCCTCCACGGCCAGCTCTCTCGCCGCCAGCTGTTCCGCTACGCCCAGCGCGCCCGCCAGTTCCTCGGAGAAGGAGGGACTTCCGCCCGCGGCTTCCGTCCCTGCCTCCCCTTGAATGGAGGAAATCGGCAAGCCTCCCCCGGCAGGGAAGGGTATACCCGGTGTCATTCTGCCCGGGCCCAGCAGGTCCTCGGGGATCAGGCTCCCCGGGATCCCCGGCCTCGGCAGCAGGCTCGGCATCTCCACATTGTTGGAAAGAATCTGTCCCGGCGCCGGTCGTCTCCGGCCACAGCCCCGGCAGACTTCCTGGTGCCTCGCCTGGTAGTTCTCGATGTTTTCCAGCACCGTGTCGTTGACCCACACGAAACGGTCAATGCCGCCTTCCGCGTTCTGCTCGTACCCGATGTACTTGGTCAGCATCTCGTCCTGCGTGTTCACGCCGCCGCTGCTTCTCAGCTCCGGCTGTTCCTCGCCCATGTTGAACACGTCGATGCCGTACTCCCGGTGCACGCTGCCCTTGGTCGTCGGTGCCTTGATGATGAACCAGTCCATGTCCTGCGTTCCGGTGAAGACGCCCGGCTGCGGCGCAAACAGCTTCGGATGCAGCAGCGTGACCTTCAGTTCTCCCACCGTCGAATGTGTGTGCTGCGCGTTGTCCCACTCCACCAGCCAGCCGGTCCCGCCCTGCATTGGCACGGTCCGCTCGGCCATGTCGTTCATCACTTCAAAGGGCAGGCGGTCCAGCTCGTTGCGCAGCCAATGCTCGATCATGGCCGCCAGCTGCTCGTCTTCCTTGTGCTTGGCCGTCACCTTCGGGCTCGGGATGCTGGAAGAGATCATGCTTTCGATGTTCTCAAACACGATGTTCCGCACGTGGCTCGTCCGCTTCTGGCTTCCGTCCTTGTTGGTGTCGCCCTTGGTCAGGGGCTTGAGTTTGTCCGTGCCCTTGTAGATCTGCTCCCGTTGATCCATGCGGGTTGCCTCTTCCGAGTATTCCGCATCGCTCCGGCTCAGTCGCTCCCGCCAGATCCGCAGTCTGGTTCCTTCGTCTACTTCCCGCTCGTCCGGGTTCAGACTTCTGTCATACATGAAATTTCCTCCTTATTCCGGCTCGCCCCAATCCTGCAGCATGATCTTCCGCATTTCTGCCGGTGCGTTCCGGTAGTCGTCCCACATGTCTTGCGTCCACTTTCGCTTCTGCGCGATGGCCGATACCCGCACCGTCATCTCCTGCTGATTCCGGCTGGCGTAGGCGATGGCCGTTCCCATGACCATGTCGTCATGCTTTCCCACCATGGCCTCCGGCCGGTGGTCCTCGTTGTACACAAAGGTCAGCATCTCCCGCAGCAGCTCCTTGTCCGTGAAGAACTCCGGATGATCCTGGAAGACCTCCACCAGCTGCGCGATCATCCGCGGCCTGGTCTGCGGTGTCGTCCGGAATCCGAAACTCTTATGCAGCTCGCCGGTGTACACGTCCTCCCGCTCCCGCACATAGAGCTTCGGATAGTTCAGTTCCTGCAGCTTCGCGTTCGGGTAGGTGCTGAAGTTCGCCTCGATGCTCAGTAGCGCCGTGTTGTACCACAGTCCCAGCGCCCGGATCTGTTTGACGTATTCCGGCTCGCTGTACTGCCGCCGCAGCGTCGCCGCAATCTTTCCGGTCACGTTGTTGATGACGATTCCGGTGAACCAGTCGCTGCCCTCGCCGGCCGTGTCTCCGCCGATGACGTAGGGCACGCCAGTCTCCGGCTTCTCGTAGACGCAGATCTCGCCTTGCTCGTTGTCGATCCATCTGCCGTCCTCGATCCTGCCCCGCTGGATAGGATCTTCGCAGCGTTCCAGCCTGGCCTGAACCTTCTCGTTGTTGAAGACGCCCTCGCCGCTGTGCAGGAAGGCTTCCTGTGCGTTGCTCGGATATTCCTGGTGGAACTTGCTGACGTCCCCGCCGCAGTTGTTCGAGATGCACCATCTCCGCCAGGCAAGCTGTTCGTCTTCCAGCCCGTACCGCTCCTGCAGTTCCTTCTCTTCCGCCGTCCATTCTGTGCCCGGCGGCACGGGCTTCCGGTATTCGGGATCCTCGAACCAGGCGAAGAACAGGGGAGTGAAGTCGTTCTCTCCGGCCACGGCCCGGTCCCACATGCTCTTGAAATCGTCGTATCCGTTGGCCGTGCTCTCGATCACGACCATGGTGCCCGCCTCTGCCGGCACGGCCTGCAGGATGCCCAGCAGGGTTTCAGCTTTCCCTCCGGCCCCGTCCGGCCAGAAGGCGTACTCCGAGATGTGGACGTACTGCAGGGTATCGCTTCGGCCGATGCCCTTGCCGCCTGCCGTCACGCAGCGGATCCGGCTCCGCAGTCCCGGATGCAGTTCCCGCTCCTTCGGGTTCTTGGTCGGGTTCTCAAATACCAGCTCCCGCGCGTTCGATGCCTTCAGCATCGGTTTCATCGGCTGGTCCAGCATGTCGAAGTACCGCTTGGACATCCGGAACAGGTTGCTCGTGGCGTCCTCGCGGTGGGCCACGATCAGGGCTTCCCGGTTCCGGTGCGTCACCGCCCCGTGGAAAATCAGCGCTTCCGTCAGCGTAGAGAATCCTTCCTGCCTCGCCTTCAGAATGATAATCCGGATCGGCTTTCCCGCCTGGTCCATTTTTCGTACAGTTTCGTACAGCTTCTCCTGCGGCGGGTTCAGCTTCAGCCGCTGCACCTGGCCGCTCTTGTTCTTGATCCACAGGCATTTCTCGATGTAGGTGTGGGCGTTGAGGATGTCCATCAGTATCCGCTCCCGGTTCCTTCCAGTTCCCGCTTGATCAGGTAATCTTCAAAGCCCTCGGCGTGGATCTCTGTTTCCATCTCCACCTTGTTCTGCCACCGCTCCGGCGCCCGGTTCGTCAGATAGAATCGGATCGCGCCCACGTCCGCCGGAACGTACTGCTCTTCCTCGACCATGACGATCTCTTCATTCTCGCTGACCCGTCGGCCGTTGTCGTCGTATTCCACGTGCCGGATCTTCATGGCCTTCTTGATTCGGACCGTTCCGCCGAGCGCCCGCTGCAGCAGGCTCTTCTCTACATCCGCGCACGCACGCACGTCGGCGCGCCCGCGCGTTACGCTGTCCGAAATGTCCGATTTTTCTTTCATCCATTTGGCGAGCGTGCTGCGTGAGATGCCCATCCGGTCCGCCAGTTCCTTGTCGGTGCACTCTGCGGCCCATGCCTCGATCTGCTTCAGGCTCTCTCTGTCCGTCCACTTGTCGATCTTCGCCACGCGTCTCGCCTCCTTCTGTGCCTATCATAGCAAATCGGGAAGGCCTTATGTAACCTTCCCGATTTCACTCGTATTTCGATTCCAGAATCATGCGGTAGACTTCGCAGTTTTCATAGTGATCCTGGCAGAAGACCTCCATCTGTCGGATCCTCTGCCTCTCGTCTTGTCTGTCGAACTCCCAGCTGATGCTTTTCGCATCACCCAGGCCCTCGCAGACGATCTTGTTCCACTGTCTGTTTTCTCCCCGGAAGAACGGACAGCGTACTTTCTTTTCCCGGAAGCTGCCCATCTATTCCTTCTTCCTCGGCTTCCGCTTCGGCAGGATCAGCATCCCGCCCTTCCGCTTCGGTCTTTCCGGCAGCACGCAGCGCATGTACTTGCTGATGCACCGCCCCTCTTCGTCGTGGATCTCTTCCACGTCCTTCACGATGCTGGAATACACAGGCTGCACGTCCTCGATGTCGTCCACTTCCTGAAGCCCGAAGATCTCCGGCCGTTCCATCCCCCGGCTGCAGCCCCAGCGGTTTTCGTTCGCCGGCCGTCCGTGCACGTTCGCGCAGAGATACGCCGCGAGGTCCGTGTGATCCCCGCGGTTGTCCAGTGTTTCCATCTTGGTCGTCCCCGTCCCGCCGAAGGAATCCCAAAGTTCCCAGGCGATCTGCATGGCGTCTCCCGGCAGCACGAGATGGTGATGCAGCGCAGCCGGTGCGTCCCGGTGCGGACTCCAATTCGCCGTGATCCAGACCGCCTGCAGATTCTTCCCGGTGGCAGCCCTGTATTTCTTCCGCAGCTTCTTCAGGAATTTCTTCAGGTTGTCTCTGGCCTGCTCGTAGGTCAGGCCAGCAGGGTAGTGCTGTGCGTCGTACTTCAGGACGGCGTGCACGTCTCCCGTGCCGTAGTTGCAGTTCAGTAACCTGGCGAGGGATCGGACGCGGCCTTTCTCGTTCGCCCGGATCTTCTGTTCCGTGCTGCTTCCGACTCTTCTGGTTCCCCTCGGTTTCTGATAGTCCCGGTCGATAGACATCCAGCTCCGCCGGATCTCTATCACCGGTCCGGATACGATGTAATACTGCATCAGCTTTCTCATCCTTCCGCTCCCTGTCAGACTGTTCCTTATCTTAGCCGCTAAAAGGTCTTAATAAGAACGCGCGCCCGCGCACGTTCTATATAATAATGTGAATGAATCAAGGTTCTCAGACGTGGGCAGGAACTCTCGCTCCTGCCCCGGCCTCAGAATCTCGGTTATCTGTTCTTCTTCATGTCGATCACGACATTCTCGAACTTCTTGTAAGCGTCGAGATACCACCGTTCCTTGTCGCCGTCGTAGGACAATTCATAGTACATCCCGTCCGGCAGTGATGTGGAGATGAGGTACTTCCAGTTCTGCAGGATCTTTGCTTTCCAGACAATGTACACTTCAAACTCCGGGTCTTCGACGCTCTTATCCAGATGTCTCATGGCATAATCTTCTACCAACATTATCGCTTCTTGGTCCATTATTTTTCCTCCTCTTTTGTCTTTCTTTGTTAGCATCCACGGTGGGCAGTACGGACAATCCTTTGTGTTCATTTTGTCGCATTGAATTTGAAATCCATCCAACGGGCACGGTATCGGTTCATTGCACATTATTATCCCTCTTTCCTTTGAAATGTTCTGCAAACAGGCAGTCCCGGAAATGGGAGATGTACCCAATGCCGTCCGGATCGCCCAGGAAGTCGAACGTACATTGAACAACCTTCCCGTCCTCTGTGACAACCCGTTCCTCAAAGTCCGGTGTGCTGCCCTTGCGGTACTCGATAGGGAGGATGTTGCATGGTTCCCACCCTCCCTTTGTTTTGATCCACTTGATCGGCGCCCCGCATTTCTTACAGGTCGTCATCTTTCAAAGGCTTTATGCCGAACACGCACCAGTCTTTTTCCAGCCCATACCCGTGAACAAGATAGGTGATCAGATAGGTCTCTTTTTCCAGAGGATGATATTTATGGACCGTTTCATCCATGACGGTGAACTGTACCTTGTCTCCTCGCTGGTATCCTCTGTCGTTGTATCGGATCTCGAAATTCTTTTGCCCGGACAGGACTGCGTCGGCATAGTATTTGCTCAGTTTAATTTCGTGTGTCATGTTTCCTCCTCTGCTTTCTCACCGCACTTCGGGCAGTAGTTCATTTCATTCTCCGCTGGCGTTCCTTCTTCGAGATACCAGAGTACCCCACAGGCAGAGCACTTAAAGGCGACGCACCCGTCGCAGACCTCAACCTCTTTCCAGATCATACGTCCTCTCTCCAACTTCCTCGCCAGTACGCCCGGCTGTCCCGCTTCGGCATCTGGTTCCGTTCCGCCATCTGCCGCTGCCTGGCTGCTTCCTTGCTCACGAACTTATACTGCTTGACAGGAGCGTTGCCGCACCCGGCCCAGCTGCATAGCCGCCCCGGCACCCATCCAAGATCCGTTAGCCAGTACTTCTCACTCATCTTCTCCGCGCAGCTCTCGCACAGCGTAATCAGCTGCTCCGCCATCAGACGCTCTCCTCCGGTTCCTCTTCCTCCGGCACCTGCTCGCAGGCGTCCTCGTCGTAGCCCCGCAGTTCCCGCTCCCAGATCTTTCGTCTGACTTTCTCCCATTCTTCGCTCGCGTTCATCTCTCTGCCTCCACTGCGCCGATCAGTTCTAGCACCGCGCGGATTCCGTTGATTCCGGAAACCCTCGCCCGCGTCAGATCCTCGCTCATCCTGCGATTCCATCTCAACATCGCCTCGTTGGCTCTCGCTTGTTTCCGGATCGCCTTCGCCGCCCGGTCCATGATAATCTGATAGCACTCCGGTACCCCGTCCTGGTTTTCCTTCTGGCTGCATTCCTCGCATGTCTCTGCGTGCGCGCATGTCTCCAGATCCTTCAGCAACTGTTCGTATCTTTCCATGTTTTCCTCCTTCATATTTAATACGCCCGGAACTCTTCCGCCGCCGGAGCGTAATATTTCTCTGCCTCTTCCGCCCGGTATACCTTCGTCCCGATGTGCCCGGCCCGGATGCTGCTGTCGCACCACAAGGGATACCCCAGCTCCTTCGCCCGGATGCAGAAGGCCATGTCCTCCCCGAATGCCGACACCGGCGTGAACGGAAGCCCGTAGGCCTCCGTCACGTCCTTGAGCAGCCGCACCGTCGTCATCGCAATCCCGAATCCGCAGGCGTCTATCTCGAACACGCTGTCCCTCGGATAGTCCGCATAGACCGGCGCCACCGCTTTCTTTCCTTCTTCCGCCTCCACAATCCGCAGCTCCCGGAAGATCGTCGGCCGGATCGGCTCCTTCCTGGTGACGTATAGCCCGGTCACAAACTCCCGGCCCTCGTCGATCCTGGCACTCAGCCGCTCCATCAGGTCCTGCTCGAACTCCATATCGCTGTCCAGCCACAGCACCCGGTCCACGTCCTCCGCGATGGCCGCCTGCGCGATCTTGTTTCTGGTGTCGTAGATCAGGCTGTTCATCCCGAAGTACTTCATGCAGGGATCTCCCACAACCTTCAGGGCCATGAGGCTCGCCACGAATCGGGAAGGCATCGTGTCCATGCATGGTATCGCAATCATGGTTTTCACGGTCTGTCCCTCCTTGGATCCATACACTTCGGAAAGATCCTAACCTCCGTCCGCTCTACAATGTCGTTCACCAAGTTTCTTGACTTCTCATCCATTACGCTTATGATTGCGTTTACGTTCGACATGATCGCTGCAAGTACGACCTCCCGCAAGGCTTCCGGATGGCTGTCTATAAGATCCTGCAGTTGGTACGACACTTGTTGTTGAGTTTCCTGATAGATCCTATTCACGATTTTGTTTGCTTCTTCGTTGTTCATCCCATTAACCTCCATGGATCGTCTTTTTTGCTGTAGAATTTATCGTCTGTATGCAGGACGCAGGTCGCTCCGCCGTCCTTCATCTCCAGATGCAGATGATTTTCTGTCAGATAGGCTGGAAGTTTTTTATCAACCTCCGCCTGCTGCAGCACTTCCAGCGCCCAGATTTCCTTCTGGGTTTCGTAGGTCTTTTCCGGTGCGTAATAATCATACTGGAAAGGCTGGGATAGAACTGCCTCAATCGTATCAGGGTACAGGGAACTCTGACTGCGTAGCCAGACATTCCAGCAGTATCCCTTGAAAGCTGCCTCATTCTTCCAGACGCCGCCGTCGTGGGCCAGCGCGTTGGCGTCCCTGCCTCTCTGCGCTTCTTTGCTCGCCTCTCCGCTCAGGAAATACTGCCGGGTCTGTTCCTCTTCCTTGTCGGTGTATTTCTTGAGTTTCTCCTGCGTCTTGACCAGCTCCTCCTGGACTGGCACCAGCTCTTCCGTCCGGACGCGCTTCACGGCCCGGGCGTCTACACGCCAGATCAGCAGAAGGCTGTAGATCGTGAAGATCGCCGCCGCGATAATGGCGATCTTGTGGTCTCTCCAGAAGACGCTCTTGGTTTCTCCCATGTGTCTTCCCGTCTTTCTCTTCGTCTCCTTCTCGCTGCCTCCCGTCATCGGCGTCAGATCCCAATTAAAATGAATCATGCCCTGCTCGCTTGCAAATGCCTCGTCCATGTGTTATACTCCTTTCAAGTTCATTTTCAGCGGGCACCACACCGCCCGCACTCCTTTTTTGATTACCGAGCTTCTGTTGCCACAGAAGCTCGGCTTCCTTTTCTGCCCAGCACGTGCGCTTTCCCCAGCGCGTCCCAATATTTGACCCATTGGATCTCACCCGGGACCTTCTCCGGTAGCTCCTCCAATCGGTTCACGCTCACGACCCAGCGCCGGAACTGGTCCTTGCCGGCCGGCGTCTCCGTCTCCACGATCACGTTCATTATGACCACTCCTCGAAACAGTCCTTTGGATAGTCCTGGTCCGGGATCAGGACCGTGAAATTAAAAAGGCAGGACGAGCAATGGGTCCACTTCAAATTTCCCAGCTCCCGGATCTCCGACAGCTTCCCTCCGCAGTAGGGGCAGTGCCGCACTTCCTGTTCTTCCATCGTCGATATCCTCTCCCAGATGGTTTTTTCCGAACTCCCGGATGAAGTCGCTCAGGCTCCATCCGTTTTCTTCCATGGCCTTGCGCTGTCCGTATTCCTGCAGCATCCGCCTGGTCTCCGGATTCCGGTGCACGCTTTCCGGTCCGTTTTCATGGCAGCTGTCATGGCACAGGTAGACTGTCAGGCCGTAGCGCTCACTCTTCTTCCGGTAGGCCGTGCCCCCGAAGATGTGGTGCTTGTCCAGTGGGTCCCCGCACCCGTTCCGTCCGCACAGCCAGCACGTTCTGTCAGCTCTGTACATTCTCTGCTTCCTCCTCCCGGTCCCGCTTCCGCTCGACCCCGGCCTTGACCAGCGCGATCCCCTTGAGGGTTCCTTTAAGAAAAGGATCCTTGTCACGCTTCATCCTGTCCTGCACCCTGTCCAGAAAGTCGCAGTAGTCGATGACGTCCTGGTACGCTTCCTTCGCCGTCATGATGCTTCCTCCTCCGTCTGTTCTCCGAGCATGTCGATGATGGCAGTCAGCCTCTCCATCAGCGTCTTCCCGTGGTTGTCCAGTTTCTCCGGCATGATAACTGCCTGTACAATCATGCCGCTCTTGGCCACAAGGTACAGCTGCCCGTTTCGCGTGTACCGCTCGTACAGGTTCAAATCCTCTCTGTCGCTCACCGGCTTGAGGTATTCGCTGTTGAAGAACGCGATGCCCTGGCTCGTCTCGATGGGTGTCAGCAGGTTCCCGCCGATCATCATGGCCGGCTGCATCAGCTTCACTTCATTGTCTGCCGCACCGTCGGATACATCAAAGCAGTCTTCGATTGCTCCGTAGTCCGATACAAGGCACTCGGCTCTTTTCTTCTCCGGAATATCAAACAGGAACATGACTTGTTCCTTGTCTACCTCCGGGATCCCGACCATTGGATAGATCGCGTGGCCCTCGCTGATCCACTGCATGTCACTGCGGTCGTAGTACATGATGATGACTTGCCGTTTCCGGCACATCGCCGCCAGATTTTTCAAGATCATTTGACTTCCTCCTCCGGTGGTTCCGGCATCGGCATCCAGTATCGCACGCGCTTGCAGTTGGTGCCGTAGACTCTCCACCATCCGCTAACATCCAGGTATCCCTGTTCCACTCTCAACGGCTCGCCCTTCTCATAGGGCCTTGCCACGATCACGCGCTTGCCGAACTCCGGCAGGCAGGTTTCCGTGCTGATCCATTCGCCGAAAACTACTTCTATCGGTCGGACGTTTCTGTAACCTTTGTATTCGAGGAAGGCTACGAAATCGCGCAATTCGTGCTCGGTCCCTTCCATGGAAAAAGTAGTGGTTCCAGATTCGTTGTCGGCCATGACCAAATACTTCATGCGATCTGCTCCTTCCTTCTCGTCCGGTTGCCCCGGCGCTTGATGTTTGCCTCGTAGGTCTCCTGTGCTCTGGCCGCGCTGTAATCGCCGTCAGTTCCTATGCCTCTCTTCAGCTCGGCATAGACTGCCGTCTGGCTCAGCTTCATGCCGTAGGCGATTTCTATCACGCTCTGGCCCTTCCGGATCCGCTCTTCGATCTCCTGTCTCATCTCTCTGGTGATGTATTTCCTCTCCAATTTATCGCCTCCTTCCTCCAAAAAAGAAATGCGAGAAGGCATAAAACCTTTTCGCATTTATTGTAATATTGACGGGCCCGAAAGTCAAGAGTGCCGTGCGAAAAAGTAATATAAAAAATTAACGTATTTATTTGTAGATGTTGCACAGATCCAGCAGGTCGCTCATGCCGTCCAGGCGATGCCCAATACTTCCAGCTCCGCCCGGAACCGCTCGCCGCTGCTGTCGTAGTCGAGTACCTTGCGCGGATATTTGTTAATCCATTCTTCGAGCTTCTTGACGTCCTTCTCCGTGAGGGTCTTGAAGCTCGTTCCTTTTGGAAAGAACCGGCGGATCAGCTTATTGTTGCCCTCGTTCAGTCCGCGCTCATAGCTGCTGTAGGGATGACAGTAATATAGATGTGTCCGTTCGCTCTTCCGGTTTCCCTTCTGGATCCCGTCGCAGTCCGAGAACTCCACGCCGTTGTCCACGGTAATCGTCTTGAAGACCTTCTTGAAATTCTCCCGGCCTATCTTCCGCTCGATCCTGTTGATGGCCCGCACCACGCTGTCCGCCTCTCCGTTCTTCATCAGGATGATCAGCTCCTGCCTGGTCTTTCGCTCGCTCAGAACCAGCAGGCGCTTTGTCCCCGTGTTCTTCGCCGAGACAACGGTGTCCATCTCCCAATGGCCGAACTCTTCCTTGGTATCCACTTCCTTCGGCCGCTGCTCGATGCTGTCTCCCTTCGGTGCTTTCTTCGCCCTGGTTAATCGCTGGTACTTTGTCTTAACCTTTCCGCCCTGCGGCAGGTCCTTCATGGTCAGGCTCAGGAAGATGCCCTTGTGGATATAACTGTACAAGGTAGGCTTGCTGATGCTGGTCTGCTCCATCTTGCCTTCCTTCTTTGCTTCTGCCAGTGCTGCTTCCGGAGAATACTTTTCATCGGTCATTTTCTTTTCCAGATAATCTGCCAGCTCACGGTCGTTTCCAATCTTCAGCCCCGGCCCCTTTGCCTTCAGGCTCTCCCGATATTTCTTGTCCGCCATATCCGCTGTGTAGACATAGACCTCCCGCAGTTGTGTGTCCAGCTGCTTTGTTCTCCCTCGCTTAATCTCCCGGTATACGGTAGACTGGTGCACGTGCAGTATGTTTGCGATCTGCTGCGGCTTGTGTCCTTCCTTCAGAAGTTTTTCCAGCCGCAGCCGGTCTGTCCAGGTCAGTTGTCTGAATGGCATCCGCTTTCTCTTTTCTTCCATTGTGTTTCACCCCCGCATAAATGCGTTATGCTTTTATACAATAAGGTGTAACACAACTGTTACCAATTTGTCAAGTATTCCGCGAGTATAAAACCGCCGGCCGTCACGGTCAGCGGTTTTAATAATTCCCGACAAGCCAGTCAACGGATACCTTCAGCCGCCTGGCGATGGCCTTTAGCTCGAAGTCCTGGATCAGTCTCGTCCCGTGTTCTATTTTGCTGAGTACATCCTGCTCGATGACGAGCCCGTCCGTCTGCAGCTGTGCTGCCAGCTCCGTCTGTGATATGCGCTGCCGCAACCTGGCCTCCCGGATCCGCTCGCCGGATATGTTTCTCTTTCCTTCGTAGGGGAATGTCTTCACTTCGCATCCCTCGCATTATGGCAATGCCGAATATTCTAATTGACTTTACCATAAAAGCGTTATAATATTATGGCAATGAAGCATAAAGGAGGAGTGTTCTGTGAAGGATTATCCCTGGTACGTCTATGTTATCATCGTCTTATGTGTCCTTGCGGTTATCTTTGGCCGCAGTGAATATAACAAGGACATGGAAGACGATGCATATCTTGAAGGCTATGCCGCTGGCTATGCTGCGGCAGTAGAAGAACTCGGCGCCTGAGCTTCTGATAAAAGTAATCCCGGAAGGATTTCTCCCTCCGGGATCTTTCTTTATGCGCTCATCTCTTCCGCAGCGCCCAGCATCAGACCGCCGGTGGCTTCCTCGTCCTGCGCGGTTGCCAGGATCTCGTCGGCTTCTTCCTGCGTCAGGATGCCGGCCCGGACCATGGCAAGGATCTGCGTCTTGGAATACTTCCTCCTCTTCCAGCCGACCAGGACGGAATCGTAGATTCCTCTGTGTCCGGTGTTGAAGGCCTCTCCGAGAACCAGGTTGTCCGGCAGGGTAGGGGTTTTCTTCCCTCCGCCGCCTCCGCCTCTACGGCCTCCTCCGCCGGACTTCTTCTTGCTCGATGAACTCCCGGTATCTCCTTCGTGCAGCAGCGCATAGATCTCCTGCCCGATGTCGGTGTCGTACGGGTTGTTCTTCCAACTCCAGCTCTTGTTTGTCAGCTGCCACAGAATTGCCTTCTGGTCGTTGGGGATGTCCATTTCGTCCAGCGCCGCTCTGGCTTCCTTCTGATCCGTGCTGTCGTTGTCGTTACCGGCGTCGTCCGCATCGTACATGGCTTTCTTGCTCTCCGTCCACACGGAAGGCGCGATGCCGTAGTCCTGCATGATCGTGATCTTGTCCAGCGTGCTGGTGTAGCTCTCCGGCGTGATGCCGATGATGGCCTTCCACTGGTCGTCAATGCTCATGCTGCTGTTGGCGATTGCCGTGTACTTTTGAAGGTCTGTTACCTTGTCTCTTCCCGGCTCCGGTTCCAGGCTGTTTAAAATTTTCGTCAGCTCGTCCGTGCTATCGGCGCTCAATCCGGCGCCGGACAGTTTATCTGTTGTGGTGTCTTCGATGGCGTAGCTTCCCCAGAACTTAATAGTGTCTCGGATTGCTTCCTTCTGATCTGCGCTGTAATCCTGGTGATTTACCCAGCTGGCCCACTGTTCTGCCTGTTCCTTCTTGCTCAGGTTCTCGTTGGCTTCGATCTCCGCGTAGGCGTCGTAGGCTCTGACTGCCTCCGCCCAGCTCAGGCCGCTGCTCATGATGGTTTCCAGCTTGTCCGCCTTTCCCGCGTTGTCCTTGTCCATGACGCGGTACAGCGCCAGCCGTTCTTCATCTGTCAGATCCGCCTCGGTAACGGCTGCGCGAGTCTGCCTTCCCTTCTCGAAGATCCCCAGCGTCTTGTCGTTGGCCGCTTCCTTGTATTGCTGCATGCTCTGCCACAGCGTCCAGGAATCTCCGCCGCCCTCGGCATAGTTCCGCAGGAACTCCGTCTGATCCTCGTTCAGGCTTCTGGCGCTCTGCAGCGCCTCGTAAGCCTCCCGCCTCCCCGCGCTGCCCTTGTCCGTCAGCATCTTGTAGATCTCCGTCGCGCCGACGGTGAGCTTTTTGTCATCGCCTGCGTAATAGGCGTCGCTCTCTTCCAGCGCCGACCGTCCGAACAGTATGGCTTTTGCCCAGTTGGCAACAGTATTTTCTACCGGATAGTACAGCTGTCCGTTGATGTACCGGCCGCCCTGCGCCATAAGTTGGATTCCTTCCGCTGTCTTTACGGCTTGGCGTCCGCCCGGGATCGCCTGGTTGATGATTCGGAAGAGATCCATGCCGGTCTGCCCGCTCAGGCTTCCGTTCTGGATGTCTCTGTTAATATCCTTCCACAGATACTTCAGATCGTCTCCCGCTCCCATCAGAGGGATCGGAAGCGTCTGGTCTCCGACGCCCAGCAGGCCCATGATGTTTCTCAGGTAGGGGATGTCGCTGACGATTTCGTAGCCGGCGCCGCTTATGGCGTCCTCCCAGTTGAACTCATCTCGCATCCCCTCCGGGTCCGTCTGAAGAATCCGCTCGTCGAACATCTTCTCCATGGCGTTGTCGATGGCCGTCAGCAGATACCGGTTGGTCGTCAGGCCGTAGCCGCTCGCAATGAAGTTTGCCGTCAGGCCCAGCAGGTCGAAGGGCGCCGGCGTGCCGCCGGTCAGCTCCTCCGTCGTCCGGTTCAGGATGAAAGCCGCAAGCAGATATTTCAAAATGACCATGGCCAGCGCCGTTGCCGCTTTGCTCTTGCCCTGCGTCCGCTCGATCTCCCGGAAGTCCGCCGGCAGGTCCTGGCTCACGTGCTCCCAGCTGTTGAACAGTTCCAGCTGGAACATGTGCAGCATCTGGTTCACCAGCTTCTTGCTGTGGAAGGCCAGAGGCTTGCTGCCTTTGGCGCGGCTTCCCTGTACTCGCTTGGCGTAGGCGTCCGCCTCCCGCATGGCCTCCTCGTGGCTCTTGCCCTGCGCGATCTGCTGCAGGTACTTGGCCCGCACCGCGATCGTCGCGGTGAGTCCGTCGATCATGCGCAGCGGCGTGAACAGCTTTTCCATTGCCATCTCGAAGCCGTCCGTAACCAGTGCACTTTCTCCGGCTCTCTCTGTCAGATGGTCGCTCTCCTGTGCGAAGCCCGCCTTTCTCAGTGATCCGCTCAGATAATCCCGGATGGCCTGCAGGACATACTTCTGCCCGACCTCTGCCGAAATCATCGGGATCTGCGAAAACTGCGAGATGGCCGACGACAGGTTGGCTGCCACCTGCGTCCTTGCGAAGGCCGTGATGATCTTGTTCGCCCTCGTCAGGCTCTCACGTCCCCAGTCGTACTCTCCGCCGCGGTCCGACATGCTCTGTTTTCCCGCGAGGATGTTGGCGTAGTTGTCCAGGTACATGACCAGGTCCGAGTACTTCGTGGTGTTCTTGATGTTATCGAACTGCTCCTCGATCCATTTGTCAAAGCGCTCGTTCACTTCTTCCGTGCTCACTGCCGCGTCCCTGCTCAGGATCCCGCGTGACTGCAGTTCCTCGCGCTTGACTTCCGGCGCCGCGCTGTTCACATTCCGCGCCCAGCTCAGGTTTTCTTTGATCTCCTCCGGCGCGTACGCTTCCTTGTGGTGGCGGCTCATGGCCCGCAGGCGCATGATGTCGTCCGTGTGAAACAGCACGTCCGCCAGATAGGTGACGTAGCTCTGGAAGCCCTGCGCGATGTCGAAGTCCGCCGCGTTTCCGCTCCTCGACAGGAAGAACGGGTTCCAGCGTTTGTTCGGCTTGTAGTTCGCAGTCTGCCCGGCGATGTTGGCCGGCAGCCTCGTCACGTCCTCGTTGATGCCCAGGCTCTTCAGATACCCGGCGAAGACGTTTAGGTCCTCCTGCATCTGCATGTGCGGCGCGTAGCCTTTGATGAATCCGATGGGCTTATAGCCGTGCGCTACCAGAAAGTCGTTGATGGCGTCGTAGAACTGATCGTACTTCTCTGAATAGATCTTCACTGCGTTGTCGATCTTCACGGTGTCGAAGTCGCCGCTGTCATAGATCGCTTTGGTCTGCAGCCAGCGCGCGTACTGTTCCGCCACGCCCCGCTCGTAACTGTCAAGGCCGAGGTCCCGCGCCGTGTCCGCCGCTTCCGTCCCGTTGAGGATGTTCTGTGCTGCGTCTTCGATCCGCTGCCTGCCGTCCTGCAGTTCCATGCCGGCGACCAGCTCGGCCGCTGCCCGGCCTTCCAGCACCTGCTGCACCAACATGCGCTCTTCCTTGGTGAGCTCGGACCGCTTTCCGTCCCTGCCGGCGATCTCTCGCACGTCGTTGAACTGCCGGTTGATGAAGCGGATCTTCTCCGCCTCGTTGACCGCTACCGGCCGGAAGATCCTGTCGTAGACCTCCTTGCCTTTTTCGTCTCCGAAGATCTGACGGCACAGCCGCTCCGGCGTCCGGTGATTCATTACAAACATCGGCGGGATCTTATAACCGGGATCGTCCGGCAGCATCTCCCGCATGTCCGCAGCCAGCTGCCCGGTGATCTGTCTCCGGCGTTCGAGAATCATGTCCTCGTTGATGGTCCGCTCTATGGCGTAGTAATCCGCCAGTGCTTCGACCTTTCCTTTGTTGATCTCCGGCCCGAAATCGTTCAGGGTATAGATGCCTGCGGCGATGCCGTTGGCGATCTGCTTTTCCTTCTCCGTGACGTTCAGGTCCTTCTCCGCTTTCCGGATGGCTTTCTTCAGTTGGAAGGATGCCTTCTCGATCTCGCGCAGCTGCTTCGTGTTCCGGTAGTTTCCCAGCGCGCCTTCGATCTTGACGCCCAGTTTCTTCAGCGCCTCCGTCCCGAAGAAGTCCTTCTTGCTGACGTGCTGCTGCCGTTCCGCTTTCTCTGTGGCCGCCCGGCTGCGGATCTCCTCGGCGATCTTCCGGAAGTCCACACTCGCGTCCTCCGGCACGTCGTTGTAATCCGGGAACTGTGTCCGCTGGTGCTTGTTCCTCTCCCGGTTCCGCTCGCTGGTTCTCTGATCCTTTCGGCGCTGTTCCAGAATCCGCTCGGCGCCGGTCTTATCCCTGGCCTCCGGTTTCTCCTCGGCTGCTCCCGGTCTCAGACCGCCCGGCTCTTCTGATTCCGCCTCGGGTTCTAATGATCCCTCGACCACATCAGATACTCTTCCTCCGTCATCGCGTCCAGATCCGGATCGTCCTCCTCCGTCTCGCTCTCTCCCCAGGTCGGATCCTCCGTGTCCATCTTCTCCAATGCTCGAAGCAAGACTAAGCCCATCAGATCCTGCGGGTTCTTCTTCACGCTCTCCCTCACTTCGTCCATCAGGTTGTGCGCCCACTCCGCGTTCGTCTCGGAGGTAGTAGTCTTCGAGCTGTTGTCCTGTGAGTCCGGTTGTTTCCTGGAGTTCTTCAAGGGTTCCTGCTCCCCAGCGTTCCGGCTTGGGAAGCGTTCTTCCTGTTGCGTCTTCATACTTCCTGATGGCTCCTTTCAGTACAGTTTCGATGCTCTTGTCGTCTGTGTCGTCTTCAAAGAATCCGACCTGATTGGGATCTCCCAGCTCGTCCGCCGTATCACAGATGCTGCTGAGCATGGTCCGCAGCTGCTTCCCGCTGCCTTTGTTCTTTTCTATGAAGCGTGCAATGTAGATGACCCAGTCGTCAACATTTTCGTCAAATCCCAGGTTCGCTGTGCGCTGCGCGACTGTCTCTCCCTTTTCCTTTGCGCTTCTGTAAAGCTCGACGGCGTCTTTGATGTATTGCCTGAGTCCGACATCGTACCGTTCGCCTTTATCAACTGCGTTCTCGAATGCCACGACCTGCGGCGCCGCTGACAGCAGAGCGTTCGTCACGTTCTTCATGTCGTTGTCCAGCCGCTCGCTGAGACGTTCCAGCAGGGAAGCGTCCTCATAGGCCAGCTCGAAGATGGCATGCTGCACGCGCTTCAATCCACGCTGAGACAGCAGGCCGTTATCGGTCCGCATCTCTCCGCGCTCTGCTTCCGGAATGACTTTGTTGATAAAGTCCGCGATGAACGCCCGGTTGTCCGCCGTGTTCAGCTCGCCGTTCTCATCGGGGATCAGCTTGTCCAGCACTTCCGGATGCTGCTTCAGATTCTTCGCGTCTGACCGCGCCTGCTCGCTGTCGCTCATGGCGGCCACGGTGGAGACGTTGGAATCTCTGGCCAGCTGCTCCCAGTCCTGACCCTCGTCGGCTACGCGTACCAGCACCGGCCTGTCCTCCGGCACGTCTTCCGGACTCAGGCCCCACTCGCTCGCGTGGTCTTTCAGATATTGGACATAGCCGTCCGCCTTGCCCAGTCCGTAGGCCATGCTCAGGGCCATGCTTCTGCCGTTGCCGGCGATGACGACGCCGTCGCTCCGTACGACCGGCGCGCCGCTCGCCACGTCCGCGTTCTTTTCCAGCCGCTCCGGCTGGATGTTGTTGGCCATGCTCATGGTCTCCCGCAGGCTTTCCGTCCTGGTTCTGTCTCTCGGCTGCAGCTCCTGCGGATAGTCCGGATTGACCGTGCCGTCTGTCGCATTGGATACCGTCAGACTGTCCAGCGGCGCGAAGGCATAGGTGATTCCGATGCGGTCCTTGCCGTTGAGTGCGACACCTGTGCCGCCATACCGTGCGTCCCGGATCCCGGCCGGCTCTTCCTCGTTTTCAAGGCCGGCCTCGTGTTCCGCGACGGCTCTGTCCAGCGCCGCGGCGCCGAAGCGTTCCTCGTCCTCTGCGCTGAACAAGCCCGGCTCTCCGTCGCTTATTGAGTAGAAGACTCTCCGCCTGCGTTGCGGTCTTCCGGAGGCTGCCCGTTCTGCAAGGATTTCTTTTGCGCTTCTTTCGCCCGGTTCTCTTGGCGTATACGTCTGGCCTCTGCTATATCCTCCTGATGCTTTTTCCGCATCAATTCGATCTCGGAGGGTGAATAGATCGGTATTCTGTATGTACCGCGCTTGTCGGTCTGTGAGGGATTCTGCGTCATGTGCAATACCTGCCTCTCTTAAAAGATTGTTGATTTCGTCCTTGCCGAATTTGCTGTAGATCTCTTCCACGGTCTTCGGCTGCACCGCCAGATAGCTGCCGTTCCTGCCGACCGCCAGCGTCGTGCAGGCCACCACGTGCCCGCCGTTGCTCTCGATGTAGTCGCGAAGATCGTTCAGGGTTCCGCCGAAGGTCATCACATCGTCTAAAAGAACATAGTCCTGCCCCGGGATGACTTCGCCGTCGAAGGCGGAATGTGCCATCAGACGGTGGATTCCTTCCGAGCTGGTGTGTCCGGCCTTCTGTACCTGGATGATTTGTTCGTCCACTTTCATCCCGTACTCTTCAAGCGCCTCTGCATATGCGTAAGGGATCTTGTTCTTGCTCCCCGCGCCCTCTCCGCGTACCGGCACAATGAGCGCGTCCTTGTACTGTTCCGCAAACTCCTGCAGCCGCTCCGGCTTTATGAGATTCTGTACCAGCTGGTCCGCTGCCTGCCGGTCTCCGTTCTTCGCCTGCGTGTGCAGCGCGCCGTTCCTGCTGTTCTTCAGGGCCGAGGTTGTCGTCTGGAACATGACCTGTGGGAAGTTCTCCGGCCAGTGATGCTCTTCCAGTGCCGTCTCGTCCGCGCTCCAATGCGGCTGATCGTACGGCGTGTAGTTATTATATTCTGCGTTATTGATATTTGCAACAGGGTTTTCTCCCGTATACAGCCCGGCGAAGGGACTCATCCACGCCACGCTTTCCAGCGGCACCCTGGTCCTCTGCAGCTCTTCTCCCTCCGCGTGCTCCGCCGCTTCCGCTCTGGACGGTGTGACAAAGACGCCCGGCCTGAGCTCGCCGGCGCTGTACACGGTGATGCTGCCGTCCCTGAGAGCGTAGGCCGCCTGCGTCCTGGTGAAGTCCCTGCGGTACTGCTCGTGGTCGTATGTCGGATCGTCCAGCGCCTCCGCATAGGTATAGATGTCTTCTGGATCTGAGAACCAGTCCGTGTATTCTTCCGGCACGTTTCCGCTCGCTTCCAGCGCCCGCATCTGCTCGGCCTTATACGCGCTGACGGGCTCGGTCCGCTCGTCGACCTCTGCGATGGAAAACTTGTTATTGCCATTTATGCGTTTCGGTGTTATACTCTTGGCAGATAAAGCTTCGGACGTACGCCCCGATTGCGTTTCGCTAGGTGCAACGTACTCCGGAGCTTTATACTGTTTGTCAATGCTTCTGTCATAGAGGACGTCGTTCTCTTCATTGAAGATATTTTTCTCAAGATACTCGTCATCCGGTTGAAATGCGGTAATCAGCACATTATAAAAACCGTCTTCCCCGTCAATGGCATGGTCTCCCGTTCTGTAGCTTCCCAGATCCACAGCAGCTACGGTCTCTCCATTACCGATTGTTACGATGGCAACATCATGCCCGGCATTTTGCCCTACGTTCTGATGTACGATATATTCTGGTGTATAGAGCTGCTGGATTACCTGCATCAAGCCGTTTACACCCAGCGCATGCTGGTGCTCGGCATTGTTCTGCATTGCCTTATACGCTTTGCCCGACCACATCACAAACGATCTGTCGCCGTCTAAGTGGCAGTAATCTATAAAAACCTGCGGGGTGTTCTTTAAGATCGGAAATGTGAAACCTGCTTTTTTATATTTCCCGTCATAGATATCCTGGAGAGTTTGCTTGACGTCCTCCTGGTTGATTTCTCTGTCTACGACGACGTTTCCTTTCTCGTCAATGCTGTATGCAAGTCTTCCTGTTCTTGAGGTTTTTCCCGTTGCCCTTCCTTCCCGGCTCTGATTCAGCTCATCCGCCACATCCAGGAAATACTTCTGCGCGCCCAGGCCGAACTTGTTCATCATCCCGTTGGCGTCCGCGAAGATCTCTTCCAGAATCTCTTCGGCATCCCGGCTGATCAGGTCGATGGGGCCGCTCTCCATGTTGTGCACGCCGCGTCGCTTTTTGATGTAGCCTTTTACAACCTCCGCCAGCTCGCGCCTGCCGTACTTTTCCAGGATTCTGTCGCGGATCCTCGGCACCAGCCATTCGTCTCTGTCTGCATACGGGTGGAACACTTCATGCTCCACGACCTGCCACGGTTCGTAATCGCCGTCCACCTGAGCGCCGATTCTCATGTTGTCCAGATCCACAAAGCCGTCCGCATAGTAGACCGTACCGTCATCCCCGACAAATTCAAGCGGGCCGGCGAAGAACTCCAGGCTGCATCCGGTCGCCGCCTCGACGCCGTAGATTTTGTCGCTCAGCTCATTTGGCAGCAGCTCCGTCGGGATCGGATACACGGTCGCGCTGTCTGTCCCGCTTGCGATTCCGAGGGCTTTGGTGCTGATCGGGCTTACTCTTTGCCGTACAGCATCTCCAAGACTTTTTCCAAAATCATTTCTTCCCTTGGTGTCAGATCCTGCGACTCCGCTTCCTGCCCCTGCATCTTCATCCAGTCTTCCAATTTGTCCTCCGGTACGTCCACCAAGCTCCCGTCCTTTGCTTCCATCAGCAAGACCTTCCCTTGCCCCGAGGGTAAGCGCAGTCCCTGTGTCGGCGCCGGTGTCTCGGATGTCAGTCGCTCCGTTTCCTCCGGTCTGTTCTCCCTGGCCACTCCGGATCTCTTCCGGTCCAGATATTCCTGGTTCCGCCGCCGCTGTCTTTTGCTGGATCGTTTCATTTATTGTTCCTCCCTCTAAGCCCTTCTCAAGGTTGTTTGCCGCCGGCGCCGTTTTCAAGCTCTCGGCTGCCGTCGCTTTGTTCAGGATCTCAAGCGCTTCTCTCGCTTCCTCGTTCTCTACAATGCCGGTCTCCGGATCAGTCGCGTACTCGTTCAGCGTCCGGATGGCATCCTTCATTTCTGCGTCCGCCTTCTCCGCTGCCTTTGTGTCGCCTCTGGATTCCGCCTCAGCTTTCCGTTCCCTTGCCTGTTCTCCGGCCGTAGCAGCTTTGACCGTTCCGTTCTCCCTAAACCAGTTGTATGCCGCGGTGATTTCTTCCCACGTCTCTCTGGTGGCTTCCGTTCCAGATGCGTCCGGATGATACTTCTTCGTATATTCTGTCCACCGTTTCCTCGCCTCTCCGGCTGTCTCGCAGTCTCCGAAATATTTGTTGGCAAGGATCTCTTCCCGTGATACCTCGGGCCTGACTTTGCTCGCTACTTCAATCTCGCCTTTGCCTTTCGGGATTGTAATGCCGGATTCAAACCACCCGAACGCCGCGCTGATCAGCGCGTTGGTCAGGATCGCCTCCGTGTTCATCTGGTATTCGTCCTTGTAGTGCAGCTTATCCGCGAGCTCCCGGACCGCGCTGTCTCCGCCTCCGAAAGCCATTGCACTTACCGTCTGCACAATCCGAAGGGCGAGACGGTTGTGGTCAAGACTGGTCCTCGCGCCGTACTGGTTCCGGTATCCTTTGTTTAGGATACTTAGCCCGACGCTTTCCACCGCCTGTGATAGGGCGGATCCTGCCGCCCCTGCGCCTACGCCCTTCAGAACTTCCCAGTCATAGTCTTCCTTAGAAAGTTCTCCGGACGCCACGGCCGGCATGTTCTCCACCGCGCTCGTCATCCCGACCGTTGCGGCTGCCATCGCCGCTCTCGGGATGAACTTGGCTGCAATCTCTCCGACCTTGCCCATTTTGGCAATGCTTGCGATCAATGTGCCGTTTTCCAGTAGAGCGCCGCCGGCCGTGCCGAGCAAAGCGCCTGTCCCGGAGGCGATAGCGCCCATTCCGTGCATCAGCGCTATCCCTGTCGCAAGCTGTCCCGCTGTGTATCCCAGCTTCCCGTTCTTGTTTGCGTATGCTTCGCCCAACTGTAGCCCCGTGTTGCCGTACTGCAAAACGTCCGCCAGTTTTTTTGATGCCTCTGAATCTCCTGCGTTCTCCCGTACGGTGACGGCTGCAGCTCTGCTCATCGGGTTGAAGTAGCTTCCGACGCCCTGCCCGAACGCGCTTCCCAGTTTGTCCTGTGTCAGCCTGGCTTCCAGCGTGTTGTACAGCGTCAGCAGGGCAAGACCCTCTGTGGCGTCCGCCTGCTTCAGCTGGTTGTAGTAGTCACCGTTGTCGCCGTTGCTCAGCTTCCTGGCTGCCGTCTTCGGTTCGATCACGCTGATGATCTGCCGGATTTCCTCTTTCTCGGCGTCCGTGAGATTTGTTTTCAAGGACAGGTAGTACGCTCGATCCATCCAGTTTCCGATGTTGTCTGTGCTGTAGCTTGCCGGTTTCTGCTGATACTTTTCTACCTGCGCGTTATATGCCGATGCCAGTTTGCCGAATCGTCCCGCCTCTTCATCGCTGAGTCCGCTCATGACCTGCTTCGCATCCAGAGCGTCCAGCTCTTCCCGCATATTCAGGAACTGGTTCATCTTCGCAGCAGCTTTCGACCATCCGATATTTCCGGCGGACTGTTTCCATTCCTCGGTTCTCAGATCCGCCTTGGCTTTGTCGTAGGCCATCCAGTCCCAGTCTGACCAGAATGTCTTGTCCTGGTTTTCCAGCGCCTGTACAACCTTCTGCTTTTCCGCGATCTGCTGTTTCCTGACGTACTCGGTCTGTGCCTTCCCGCGTTCCTGTGCCAGTACCTCCGCCGCCTGGTTCCGCAGCTTCCGGATCCGCGCGTCATAGCTCGCTGTGGCATAGCTGCCCTCGCCGCTGGCGATGAGCAGCTGCTTTTCCTGTTCCAGCCGGTTCGCCTGCGTAATCAGATCCTGATAGCTTCTGATTGGTTCGGTCTGTGTGGCCGGCGTGGACTGTGCGATTTGCGTGGCCGGCGTCTGCTGCGTTGACCTGCTTCCCAGCGTCAGCCCGGTCGTGTTCTTTCCCAATGCGCTCGTCGTCAGTTTCCGGTTCCTTTCCTCCTGGGTATAGTCCCCTCCGCCGCCGAGGAAAGTCCCGCCGCCTCTGTTCAGTACGGTCGACGCGGCCGCCTTCTGAGCGTCCTGAGCCTGCTTTGCCTTCTGAGACAGTTTTAGAATAGCCTGCGTGTTGCTGCTGTTCCCCGTCAGGGCACGATTGGTGAGAGGGGCGTCCGTCTGGGCGCCCCATTGTCCTAATGTCAGGCCGGTGTTCCCGGTCTTCTGTGCACTTGTCTGCTTGGCTGCGGTCTGTGCCGCCGTGCCGCTGCTGATGTTTGCCAGCTGTTTTTCGATCTCCTTGCCCAGCTGGGTAACGTAGGTCTTCGCCGCCGCAGTCTCCTGGCTTCCCTTCACTCCCGCGTTCAGCCCGCCGCTCTTTTTCTGTGAAGTCGTATTCTTTGCTTCCGTGTTCTTCGCGAGCTGCGACGCTGCCTGTACAGCAGCATTATATTTAGACTGGCTGTTGCTTTTCCCTGCCATGATTCCGCCTCCTTTGTCAGGCGTTCAGTGCCTTGATTCTTGCGGCCTGCCCCGTTGTTTTTGTGTTCGATGTACTTGCCTTTGTTGCCTCGGTTTTCTTCTGTCCGTCCGCCTGGTACTTGGCGGCTGCCGCCTGTGCTGCCTGCTTCTGGCTGTCGTTTGTGCCGGTTGTCGTCTGCTGTCCGGCGTTTACCAGAGCATCCAGCACGCTGCTGACTGAGGCACTAACGGCGTTTTGGATTGGTGAGAGCACGGGGTTCGTTGCGGCTGCGACCACGGGGTTCGCTGCGCCTGCTGCCACTAACTGTTGTGTCTCCGTCTTCGGTGTCTCGGTCTTGGCTGCGGTTCCTCCACCGCCGCCTCCACCGCCGCCTCCACCGCCGGTGTCTGCCGATGCGGCGGTGCCTGCTGTTCCCAACAGATCCTTCAGCGGTCCCACGATCTGGCCGGTCAGCTCGTAGATGGTCAGCGCGTTCTGCAGCTCCTGCTGCGCCAGCGCCGTCGCGTCCTTCTCCTTCTGGTAGTCGAACTGCTCCCTCTGCCAATCCGCGTTGATCGCATCCAGATACCGCGCATAGTCCGAGTTGTCCAGGGCCTGAAGGTTGGCGAGGATCTGCTGCAACTGCTTGTTGCTGTCCGTCCACCGTCCGTACCCGATGTCGTCCATCGTCAGGAGATTCTGCAGCGCCTGCTGACCCATATTGTAGCTGTCCGCCCATCTGCTGTAGCTCGTGTTGTCCAGTCCCTGCAGCGTGGAAAGACCGTCCTTCAACAGGTTGTAGCTGTCCAGATACCGTGCGTAGTCCGTCGCGTCCTGGGCCTGCTGGTCCAGCATGTTCTGTCTCTGCATGTTGTACGAGTCGAGGTAGCGCTGGTAGTCCATCGCATCCCGCTCGTTCAGCGCGTTCAGCTGTGTGACCATTTGTCCGAGCCGGTCCGCGTAGCGTCCGTACTCCGTCTGGTCCTGCGTCCTGAGCTCTCCGAGTCCGGACAGCAGTCGGTTGTATTTGTCGACGTAGCGCCCGTAGTCCGTCTCGTCCAGGTTCATCAGCGTCCCGATGTTGTCCTTCAGGAGACTGATGGTATCCAGGTACCGTCCGTATTCCGTCTGGTCCTGTCCCTGCAGCTGGCTGAGCTTGTTGACCATCCTGTTGTAGTCGTCTACAAATCTTCCGTACTCCGTCTGGTCCTGACCCTGCAGCGCCGAAAGGCTGCTCAGAATCTGGTTGTAGGCGTTGGCCCATTGCGAGTACTCGCTGCTCCTGTCGTTTTCCAACTGGTTCAGAGACGTGATCATCTGGTTGCCCTTTTCGATGTACTCATTCAGCATCTGGTTCCGCAGCGCAGGAATGGTGTCCGTCAGCTGTGCGGCGTAGTAGTTTCCTGTTTGCTGTGCCGCCTGCTGCGCGTAGCTTGACATTCTGCCTCCCGCCGCGCTCGCCGCTGCAGCCAGGGCGTTAGCCGCTGCCCGGTCTCCCTCGCGGGTATAGGCTTTCTTGTAGCTGGAATACAGAGGATCCGTCGCCGGGTCATAGCTGAAGTCCGGCCGGTTGATGATACTGTCCAGCAGCGCCTGGTAATCGCTCTGCCTGGAATAGTTGAAGTCTCCGTAGTTCTCCGCCCGGCTCAGCAGGTTTTCAATCTGCCCCCGGTACGGGCTGTTGTAGTCTCCGTAGTTCTTCACCTGTCCCAGCAGGTCCAGAATCTCGCTTCTGTAAGGACTGTCGTACTGGCTATTCATCGCCTGATTCAGCAGATCGTTTATCTGGTCCCGGTATGCGCTGCCGTAGTCGGCATAGTTCAGCGCCTGGTTCAGCAGGCTTTCGATCTGTGCCGCGTAGGGACTTTCGTAGGCGCTGTAGTTCCCGATCTGACTCAGCAGGCTTTCGATCAGATAGCGGTAATCTGACAGGTCTTCCACTTCTTCCACGATCTCCTCGACGAGTTCTGCCGGGCCCGGCGCCCAACCGTCATATGGCACGAGCTCCTCGACGAGTTCTGCCGGGCCCGGCGCCCAACCGTCATATGGCACGAGCTCCTCGACGAGATCTGCCGG
>Ga0310690_10002076_pt1 | contig 33755 bp, 59 predicted proteins | sample AusTroGonzalo_MG_2_FD_207661 | JGI IMG/M metagenome (GOLD analysis project Ga0310690, IMG submission 207661) | Bovine rumen microbial communities from tropical cattle in Woodstock, Queensland, Australia - Gonzalo_04 (v2) (version 2) | ecosystem: Host-associated > Mammals > Digestive system >...
GCATAATAACCTTTAAAGGTAGGAGGGTGAAACCTCTTGCCTTTTTTATTTAGAGAGGAAGGTGAGATTATGAACGGAGCAGAGATTCAAACAAGGTTTACTGCTGATACAACTGGAGTGGATAAAGCAACCCAAAAAGTTACTAAAGATTTTGAAGATATGCAGAAAAAAGGGGAACTTGCTTTTGCAGGTTTAGCAACTGCCGTAGATGTTTTTACAATAAGTCTTCTAAAAGGTGGTATCCAATATAATGCCCAAATAGAAACTTATATGACTAGGCTTGAAACACTTACAGGCAGTATGGAAGAAGCCAATAAAGTATTAGACCAAATAAAACAAGATGCCTTGTCTACGCCTTTTGATGTATCAAGTTTAACACAAGCAGAAAGTTTATTGCTTAGTACTGGTTTAAGTGCAGATGAAGCAAGACAAGATATTCTTGCTTTAGGTGATGCCATTTCTGCTAGTGGTGGTGGTAATGCCGAATTACAAAGAATGGCAGTAAACTTACAACAAATTAAAAATGTAGGTAAAGCAAGTGCATTAGACATAAAACAATTTGCCTATGCAGGAATAGATATATATGGTTTACTTGCTGATTCAATGGGTGTTACTAGAGAAGAAGCTAGTAAAATGGAAGTTACTTATGATATGTTGTCTACTGCTTTGGGTAAAGCATCAAGTGAAGGTGGCAGATATTATAAAGCAATGGAAAAACAAAGTAAGACTTATGCAGGTGCTACTAGTAACTTAAAAGAAAGTATAGATGTATTAAAAGGTGAACTTGCCGAAGGTTTATTTGAAGCAATTAAAGATTTAATACCAGTATTAACCGATATGTTTAACTGGTTAGCACAAAATAAAGATATAATTATTGCTTTAATGATTCCAATTTTAGCATTAATAAATGCTTTTGCTGGTTTATTCATAATTAAAAAAGTAACAATAATGCTAACTGCAATGCACGCAGTAATGATGGCTAACCCATTGGTATTAATAACTTCTTTAGTAATTGGTTTAGTAACTGCTTTCATCTATTTATATAACAAGTGTGAGTGGTTTAGAGATGGTGTCAATGAAATCTTTGAAGTATTAAAAGTAATATGGCAGACTGCTTTTGATTTTATCTATAATACATTCTTTGCACCATTTATATCACAAGTAGTAAAGATAGTAGATAAAATACTATGGTTAAAAGATAAGTTTATAGAAGTTAAAGATAAGATAGTAGAAAAATGGAAAGAAATAACACAACCATTTGAAGATATATTTGACGGAATTAAAGAATCGTTTAAATCAGTAATAAATTGGATAATAGATAAGTTTAACTGGTTCATTTACCAAGTTAATAAAATTAAATTTCCAGACTGGGAGTGGTTAGGTGATTTAGCAGGTAAAGGTTTTAATTTCAAACCATTAGAAAGACTAGCAACTGGTACTAACTATGTACCACAAGATATGGTAGCAATGATCCACGAAGGTGAAGCAGTAGTACCTAAAAAGTTCAACCCTTATGCAAATAATATGTCACCAAGTATGGTAGGAACAATGACAGGTGGAAATAATATAGTAATAAATGTAGAAAATAATATGGAGTTTGATGCACTAGGACAATTAGTCAATAATATAAAAACCTTTAGTGGTGGTGCTAAAAACGATTATAACTATGGAATGGGTGGTAGATAATGTTAAAAATGTTTATAGATGATGAAGAGGTTGTTAGTAAGAATAACTTTACAATAAAAGAAGAGATACTATCACCTTCTTCTACAATATTAAATAATACATATCCCAAAGACTGGGAAGAAACAAAAGATTATATAAGTAATTTCTATATGCCAAAAGATTTTGCCAAATTAAATATCCAAAAGTTCAGTTTAGTACCAGAGATAGTAGGAACAACAATACAAATAAATGGTAGTGCTACATTAACAGATGTAAATACAAATTATCAGTCAAGAGTAACAAAATTATTAGGACAAACAAGTCAAAGTGGAACACCAACACCAACTTCCCCACAACCTATCCATGTAGTAAGTGGTGATAATGTATTAAGTATATGTGGAAAGAATTTGTTTGATAAAAATGATACAAGTAAAATATTAAATTGTTTAATAAATGGTACAACAGGTGCTATTTCTAATTATACAGGTTGTAAGACTTTATATATTCCTTGTCAACCTAATACAACTTATACAGTTTCTAGGACAGCAGGTACAAGATTTACAGCAGGTACAACAAATTCAACACCAACAGCAGGACTTACTTGTAGTGATTTAACAAGTAATAGCAGTGGTTCAGTAATAACATTAACAACAAACGCTAATGCTAAGTATTTATGTGTATTCTATTACAATAGTGGTAGTGATACATTAACCGAAGAAGAAATAAGAAATAGTATTCAAATAGAAAAAGGTTCAACTGCTTTACCTTATGAACCCTATATAGGACAAGATTACCCTATATATTTAGGAGTAGAGAATTTATTTGATGTATCAACAATAACAACTCAAGAAGTAAACGGAATAACAATAACAAACAATGGAGATGGTTCATTAACACTAGATGGAACTTGTACTGCTAATTTTGTAGTAAGGTCAGAGCCATTTGAATTAAAAGAAGGAACTTATACATTAAGTGCAAATAATGATTTTACTTCAAGCGATACAGGAAATTATGTAAGTTTAAGACAGGGAAATAGTACAACCAATATAAGTGGAACATTAACAAGGTTTGAAACATTAAATACATATAGTACATTTACAACCTCAACAACTCAAAATGTAAGATTTACAATAAGAGTAGTAAGTGAAACAATATACGACAATGTAAAAATAAAACCACAAATAGAAAAAGGAAGCAAACCAAACCACTATACCCCTTATGGTACAACCCCAATAGAACTATGTAAAATAGGAGATTACCAAGACTATATCTATAAAGATAATGGTAATTGGTATGTTCATAAAGAGATAGGGAAAGATGTTTTAAATGGTAGTGAGAATTGGAGTTATGCTTCAAGTGGTACTAAAAGTATACATTATTTGTCTACTCTAACAGGTAAAATAGCAAATAGATGTGGTTTATATTCTAATTATTTTGGTTATAAAGGAGTTGGTTATACTTGGCAAACGATAGATGATAACCAAACGGCTGAAGAACCAAATAATTCAGCAATTTTTATAAGAGATGATAACATTACAAGTTCAAACTCTTTCAAAACATGGTTAAGTACACATAACACAATAGTATATTATGTACTAGCAACACCTACTACTACTTTAATAACTGATAGTACACTTATAGAGCAATTAGAAGCGTTGAAGAGTGATGAGGAATAGCTATGAAATTATATAATGGAATAACTAATTTTAGTGTTATAGGTAATGATTTACCACCTATTATTGAACTTGAATATAATGTTGGTGAGTTGTTACGCAATTTCCTTATATCACCAGTTACTTATATAAATGTTTATGGAAATGATTTACCACCTATTGTGGAAATAAATTATAACCATAGAGATGCAGAATGGGATATTGAAGATATATTTAGTGGTATGGTTAGAAATACTAGTAATATATCTTTAAACCCACGCTATCCTAAATATTGTAGTTTACAAATATTAGATTATAAGACTTTATTAAGTGAAGGTAATACACTTGACTTTGTTATATATAACAAGACAATAAGTGAAGCAATAGAAATGGTAGTAGACGCTATTTCAAGTTATGGTTTTGAATTAGGGAACATTAATATATTAAACCCAGATGAAATGATAGGGACTTATTCAACTAATGAAAAGACTGGATATGATGTATTAAATTATCTTGCCGATATAAGTGGTGCTAAATGGACTTGTAGAAAAAAAGATGAAAATACTATGTATATAGATTTCTATGATCCAACTTTAATGCCTAGAGGTACACAAATTGATTATAACCAACAATGGTGGTGTGAAAATAACCTAGTAGACTTAAAGTTTAATTTTGGTACTAGAGATTATAGAAATAAACAAATTATATTAAGTGATGAAGTTGTTGCAGATATAGACTATAACACTACACTAATTAGTGATGGAGTAAATAAAGAGTTTATACTACCAAACAAGATAGGGACTTTAAAAAGTATAGTAACAAATGATGAAGAGCAAACTATTGCAACAAAAAAAGAAAAAGAAGTAGGTATATATGCTGATTTCTATTATGAAGTAGGAACGGATACTATTACTTCTAATAAATTATTATCTTATGGCACAATAGTTAATGTTACATACACACCTATCATAAAAGGAAGAGAAGTAGTACAAAATGATAATGAAATAGCAAGACTAGAAGACCAATTAGGTGTTAATGGTATTATTTCAAGATATGAAAATAGAAGCGATGAAACTGATTCTGGTAAACTTCTTAAAATTGGTGAAACTTATTTAAAATATAAAGGTGAAGCTGAAATAACTTTAACAATAAAAACGAAAGAAAATGACTTATATGATATAGGACAAGTAGTATATTTCAATGCACCAATAGAAGCATTAAAAAGAGATTATCTAGTTAAATCTAAAGAAATAAACTTTATATCAAGTGATAGTGATACTTTAACTTGTTTCTATACTTACACACTATCAAGTTCATTTAATAGTGAAAATGCTATAAATTGGTTTGATAATCAAAGAAATAAACTTGCTGGTAATATTGCCGAAGGTGAGTTTATAAGTAGGAACATAGATATAAATAATAATGCTAAAGTAATATGGAACAATTTAAGAATGGAAGAAGTTACAATGCCAGTAGGTAGAGATAATGAACTACAAGCAACATTGGATACACCATTTATTAAATAGGAGGTTAAAATATGACAGAAGATTATAAAGAATTAATAGTAAAATATTTAACTGGTAATTTAGCAAATGACTATGCTAGTTCAACCAGTACTCCATATTATAAAGATGCTTCTTCAAGTAGTGTAGATAGTGATATTAATGAAACAATACCTATTAAATGTAAAGATAGTAATGGTAATTATAATGGTAAAACTTTATTTTGGGCACCAGGAACTAGTACTTTGACTTTGGTAGATAGTGAGATGAATATACTTGCTAGTTATGATAGATATAATACTGGTACTTATTTTAGTAGGTTCTTAGGTTTAAATGTAGATGAAGAAGGACAATTTTATGGAATAGACTACTCACCTAATAATGAAAAGTTTAGATTTATATTACTTAATAATTTAAGTGAACCAACTAAAATGCCAAATGGTACATTAGAATATAGAGCAGTATTAAGACAGAGTTATTTTGTTCAAGGATATACTGCCGAAGATGATTTATCTACTATGTTTCAAGTATATTTATCAAAGAGTAAATCTAGTGCAGTTTATTATTTAGGTTTCTTAGATAGTACTGGTATGGTAGGTTTACCTAGCACTTTAACAATAAATGTAGGTATGGCAAACGAGTGGAAAAGATTACAAAACATACCATTCTTACAGAGTATTAAACTTGATTTCTTATGTTACTTTGACAATAATGATACACCACACGCTAGTTACTTTACTAGAAATGATGTTAGTGAAGATATAGAGAGGTGTGATGCCGATGGTGAAGAAACACCTGCTTGGACTACTTTAATAAAATGGAGTGATGTTTTATTAAGATATGGTAGTTATAGTAATATCACTTGTGAATTAAAAGCTACTGGTAGAAACGAATACTATTTATTTATGAACCTATTACATATAATATATGCAGATGATTACTCTTTACAAACATTAGATATATATAAAAATGGTTTTGGATCAAGTACTGATGATGCAATATATCACGATGAAAGAGAAGGTTATTATTCTAATGCAAGATATATGACATTATATCCTCAATTAAATGATAATGGTGATTTAAGTTTATTCTATACTTATTATGATAATGTAATAATAAATGATAGACTTAACTACACATTCATACCTTTTGATAAACCAAACGATGCCTACTTGTATCAAACAAGATTTACAAGTGCTATGACAAGAGAAGTTATATATCCTTGTATGATTTCAACTTCATATAACTTAAATAAAGCAATATTAATCGGTAAATTAACAACAACATTTACTAAATATATGGTTACATTTTTATATAACAAAAATAATATAAATACTGATTCTTTTGAAAGTGGCAATGGTAATTATAAGACCTTACTACCTAACCAAGCATTATTGTATCAAAAAACAACTGACAAACTTGTTTTTGCAAGAAACCTATATAATTTAAAAGTTTTTGGTAATAAGAGTACAAGTATATTAAATGTTCCAAATAACGCCTTAAATGACCTAGAAATAGGTTCTAATGACTTAATAAGTTATAACAATAATGGAATAACACATGATACTACTGAATTCAGTAAAAATATATATGAAGATTTATATATAAACTATATGAATACACTTACTATGGAAAACCAAAATACAAGTAACCATATAGAAAATATAGAAGGTGCTACAAGATTAAACCAAAGTGCCAATAAATTGTGTGATTATATTAATGCAATGGCAAATAAAATAAAAATATATTATGTAGATGGTACTACTAGAATACAAACAACAAATAGTTCTATGAATAATGGAGTATGTACTATTACTTTTGATGTACTTGTTCCAGATGAAAATATGATAGAAAAAATAGATATTATAAGTAATGATGAAGAAACTATATATCAAAGTATTACACAATTCCCAGAGGATATGTTTAGTACTAAGCTATATAGATTCCAACAAGATGTTTATTGTGAATAGGAGGGTTTAAAAAATGGCAATACAAAATATAACTTTTGGTGATAAAAGTGACTTAACTACAACAAGTGTAGCAGATGCTAATAAAATAAAAGCAAGTGATATGAATGAAATTAAATCAGTAGTAAATAACAACGCTACTGAAATGGGTGACTTATACCCAGTTACTTTATATTCCAATGCTAGTGGTGATAATGGCAACATAACTTTAAGTGAAACTGCTGGAAACTTTACATTTTTAGATATTTTTTATAAGAGTAATGATGATGTATACCAAAGTGTAAGAGTATATGAACCTAATAATAAAAAAGTATCATTACAAATGTTAAGACCTACTGCTACTAGCGTTTCACCATTTTACATGAAAAGTAGAGAAATTAGTATTAGTAATACTTCTATTACAAGTGGTTTTTATGTCGAAGTATATATGAATACAAATGGTGAATTTACAATATTGGCTAATAACTATATATATATTACAAAGGTAATAGGATATAAGTAGGTGATCCAAAATGGAAATATTAAAGTTTATAAAAGAATATTGGACACAAATACTATTTGTAATAAGTATGCTTGTAATGGTAAAGGCATATTTAGAAGCAACAAAGTGCAGTTTAAGAAACGATATACTTGAAATATGGGATAGATGCAAAGAAACTAAAACAATAACAAAGTTTCAACTAGAGAGTTATACAACTTCAAGAGATTTATATTTCAAAATAGGTGGTAATGGCTTTATCCACACTTTAGATAAACAAATACAAAGTTTTAAAATTGTAGATTAAAGGAGTTAATATGAAAGATAAAATAATTAAGTTAGTTGATTTAAAAAGTATTATTACATTAATACTTACAATAACATTAGATTATGGTTTTATAGTTGGTAAAATAGATGCAAAAGATTTCCTAGTATATGTAACACTTGTATTAACATTCTATTTTGCTAAAAAAGATAGTGAGGTGGAAAAATGAAACCAGATAAGTTTTTAGAAGTAGCGTTGTCACAAGTTGGTTATAAAGAAACTGGCAAAGATATTACAAAATATGGTGAATGGTATGGAATGAACGGACAACCTTGGTGTGCTATGTTTGTAAGTTGGTGTGCTAATCAAGTTGGTGTGCTAAATACATTAATACCTAAATACGCAAGTTCAAGTGCTGGTTATAAATGGTTCCAAAAAAATACTGGTGTTACTATGTCACCAAAACCTGGATATATTGGGTTTATAAAAAATACTGGTTCTAATAAAAAGACTTATCCAGCAGAACATACTTTTATAGTTTATGATGTTCAAGGTAATTATGTTATTACTATTGAAGGCAACCTAGATAATGCAGTAAAGAAATATAAAAGAAAAATAGATGATAAAATACTTGGTTTTGGAGTAGTAAACTGGGAATATGATAAATACACTTATAAATATGTTGATAATGTAGATTATGAAGGTTTAAATGTAAGATATATCAATAATGGTAAAAAGACTGGTCAATTATTACAAGAAGGTTCAAGAGTACCAGTATATGATATAAAAGGGAATAAAGCTATTATAAGTGAAACAACTTATGTAAATAAAAACTATTTAGTAGATAAAGTACCTAATTACAAAAAAGTAAGTGGTGCAGATAGTGAGGGTTTAAATGTAAGACCAAGATATGTAGGTGGTATTATGGGTAAACCTATTGCTTGTCTACCAAATGGCACGCAAGTCAAAGTATATGATGTAAAAGGTTCATATAGTAAAGTTTCACCAGATTCTAATGCTTGGTGTTATTCAAGATATTTAAAATAAAAAAATTGTGTAGCAAGTGTCACAAATACGCAAATATATGATATAATTATTTTAGGAAGAGGTAGAGCTTCCTAAAGACCCCTTTTTATGTAAGTTTTGAAGAGAGAAAGAACTAGGTTTTTGAGTTTTTTGTACCTAGTTTTTTCTTGCCTTAATTTTGACTTTAATTTTATTTACCTTTATAATTTTAATCAAGGAGGGGAAATGAAAAATAATTGTTCTTATCTAAAACAAAAATTAGATAGAACAATATATTGTAAGTTCTTAAAGAAAAAAATAAGTATAAACGAATGTATTGGGTGTCCTAATAAGTTCTTCATTACAACTGGATCAAGCAGAAGAACAAAAGAACTATCTATAACAAAGAAAGTAAAATTAGCAGTGTGGGAACGAGATAACCATAGATGTATATTTTGTGGTAAGTTAGTTCCTTGGAACTTAGCAAATAGTCACTTTGTAAAAAGGTCACAAGGTGGTCTTGGAGTAGAACAAAATATTATGACTAATTGTGAAGAGTGCCATAGATTATTTGATGATAGTAAAGAACGAGAAGAATGGCGTTTAGAATATGCTGAACGATATTTAAGATTAAAATATCCAGAGTGGAATGAAGAAGAATTAAAATATAAGAAATAATTTTCTTATATAAAAGGGGGATAACAATGATACAAATAACTTATCAAAAAAGAAATGGTGAAATATTTAATAGATTAAGAAATACCTATGTATCTTATAGAGTAGGGGATACTACCTCTATGGGTTGGAAAGTATTAGATATTAAATATAAATATGGTAATAAATATTACTCACCAGTAGAGTATGATAGAATAATAGACAAAAAATGGAAAAGAGCAAAAAAGAATCTTGAATTAAAATATAAATTAAAAACTATATATGATAATCTTAATCATATAACACTATTTTTACTACTTTTTAGAATATTAATTATTATATCAAATAAGACATTTTAAGACACTTTTATTCTTGCTTGATAATTTGTACTATTTTCAATAAAACATTGCTTATACGCTTTATAAATATATAAATATCAAATGTTTGTTTGTTTTTAGAACACTCATATACATTTTTTACTATATAAGTGTATAGTATATACAAAAAATGCAAAATTATGTTTACTTTTAAATTAAGCTATGGTAAGATTAAATTGTAAGAGAGATAAGAAGAGTATTTACCAAGTGGTTTATTAAGTTAACATAATATATAGTATAAGAACTTACATATATTGTTAAATTAAAAAAATAAACCTAGTTGGTTAAATACTGACTAGGTTTTTTCTTACCCCTAAATATAGGAAGGAGGTTAATGAGTGAGTAAAGTTGTTAAGTATCCTGGTCTTGTTAGTGAAATGGCAAGAAGAGGTGAGGATCAACAAACACTAGCTACTCTACTAAAAACTACACAAGCAAGTATTAGTAGAAAACTAAACGGCATAGTTGACTGGAGTTTTGGTGACATTGATATTCTTTGTGAACACTATGATAGAGATTATTATTATCTATTTAAGTAATAAAAAAGAGTATCTAAAAAGATACTCTAAACACAAATTGGTTCTGGAATAAGAACCAAGATAATTATAACACAAATTGGAAGGAAAAGGAAATATGAAATTAAAGAAATGGGTTCAAGGGGTTTTAGTTACATTATTTGTAGTATCTTCAATACTAGTTATTACAACAATAGAAAGTGAGTTAAGTTTAGGTTTTATCTTATTTTTAATACTTAATTTATCAGTTATTAGTGGTACTGGTTTAGTACTTGCCAAGTTTGGTAGGTGGCAATAATGGATCATTATATGACTTCAAACGAGTGGGAAATGTTTAACCACCAAAAGAAAATTGATAAAGTTTACAACAAATATAGAACATACTGCACTAAATGTGGGCATAGTATCATAATGGGTCCAAATACGGAAAAGAAAATGTGTGACTGGTGCAAGACATGGATATTTAAAGATAAAAGAACCGAGTTTGAATATAGATTAAAGGAGCAAATGAAAAAATGTTTATAGAAGTAGATAATTGGATAGAAGCAGTTTTAAGTGATAGTGCTGAATATCTTGGTGAACCAAATTATTTGAATATTAGAGGGAAAAAGTACATAGAAGTAGAAGAATTAATAGATACTATTGAAGAGTTAAATAGTGAACTAGAAAGACAAGTAGATAAAGTTAAACACATAGATAACCAAATACAAAACTTTTATGTTCAAAGAAAAAATATAAACCCATACGAATAGGAGTGAATTAAATGAAAAGTACAATAGCAAAGAAAACCGAGGGGTATGGTTACAAATATACTGAACTAGCAGATATAAATAAATATTGTGAAGATAATGGAATAACTTATTTTCAAGAAGTAGAAACAAATGAAATAAACCAAAAAGATTATATTATTACTTATTTAGTAAGTGAAGATGGTAGCAACATTGTTAAACATAGAGGTTGCCAAATAGTAGAAGCAAAATTAAGTGGAATAAACAACCCAGTACAAGCGTATGGTAGTAGTTTAACATATTGCCGTAGATATAGCTTATTAATGGCATTAGGACTTGCTACCGAAGATGATGATGGTGCTAGTTTAAATGAACCTACAAAAGAAGATGCAGAAAACTACACTTTTAAAGGTGGAAAACACGAGGGTTGGACTTTAAAGAAAGTTGTTGAAGAAGATAAAAAGTTCTTAAAATGGTTACTTAATAATAGTAAAGATGCAAGATTATTAAAAATGATAGAACTACTTACTGGTGAAGTACCAATGACCGAAGAAGAGTGGGATAACAAAATTGACCTAACAAAACAACTACAAGAAATCATAGTAGAAAAAGAATTAGATTTAGATAAGATTTGTGAATATTACAAAGTAGAATCTATAAATGATTTAAACGAGGATCAAATAAAAGAGATTATTAAGAAAAGAGGATAAGAATGAAAGGTTTTACTTTTTATTCAAACTATTATGAGTTAATAAAGTATTTACCAGATAAAGATAGATTAGTCTTATACGATACTATTATGAAATATATGTTTGAAGATGAAACAACTGAATTAGATGGTTTGATAAAAGGTATATGGATAAATCTTAAAATGCCATTAGATACTAGTAAAAACAATGCTGGTAGAGGTGGAAGAAAACCAAAAGAAAAAACCGAAAAGAAACCGATTAAAAACCGATTAGAAACCGAAAGGCAAACCGATTTAAAAACAAATAATATTTCTTATTTCTTATTTCTTATTTCTAATAAGAAATATAAATATATAAATAAGGATAGAGTTATATGTCAAAGTATCCAAGAATGGTTGGAATATAAAAGACAAAGAAAAGAAACTTATAAAGGAAAAGGTTTAGAAAGTCTTTTAACACAAATAGATACTAATTGTGAGTTATATGGTGAAGAGTTAGTAGCTAACTTAATAAACGAATGTATGGCAAGTAATTATAAAGGTATCATATTTGATAAGTTAAAGAATAAACCTAAACAACAAGAAACACCACAATGGTTAGGTAAAAAAATAGAAAAAGAATCTACAACTAATGCAGAACAAAAAGAATTAGAAGTAATGATGAGGGAGTTTAGAAAATAATGGAAATAATAGAAAAATATCCAGTAACAATATTTAAAAGAGAATATAATGGAAAAGTTTATTACAAGATAGGTTTAAGAAAGAAAGACCAAAACGGCAATTACATAAAAGGGTACATAGATGCACAATTTAGAAAAGATGCCAATGTTGATGATAGTAAGAAAATATATATCAAAAATGCTTGGTTAGATTTTTACAAAAATAAAGAAGGTAAAACAAATATAAATATCTTCATAAATAAGTTTGATTATGTAAGTGACATTATAGAAGATGCAAAAGCACCTGGTGATCCACTAGAACATACAGGTACTATGTATACCGAAGATATAGAGTTTGGTGAAGACTTTTTGCCATTCTAGGTGGTGTGTATGGACTTATATAGTGAATTACAAACACAAGTTGATTTATTACAAAAGAGTTTAGAACAATTAAGAAAAACTGGAAAAGAGTACGCAAGTGCCGAGAAAGATTATAAAGTTCTATTAAGACAAGAATGTTTAAAACTACGAGATGAAGGTATGGCAATAGGTATGATAGATAAAACTTGTTACGGAATACCAAGTGTAGCAGAAGCAAGATTTAAAAGAGATGTAGCAGAAGCAACCTATAAAGCAAACCAGGAGGCATTACAAACATATAAATTGAAGATTAGATTAATTGAAGGACAAATACAAAGAGAATGGAGTAATCAAAAATATGAGTGAGATTTTTAAAGATATACCAAATTATGAAGGTTTATATCAAATAAGCAATTATGGAACAATTAAATCATTAATATTTAAAAACAATATTTGCTGTTTAAATAGAGAAAGAATCTTAACAAAAAAATATAACAATAAAGGATATGAAATAGTAATTCTTTATAAAAATGGTACACACCAAACAAAATTAGTACATAGAATTATGGCAGAGGTATTTTTAAAAGATTATTCAAAAGAATTAGAAATCAACCACAAAGATGGCAATAAAAAGAATAATTATATAGACAACCTTGAAATGTGTACTAGAAAAGAAAATGTTAGACACGCAATTAATAATGGTTTATGGATCTCACCAAATAAAAATAAGTTTGGTTCTGATAATAATAAATCTTTAAAAATAAAAATGATAGATAAAAAAACTGATGAAGTAATAAAAACTTTTGGTTCTATTGTAGAAGCTAAAGATTATTTCAAAAAAGAAAGTAGTAGCAATATTATTAGTTGCCTTAAAGGTAGAACAAAACAAGCATACGGATACAAATGGCAATACGAATAAAAAACACGAATTGGAGTTGATAAAAATGGTAAAACTTAATTTTAATCTTGCACCTTGTGGGAAGACATATTATGAAATGAATAAAAATTGGAAATATACAAAGAAAAGAATAAAACAAATATTAGATGAACCACAAAAAGATAGAGGTTCTAAAATAATAGAAATAGAATTTATGTTAGATAGTTACTATCATACATACTTAAAGGGTGAAAAAAATGGATAGTACAGCACAATTGATATTGTGGGGTGGAGGTTTATACTTCTTTAGAGAATTAGTACTAGAAGGAATAAAATTAATAAATAGATATTTAAAAATAAAAGAAGATGAAATACAACTAGAAAAGAACAATTTGAAAGTATGGAGTATAAGATATGACAGCAAAAGAAATGTTTGAAAAGTTAGGGTTTGAAGAATATAAAAACTATAGAATAAGAACAAAAGATGACATTATAGCATACAAAAACGAAATGTTGGATTGTTATATTTATTTTTATGATTACAAAGCAATAGAATTAAGGTGCGACAAAGCACTAAATATTGAAATTTATCAAGCAATAAATAAACAAGTAGAAGAATTAGATAGTTATTTACCTAAAAATGAATATGAAGCATTAAATGAAGATTTAATGTGGGGTGAAGATTATGAAGACTAGTGAATTAATAAAATTATTAATAGACCATACACCAAACGAAATACTAACAATGTATATGAACGATAAAGTTAATTTAACCGATAGACAAATAGAAAGATTAATAGGACTTAAAAAAGGTACATTAGAAGAAAATAGAGGTGGAGTAAATACAAATGCTAACCGATGATTATGAATTAAGAGAAATTAAACTAAATGAAGGTGACTATGTAAGAACAAGAGAAGGTATAGACCAATTTGAATATACACACAAAGGTAATTATGGTTTAGTTAATTATAAGTTTAAAAGTGGAAACGATATGACAAACCCAGAATATTATGTATTAAAGTCTAGTCAATATTTAATTGATGTACTTGAACCAGGTGATTATGTAAATGGTATGAAAGTAACAAAAGTAGATGAAACTTACCACGGCAGAAAAGAAATGGCAATTTATTGTGATGATAATGGTGATGAAAATTGGCAACAGGTATTGATATATGATGATGAAATTGAATCAGTAGTTACTAGGGAACAATTTGAAGAAATGGAGTTTAAGGTAAATGGATAGTACTGCACAATTAATAGTATGGATAATGAGTTTAACAATAGCATATAAATTACTTGATAGAAAATTAAAAATAGAAGAAGACAAAGTTAAGTTAAAGAAAAATAGAGAAATAACTGATATTTCTACTGAATGGGATAGTGAGTTATGAAGCAAATAACAAAAGAAGAAGCTATAAATCTTATACCAGGTACTATGTATATGGTTTATAACCCTTTAACACAATTGTATAAAGAAGAAATTGCAGGATCAAAAGATATAGTACATAACAAATACTGCTACGATGGTTTGAGTTTCTATTTATTAGAAGTATGGAAAACAATACCAGAGTGGGAAAACTATGAAGTAAGTAGTTTAGGCAATGTAAGAAATAAGAGTGGCAAAATACTTGTACCAGAAGTAAACCACCATGGATATTTAAGGGTAAGTTTATGTAATAAAGGTATTAGAAAGCATTTTAAGATACATAGACTTGTAGCAGAAGCATTTATACCTAACCCATTTAATTTACCTCAAATAAACCATAAAAACGAGATAAAAACCGATAATAGAATAGAAAACCTAGAGTGGTGTGATAATTGGTACAATTCCCACTATGGCAGTAAAGGGCAATGTCTTAATGGCAATATTTAAGGAGTTATTATGAAAGATTTAAAAATATTTACAAACAATATAGAAGAATCAGCAAAACAACAAATAGATTTATTACTAGAACAAGAAGCATTTAAAGACTGCAAAATAAGAATAATGCCAGATGTTCATTCTGGAGCAGGTTGTGTAATAGGTTTTACTGGTAATTTAGGTGATAAAGTTATTCCTAATGTAGTTGGTGTAGATATTGGTTGTGGTATGTTGTGTGTTAATTTGGGAAATATAGATTTAGATTTAGAAGAATTAGACAATGTTATTAAAACCAACATACCTTCTGGTATGAATGTTAGAGAAGAAGAGTTTGGGGAGTTTGACCTTACTGAATTATATTGTTTTACTGAATTAAAAAATAAAGAAAGTTGGTTAGAGAAATCACTAGGTACTCTAGGTGGTGGCAACCATTTTATTGAAATTGATGTCGATGAAGAAGGCAACAAATATTTAGTAATACATACTGGTTCAAGAAACCTAGGTAAACAAGTTTGTGAAATATACCAAAAGAAAGCAATGGATCATTGCTCTTATAAAGAAGAAATGCAAAAAGAAAGAGAAGAACTAATAAAAAAATATAAAGAAGAAGGTAGACAAAAAGAAATACAAGAAGGTTTAAGACAAATAAATCTTAAATATGAAGGTAAGACTAAACTACCTAAAGAATTATGCTACATAGAAGGTAAAGATAGAGAAGAATATTTACACGATATGAGAATATGTCAAGATTTTGCATTTAAAAATAGAGAATATATTTATGGTGAAATTATATCGAAATTAGGTTTAGGTTTATGCGTTGAAGACTGGTTCCAATGTATCCATAACTATATTAACTTTGAAGATAACATAGTAAGAAAAGGTGCAATTTCTTCAAGAAAAGGTGAAAGAGTAATTATTCCTATTAATATGAGAGATGGTTGTATCTTGGGAATTGGTAAAGGCAATGAAGACTGGAACTATTCTGCACCACACGGAGCAGGAAGGATAATGTCAAGAAATGTTGCTAGAGAACAATTAAAGGTAGAAGACTTTAAGAAATCTATGGAAGGTATATATACTACTACAGCAAATAAAGAAACAATAGATGAGGCACCAATGGTATATAAACCAATAGAAGAAATAATAAAAAACATTAAAGATACTATTGAAATAGAAAAGATAATCAAACCAATTTATAACTTTAAAGCTGGTGAATAGGAGCATATATGAATTTTGAAAAAATGATAAACACGATCCAACTAGGTGACTGCTATGAACTAATAAAACAAATACCAGATAAAAGTATAGATTTAGTTTATATTGATATACCTTATATGATAGTTAATGGTTGTAGTGGTGGTGGACTATTAAAAAACGAAACTAAAAACAAGACATATAAAGAAACAATTGGTAAGTTTTCTAATGATATAAATTGGGATATTTTAGACCAATTAACAAGAGTTTTAAAGCATATATATATATATATATATGGTGCAGTAAAGAGCAGTTTCTAAATGTCTTAAAATACTATGAAAATAAGAACACCAATTTTGATTTATTAGTATGGTGTAAGACAAACCCTACACCATTTACAAATAATACTTGGTTACCAGATTTAGAATATTGCTTTTGTATAAGAGAAAAAGGTGTTGGTTTAAATAATGGGTATGAATTAAAAAGTAAGTTTTATGTTTCTACACAAAATAAAGAAGATAAAGAACTATACGAACACCCTACAATAAAACCACTAGAGTTAGTTAAAAGACACATATTACATAGTACACAACCAAACGACATAGTATTAGACTGCTTTTGTGGTAGTGGTACTACTTGTGTAGCTTGTAAAGAAACTGGCAGAAGATTTATAGGTATGGAAATTGATCCAACCTATCACAAAATAGCAGTAGATAGACTAAACGGAATCAACGCAAACGGACAAACAAGTATATTTACTGACTTTGATAATTTTTAGAAAGAAGGAATAACAATGCGTATTATAGATTTATTAAATAAAATAGCAAATGGGGAAGAAGTACCTAAAAAAATAATGTTTAGAAGAAATGTTTATGTGTGGATTGAAAGAAACGACAATATTTTTAATTATAAACGAGAATATAATGGGAAATTGATAGATAATTATTTTTGTGATGATTGGTTTGTTGATAGTAATGATATTTTAAATGATGAAGTAGAAATAATAGAAGAAGATAAGAAGATAGAAAAGATAGATTTAGATGATTTATTAGGAATTGGTTACTATGAAGGAAAACAAACCCTTGCTGGTAAAATAAATGAAATAATAGACCATATAAATAAGGAGGAAAAATAGTATGAATTTTATAGATGTATTTTTTATAATTTTAATGTTTGTTTGCTTAATTGTTGGAATTGTATTTTTAATAGAATGTTGTGTAGAAGATGAAGTTTCTATTGGAATTGGTTGTTTTGTGGCATCTTTAATTGGTGTTGCGTTGTTGTGTTTGCCTTTTTTAGTAATAGACAAAGCGAGTGGTAGCACTATTGGAACAATTACAAGTGTAGATAAAAACTTCTTTGGGACAACTGCATTATATATTAAAACAACTGAAACCAATGAAGAAAAATATTGTATTGAGTTTGATGAAAAGTTAGAAAACCAAGCAAAAGAATTAATTGGAAAAAAAGTAAAAATATCTTATGGCAAAAGAGTTGGTTTATATTCTACTGGCAAATGTCAACAAGCACCAATAGAAGCCATAGAATTGTTGGAGGACTAATGGAATATTTTATAACAGGAGTAATACTAGGAAGTATTATAGGAATATTTATAGTATGTTGTATAGAACTAGCAAGTAGGAGTGATAAGGGTGAATAATTATAATTATTATTTAATTATGTATAATGACAAAATAGAAAAAGGAGAAGATTTAATAATTTGGAAAGCAGAAGATTATATGGATTTGTTAAAAAGATTAGAACATTCAATTTATAATAATATACAAATTATATATGGTGAAGAAATAACATTATTAGAATTATTAAAAGGTAAAAGACCAGATAGAAAGTAGTGATAAAGATGAATAATGAAGAATTAATTACTGGTATGTTTATGATACATGAAGATGGTACTGAATGGATAGATAAAAAGACATATAATTGCTTATATGAAGAATATGAAAAAAGTTTAAAAGAAGCAGAACATTTAAAATGTATTATTAGTAGTGTAAAAGAAGATTATTTAGATGAGTATAAGGAAAAAGTTGATTTAGAAGAAAGAATATCTAAAGCAATAGAACTAATGTATAACAAAGGAACATTTAACATAGATACTGAATATGGAAAAGTATTTAGTGATTTATTAGATATATTAAAAGGTGAAGATAATGAGGACTGAAATAGTACAAGTGTGGAAAGATTATCCACTATTTGAAATGAAATTAAATGACAAAATAAGAGTAAAAGAACAATTCTATAAAATAATAGATATAAAATATTCTACTTTCTATGATAGTTTGAATAACCGATGGAATTATTCTGCATTAATAATATTTGAAGATAAAGGTGAAGATAATGAATTTAAATGACATTAGGCAATTAATAAAAACATTTAATGAAATTATAGAAAAAAGTAAGAACATTGAAAGCATTTCTTATATGGTTTTTAGAAGAGAAAATGGACAATATAGAAGTATAAGCGAAGATGAAATAGGTGTAATTCATAAAAAATCACAAGATATAATAAGAACAATAGAAAATTTTATGAAAGTTAGTGGGAAAAATGAATAGAATTAAAAAAAGACAATGTATTGAAACCTATAAAAAATTAATGAACATAAAAAAAGAATGTGAAAATAAAGGTCAAGAAATAGAGATAGCATTATCACCTGAAATGTTTAATTATTTAAAAGAAATAAATATGTTAGAACCTAGTATTAAAGAAATAGAGAATAATGAAAATATAATGGAAGAGATAATTTATGAATAGAGAAAGTTTAGAAAAAGCAAGAGAAATAATACTTGAAGCATTAGAAAAAGAAAAGAACCTAGAAGAAGTAGATAAAACCGAATTAATGATGAATCTATATTTATTATTAGATTATAAAAATTATACAGGTGATATGGCATTATTAATGCAACATAGTAGGAGTAGAAGATAATGGAACTATGGACTTTTGAAGACTACCTAACAAAAATTAAAATATGGTATGAAGAAGATAAAGAATATTTAAAAAATGTAAAGTGAGATATAGAATGGAAAGTTATGAAATGAGTATAATTAGTGATATTTTCAAGAGATATGATGTTAGATATGATAGTGAGTGTAAACAAGTTAATGTAAACCAACCAATTTGTGTTGCAGATTTTATATACTTAAAGCAGGTATTAGGGGTATCTAACATAGATATTCAAGATATACGAGTTGGAGGTGCAAGATTATGAAATGGAACATAAGAAAAGAAGGCATTGATAATTACTTCCTAGAATATAAAGACAAGATGATACCTTTTCATAGTAATGTAGGTGCAGTAAATGACTTACAAAGTGTATATAAGAACGCTAGACAAAAAATGGTTATGGAATTAGCAAAAGAAGGTAAGACAGTTAAAGACTTAATTGTAGAAGTAGAAAAAAACGGCAAGATAATTCAAGACCATAGTAATAGAGATTTTATAGAAGAATCTTATATAAAAGAAGAACAAGCAATACGACTTGCTAAGATAGTTAAAAATACACTAGGACTTACTTATCAAGAATTAATTTTAGATATGGGGTTAAATACTGAAGAAGAAGTTAGTGAGTTCTTTACTGAATTAGGTAATTGTTTAGTAGGTAGAACACCCAGTAGAAGAGAACAATAAAAGCACTGGTAGTATAGCAATATGCTTACCTTATGATATAGAACAAATCTATTCCTTTTATTGTAGTAGGTATGAAAATATTAAATATAGTGAGTTCTTAAAACTAGGTTATGAAGAGTTTAGTATGAAACTAAATAGCATACCAGAAAGTGAACCATTATATACAATAGTTAAATCAAGAATAGTAAACATAAGTGAAATAAAAGATAAAGAAGAGCGTAAGTACTGGCGTAAGTTAAAAAGAATTAATAAGATACCAGACTTATACTTACCAAATGAAATAATAATTAGTGAATTAAAGAGTAAAGTAGAAAGTGAAGGTAAATTGACTAATGATTAATGAAGATTTAAAAACATTTATGGATCATATCAAAGTATTGAATAAAGATATGAGTGAGTATAAAAATGAAGAAAAGGGTATTAATTTTTTAGTACCAAATGGTTATATGTGGGCAAGATGTGACTATTTAGAATTAACAAATGATGAACTTAAAAGAGAAAAGTTTAATCAAAATATAAATAATGAAGATATAAAGTTCAATTATGTAGAAAGTACAAGACCAGCACCTAAATACGAACAAACAAAAGTAGAAGCAGATAAATATGTAATAGTAGATGCAAAAGTAAAAGTAAATCAAGTATGGTTAGTAAGTAATGGTCTTAAATATAAAAATACATTTAATAATAAAGAAGAAGCTATGAAACTTGTAGAAAGTATAAATAGCAAATTAAAAGGATATTTAGAATAATTCATTTTAATCACCAGGTTGTCTTTTTTAGGCAACCTTGAGGATATGTTAGTAGTTTTTCTTATTTTGGTTAATAAATTAATAAATTGTGGTAATTGGTAAATATTTCTAGTAATCTTATATGATACATTTTTTCGTAAGTGTATCCTCCTTTCTCTAACATATCTTCAAGGGTACTTAAAAGAGTACCGATAGTTCAACAGGGACTTGTTCCTAGGTGCAAGTATAAAAAGACGTAGGACACGAAATGTAACACTAACTTTTATAGTTAGTGCAAGAGTAGGTAATAAATGAACGCAGTAAAAAGGTTGGGTAAAGTATAAAATATTTCTTATACAACTCACTGCCGAAGGTATTAAGCCCAAAATTATAACCTTTTATCTATTCTTGCAGTACCTATAAATGGTACTAGTGCGAATTTTATTGTCATCTGACAAGTGCTACTTTTTGTAAGTAGCATTAAGATTAGAATTAACCTAGGTAAGAGTTCTAGTCTTAATGGTGCTTATAAAGTGAGGTGTATAACTATGGCGTGTGGTCGTAAAGGTGGAAAAAAGAGATAGTAATATCTAGGGAGTATATTAAGGGAACTGAAATACCAAAAAGACAACTAGTAGAGGGTTAAGTTGTTGGTAATGTGGAGGTTATTATGTTTAAGATAATAATACCTAATTTTAACAATGAAAAATGGTTAGATAAATGTTTAAGTAGTATATTTAACCAAACTTTTAAAGACTTTGAAGTAATAGTTATAGATGATATGTCTACTGATGGATCAATAGATATAATTAAAAAATATCCAGTTAAATTAATACAAGCAGACCATAAAGTATATAATGGTGGGGCAAGAAACATAGGTATAAGAGTAAAGAGTGATAAACCTTATACAATGTTTTTAGATAGTGATGACTGGTTATATAAAGAAGATGTATTAGAGAAAATAGCTAAACATTTAAAAAAGAACCCAGTAGACTGTCTAACACTACAATATAATTGTATATTAGAAGATAGTGAATTAATATTTACAAGCGATAGAAACAACTTACACGATTTAGTAACAAGCGAAAATGTTGCTTGTTGGACTAAGGTAATAAAAACCGAATTAATACAAGAGTTTCCAGAAAATACTTTAATGGAAGATGCAGTACAACATATTAAACAATGTAATTATATAAAGACAATGGATACAACCAAGTTTACAAGTATTGGTTATAATCGTATGAACTACAATGCTTTAACAAACCCAAAAAAGAATCAGTCAATAAAATGGAAGGCAAGTATATTTAGATTATATGCCGATTTATTTGAGTTATGGTGTGAAAATGAAGAGTGTGAAGTAGTTAGATTAGAAACTATGAAAAGAGTAAAAGACCAAATAAAAGAAGGTGTGTTTGTACCATGGTAAAATATGCAAATGTATTTTTTGTTTATAATATCCAACAATTAGGTGGAGTTGAAACTTACTTGTGGGAAATTGCTAAAAAATATCATAAATATGATGTAGTAGTTGCTTATGTAGAAGCAGATGGTAAACAATTAGCAAGATTAAAGAAGTTAGTAAGATGTGTAAGAGTAAACAAACCTATCTATTGTAAACAATGTTTCTTTAGTTATGAGTTTGATTTTAGTTTAGTAGTAGCAGATGAATATATCCCAGTAGCACACGCTAATTATGAAGTACAAGGTTTACCACCTTGTTTAAGTGATAATATAAAAAGATATTTAGGTGTTAGTAAATGGGTATGTGATGCTTATGAACGATTATTAAGACAAAGAGGTTGTGATAAACCAATAAGTGTATGCTATAACCCTATTTCAGTAGATAAACCTAAAAAGGTATTGAAATTAATATCACCTACAAGACTATCAAAAGAAAAAGGCAAGGATCGAATGATAGCACTTGCAGAAGCATTAATAAGAAATAATATACCATTTATATGGTTAGTATTTACTGATGGTGATATACCTACATTACCAGGTTTTATAAAAATGCCAGTAAGTATAGATGTAAGAGATTATATTGCTGAAAGTGATTATTTAGTTCAATTAAGTGATACCGAGGGTTATTGTTATTCAGTAATGGAAGCGTGGTTATTAGGTACAATGACTATTACTACACCAGTACCAAGTTTCTATGAAGAAGGTTTAGTAGATGGTGAAAACGGATATGTAATAGACTTTGACATGCCAGATGTGGATAACTTTGTTAATAAGATATACAACGGAATACACGAATTCAAATACACACCTAAACCAGATGGTTATGAAGATTTAATTATAAAAGAACCTAGTACATATAGTTTAAATGATTATATAAATGTAAAAGCTACAAAGAACTTTTATGACACTTTAGAGGATGTATGGGTAATGGGTAATACCATACTTAACATAGATAAAGAAGATAAAGATTATTATATAGGTCAAGGGTGTGTAGTATGTTAGTTAAGAAAGTAATTATAATGTGTGGTGGTATATACCAACATTGGAAAGAACCAAAGGCAATGAGTATTGTTAGAGGTGAAAGACTTATTGAAAGAACAATAAGACTATTAAAAGAAAATGGTATAACTGACTGGTATATATCAAGTAACAATGATATATTTGAACAATATGGTAAAGTCTTATATCACCCAAATAGTTTTGTAGTAAAAAAAGTAGATGATATAGAAATGGTTAGTGGTTATTGGATAGATGCTTATTATCCTACTAATGAACCTACTATATACCTACATGGTGATGTATATTACACCGAAGAAGCATTAAAGAAGATATTAAATTATGATGCTAAAGAAAATACCTTTATAGGTAATGAAATAGCAAGAAACCCAGAACATAAAAACTGGGGTGAACCTTTTGGTTGGATAGTAGTAGACCAAAGTAAGTTTAGAGAAGGAATAGAAAAGACTAAACAATTACAAGATGAAGGTAAACTACAAAGAGGTTATGCTTTAAGTTGGGAACTATACCGAGTATTAGAAGGTACTGATCCAAATTATATGCTAATAAATGATAACACTTACCTATCAATAGATGATAGTACAATAGATGTAGATACACCAGAACAAATAGAATTGGTGAATCGAGGTTATAGATAATACTACAAAGGGGGTAATAGTGTGAAGGTACTTAAAAGGGACTTAGGACCAAAATACAATGATGTAAAATTACTTGCCTTATCCGACTGGCATATTGGTGATGCCTTATGCAATTTAAAAGCAATTAAAAAGGTTTTAGAAGAGATAAAAGCAAGTGATAATACATTCATAATACTTAATGGTGATTTAGTTAATAATGGGGTTAAAAATAGTGTTTCTAATGTATATGATGAAAAACTAACTCCAATGGAACAAATTATTAGGTTATGTGAATTATTAGAACCGATTAAAGATAGAATATTAGTAATACACCCAGGTAACCATGAAGCAAGAACATATAAAGAAGATGGTATAGACATTATAAGACTAGTAGCTAAACAATTAAATATAGAAGATAGATTTAGTGATGGTTGGTGGTACTTATACCTAACACTAGGACATGGCGAAAAAGGTAGACCAATAACTTATACAATAACTGGAGTTCATGGTTATGGTGGTGGAAGAAAAAATGGTGGTAAGATAAATAACCTAGTCGAAATGAGTGACAAAGTAATAGCAGATGTATATGTAATGGGACATACTCACACTCCAATAATGACTAGGAATACAATATTCTTACCAGATTATCAACATAGAACGCTAGTAAAGAAAGATAAATACTATCTAATGACAAATAGTTTCTTAGATTATGGTGGATATGGTGAAATATTAGGTTTTACACCAAGTACTACCGAACACCAAGAAATGATATTAGATGGAAAAAAGAAATTAATAAAAATAATAATGTGAGGTGGTAAAAATGGCACAAGGTGTAATAACCGATAGAGAAACATTATACAAAGTAATGTTATGTTGGTTTGTTACAAGGAATTATAGTGAGGTAGAAAGGCGTATTGGTGTACCTAGAAAGACAGTAGAAAAGTTAGTTAAAGAACACCAAAACGATGAAGAATTTACCAAACTTTTCCAACAAAAAAAAGAAGAGTTCATAGAAACTGCCGATAGAATAATAAACAAAGCCACAACATTATTAGAAAAAAGATTAGATACAGCATTAGATAATCAAGATGAATTAGAAGAAATGATATACGATGTATACAATGCCGATAAAGACGAAATCAAAGAAAATCAAAAGAAAGCCATAGTACAAAAGTTATCTAAAATGCAAATAAATAGTCTTAACGAAATAACAACTGCATTAGGTACTATGTACGATAAAAAACAAATAGCACAAAATGGCACAATGGATAAAGAAACACCAGTAGTCAATATTAACATTATAGACAATGCAAGTTTAGAGAAGGTACTTTATGATGAAGCAGATAAACTGGAGTAGTTTAAGTGAACGAAATAATTATGCAATAGACCAATTTATAGAAAGAGGTGTAGGTATGGAGTTTATTAAATTAGGTGACAAGTACATAATTAAAGATAGTAATGGTTATGTAGTAGATGAAGAAGAAAAGTTAAAGTTAGAAAAAGGTGAGTTAGTATTAAAAGACATACAAGGTTGTGAGTGTCAAAAAGATACTACTAAAAGGATCACTGAAATAAATAAAGAATTAGATAAAATAAAAAAGAGTAAGAAAAAATGATATTAACTAAAAAACAAATAGAGTTATACAAAGATATAGTATCCCCTAATGTTCCAGAGATAAGTGTATTAGGTTCAGTACAAAGTGGCAAGACATACGATATATGTTTAGCTATAATTGAATATGCTAAAAACCTTATGCTATATGAAAAGGAACAAAGGAAAAAAGAAGGATATATACCTAGAAATTATTTAGGTGCAATTATAGGGTGGGATACTGGTACATTAAAAGACAATATAGTAGATAACCTAGAAAATGTATTAACTAATGTATATAAGTTCAAGAACGGAAAAGAATATGTATTAAAGTACGGACAAAATGATAAGTACTTAGAAATATATGGTATTAAGTTCTTATTCTTTGGTTTTAATACATACTTGTCTTTTAATAAGATACTTGGTAAACCATTAATATTTGTATATGTAGATGAATCGGCAAGGATATATTCTAGTGATAATCTAAGACCTAGTTTTGATGAATTACCAGGTCGACAAGTAAGTTATGCAGGACACCCTTATTTCAAAAGAATAGATGCTTATAATGTAGAGGGAAATGAAAACCACCCATATAAAGTAAATTATATAGATGGCAAGAATAGTAAGAAATATGTTTTTTTCCCATACGATAACCCAGTATTAGATACCGAAGAGAAAATAAAAGCAGTAGTAAATAGTTTCCCACCAGGTAGTTTAAGACTACAAAAGGTATTTAATAAATGGGTAGTAGCAGAAGGTAGAGTGTTTGATAACATTAATAAGATAGATAATTTAGATAATCTATATATAAGAGAAATAGGTATAGGAATAGACTATGGTAGCGTAAACCCTACAACATTTGTTCCAGTAGCATTATGCCAAGACCAAAGAACTGCTAAATGGGTATTAGTAAGGTTAGAGATATATTATCACGATCCAAGTGTAGAAAATGATACACCAACAACCGAGTATTATTCCTTACAATTAAGAATGTTCCTAATGTACTTAAAAGATAAATACCCTAATATACCTATAACTGAAATAGTAATAGATAGTGAAGCATCACACTTTGATAACCGATTAATAACCGATAATATAACACATAGTATAAGTAAAAAAGGACCAGGTAGTGTAGATAGAGATAACCAATATATGCAAAGTCTATTCTATAAAGGTTTATTATATACCTTAAATAGACCAAGTATAAGATATTTCCTACAAGATGGTAGATACCAAGAAAGTGAAAAAGATGAAGGTGTTATAGAACTAGAAGGTTATAGATACGATAAAAGGCGTAGTGAAAAAGAAGGAATAAATTGTTATGTAAAAGATAAAGACCATTCGAGAGATGCAGAAGCTTATATCCTAGCATTATTTAAAGATACTGGTAGAGCACCAGTAGTATAAGAAGGTGGTATTGTAATGTTGATTAGATGCAAAAAGACCAAGAGGTTCTTATGTGAATTAAACATAGAAGATTATTTATATAACCTAGAACAATTAGGTATAAGTCAAGAAATACCACTACAAGTAACAGTACCTTGTAGATTATGTAGAGAAGTAGAAATATATAATGTATATAAGGATCATTATGTATTTATACAAAATAAAGAGAGATAGAACAAATGTATTGACAAACAAATGTATATTTGATATAATACTTACAAGAATGTGAAGTGCATATTTATTGTTGGAATAAGAAGCACATACCTGGGAAGGTGTGTGTTTTTTATTTATGGGAAAAAAGAACAATAACTTATGGACTTTATTTTTATTCTATGATGGTGTTTTAATCAAGAAAGTTAAAATGCTTATAGATGAAAAAACGGAAATAACTAAACAAGTTCTATTCATAAAGATATACGGACACAAAAACCTTTTCGGTAAAAATATAATTACTTTAATGGTAAGACCAAGAAGACTTTTAAAGACAGAAGAAGAGAAGAAAAGAACCTACTGGGGTGTAGTTTTCGAAAAGGGAGTTGAAGTAGAATGAATGGAAAACTAAGAGAGAGTGAATTGTTACAAGCTCCTTTTATTAAGGTAAATGTTAAAGTAACAATGCCAGGTACTACAAATGGAGTACCAAATATTAAAGATGAATATAAATGGGTTGTAGCACCTTCTGCTAAAAAAATTGCTACATATATCAAGAACCAATTATTTGGTAGTGATTTAGTAACACAAACCGAAGGGTTAGATATTAACTGGGTCATGCCAGAGTTGGGTAAATCATTAGAAGAAGCAGTATATTCAAAAGAAAGTTTTATTTATATTCATAAGTTTGATAATAAAGTTTACCTAGAGTGCATTAGAAAGAACCTAATACATAATCTAGTACAAAAGTATGACAAAGTAATAAGTTGTGATATTATCCAAGACTTTGAAGGTAAAGATACAACATTATCTATTACAAGACATATAGAGCAAAAAGATGATGGAACAACTACTATTACAATGACACCTTTTGAGAAGGTAAAGAATAAAAACGAATGGATAAAAATAGATTTAGATAGATTCAATAAGATAACTGGTAGTGATTATAAGAGAGTATATAATCTACCATACCACCCTTTAATAAATATAGATATGGGTGACTTCTTATTTAGAGATAGTGAAAAGTTCTTAAATGAAGAGATGAAAATATTTAATGTTTTTGCCGAAGAAATAGATAAGACAAAGACAAGAATAGTAACTACACAACATTATCAAACTGGTGATATAGCAACTAGTTGGCAACCTAGAAGTAATATTTATGAAGTACAAACATTACAAGTAAATAATCTAGCAGACTATTTTACATTATTACCAGGTGATAGAGAGCATCAAATGTTTGAGTTCTTACAAGGTGATATAAGAGTTCAACAATATATAGATTCATTTAAGTTTTGTGACTATCAAATAATACAAATGGCAAACTTATCACCAGCAACATTTGGTTATGAGAAAGATGCTTACCAAAATGTAGCAAGTATAGACCTAAACGCTAACTTAACTGAAATGACTATTGAAGCTATTAAAAAGCAAATAGAACCACAAGTTAATAATTTAATTATAAATATAGTTAAGTTACAAATGGCATTAGGAATAGAAGAAAATAAGATACCAGAAGATTTAGTTTGGGACTATGGTGATAATGAGCGTTTAGATGATATGAAAAAATTACAAGTACTACAAAGGATACAACAAACAATGAGTGTACCTTATAGTGTTAAATCTAAAATAGCAACACCTATCTTAAATAAATTGATAGATGAAGATATAGATGAAAATACTTTAATAGAAGAGAATAACAAAGAAAGAAAAAGTATAGAAATAGACTATGAAGAGATTTAGTGAAGAAATTGCTAAATATGTGTTCTTAACAAATGTAAGATACACGAATAAACAAAATAAGACTAAAGAAATCTTCTTTAAGTATTTAGAAGAAAATAAAACACCACAAGAGTTTGAAAAAGAAATTAGTAAGATATGGGACAATATAAATCATAGTTTCATGGATCAACAGATAAAGAAACTACAAAAAATGGTAAATAAGGAAGATGTAACCCAAGCAATAAATCTAGGTAGAATGTATAGAACCCCTAGTTATAAAGATACTGATTATTGGTTAATAGACAATGAATATTTCAAATTAACTCCAGAAAGTGAGTTTATAAGATTTGAAGAGAAATATAAAAGAAATGTTGTAAGGAACTACGAGCGTAGCCAAATAACAATGCAAAATTATGATAAAGACCTTTACCTAAAAAGCAAGATAGATACTTACAATAAATCGGTTAATCAAGTAGTCACATATTTTAGTAAAGAGGGAACACCATTAAGGAAGGTACAATTAAGTACTTACCTATCAATGTTACATAATACCGATTTAACAAGAGGTGCATGGAACCAAACAATGAGTGACGCCGAGATATTAGGTGCTACACGATTTATAATTCCATTCCACCCATTTTGTTGTCCAGAGTGTTTTTACTATATGAATAGACCACTAAGTTTATTCGAAGTTCAAGAGTTTGCTTTAGGTGGTTTAGAGATAGATTATGGTGAATTATTAGAGGGTGGTATACATGGTAATATACTCCACCCAAATTGTAAATGTACCTTATCAATATATTGGAGTGATACACAAATACAAAGTATCACAAACACTTCATTAGAAATAGAAGAGCAATATAAGATAAGGCAAAAAGTAAATGGTCTTACATTAGAGAAATCTAATTTAAGAACTGATATTCGTATTGCTAAAGAACTTGGTGAATATGACAAAGTAGACAAGTACAAAGCAAGAATATCAACAATAAATCGCAACATAAGAGAGTTACGCAATACTTTACCAACAGAAGCATTGCAAAAACAAGTAACTGCAATAAAGAGATAGACCTTGTAATGTCTATAAACCTACATGGTACCAAATGCACTTCCAGTTCATGAATGGAGGTAAAAAATTGTATGGATATTAGTAAATATCTTACAAACAAGGATATTCAACTATCCAATGATGATTTTAACATCGAAAAGTTGGAAAAAGATATTAGAAAAGGTTATGTACTAGAGAGCGACAAAGATAGTGCTATTGAAGAAGCTATAAACAACAACAATAAAGAAAACACTTCAAAGTATACTGAACTTGAAAATAGGTATACTGAACTAGAAAAAAATTACAATGCACTAGAAGAACGAAATAGTAATATAACTAATTCTAATACTGAACTTAAACTAGAGGTTGAAATGGTAAGTCAAGGTTTTACCAAAGATAAGTTTAAGGAAATAGCACAATTAAGAAATACCCTATATGCTGAAGAAAAAGATGATTCTAAGGCAATAAGTATGATTAAAGAGAAGTTTGGTGCTACCTATTTCCCAGACAATAAACCAAAAGTTGAAGTTCCAAACGAGGTTGGTTTAGGTAATACTAGTACCGAGGATCACACAATTAATATTACAAGAAAAACTAGTATAAAAGATTTAATGAAATAGGAAAGAAGGAAAGAATTATGAATGGTGAATTAGGAATTGATTTACAAGCATTCGTGAAAAGAGTGTATTATTCATTACTTTATAATAGTACATTCTTCAATTTTTTAAATGAAAATTATATAGGTGAAGTTAGACAAACTGGAGCACCTATTATTGAAGTTATTAAGAGTAACAATGTATCAGTTAATGTTCGTTCAACTGCTGAAATTGCAACAGGTTTAACACCAACATTAACTACTTATGGTTCAGTAAAAGTAGACTTAACTGAATTACCAATGGACTACTCTTTAAGAGTTCCAGTAACAGTTATTGGTAGTGATATTACAAACGCACTACAAGATGCAATTGACCAAAAAGATAGTGCAATTGCTAAACAAATTGATACTTATGGATATGCAATGTTAAAAGGTAGTGTTACAAACGCTAAACAATGGGCTCCATCTAATGCAGGTGACACTATTAAATTATTAAATGATTGTAGAGCAAGTCTATTTAATAATGATGTATATGGTGATTATAGATTAGGTTTAAAAGCAACTGCTTACGCTAACTATGTAACTGATTTAACATCAGTACTTAAATATGAAACACTTGCTGGTGTAGAAGGAGTAGATAGAGGTATCATTGCTAGAGCATACGGAGTAGATGCTTTCGAAATTAATGATAACTATATTAACCCAGTAGTAGCAGACCATAGTGAAGCAGTAGTAGGTTACTTCTTTAACCCAGTAGCAGTAGTTGGTGATGCTTTCTTTGATTCATTCGTACAATACAATGGCAACTATCCAGGTTTCCCAGGCTTAACTTGTACTGCTTAACTGGTAGTACTAACAAGGTCGGTTTAGTAGAAATACTATTCTAAAAAAATCTCGTGAAAACGGTAAAACTCTTACTAGGTAATGCTAAAGACAATACCGTGCCAAGACTTGAAAAAGTAAGGTGTAACGACTATTCCCAAAGGGGAAGTACAGCCAAGCGGTTGGAAGTGCGAGATACCCAAACGTAAAGACGTGGGTAAAGAGATAGTCTACTCTATATAGAAATATATAGCAGTTCATAAGAGAACGGTATAAGTGTAGCGAACTTATACGAATATATAGGATTATGTTATCGAGGGTAATATGATGTTCGGAGCTAGAGTCGTAAAAGGAGAAGCCATCATAAAATTACAAAGTGGAGCAGTTAGTTCTTAATTAGAAAGGAGGTCAGTGTATGACTTTCTTTACACAAACAGAGTACAATACCAAATATGGTAGTGGTGCTTTAAGTAATGATGATTTATGGTTGATAGAGGTTGCTAGTGAAATGATATTCTCACAAGTAGGTTTAAGATATAGACAAGCGTGGGATAGCACTAGTGTACCTCTTGCCATTAAAAATGCTAGTATGGAGCAATGTAGATTCTTATTAGAATATCAAATACCTTTAATGGATAATAGAGGTGTTATAAAAGCAGGTAATATGACAAGTGATTTAAAAACACATTATAGTGAACTTGCAATGATGATGCTATCTAATGCTGGATATATCTACCGAGGTGTTCCAATTAACTACAATATGGAAATGGAAATGCCGTTTTAATGTTTAATACAAATGGTATGACTGCCACATTAGTACAAAATAATAGAGGTACAAGTGGTATATATGATGACCAAGACAAAAATGAAGTCACTATAAAGATTTGTCCCTATAATGTCGACCAAGCAGTAAGATTTGGAGTTTATACAATTCCAGAAGCAACTGGTTACTTCATTACAAAAAGTGGAGTAGATGTTCGAGAAGGCGACCAAATAGTCTTTAATAATAGGACTTATTCAGTCTTAAAAGTAGAAGATAATTGGATATGGAATAAAGTTGCTAATATTGGACTGATAGTTAAATGATCCAATGCCAAGTAATAATTAGAAAAGACCTTCCAGTAGAACAAATAAAACAATGGGAGGATAAAGTAGTATATTCTATTGCACGAAAGACATTAGACTTTACTAATTCAAAAGAACACTTCCCTTACTTAACTGGTGAACTTGCAAGAGCGTCAATGAGTGAGGGAGTAGTTCATATATCAAAAGCTACTTATGGTTTAGGTGCTAAAGGTGTAGAATATGCACCAAAAGTATGGAACTATGGAGTAGGAACAAAATGGACTAATAAAAATACAATACCTCAATGGTATATGGGTGTTTTTGAGAAGTATAAGAGTGAAATAGTAGAAGATGCAATAAAAATATCTAATGAGGAAATAAAATGAAAAATGAAATATTAATAACATTCTTAAACACATATTTAACTGGTGATGGATATAAACTTAAAGCCGAATATTCAACTAATGATGCAGATATAAAAGTAATAGTAGCACAAGAAACAAGTGGAGTAAAAGAAGTGTTTTATAGTGATATAGACCACTTATATAACTATTTCAATATAGAGATATTTGGTGACAATATAGAAGATGAATATAAGACTGCCAATAAATTAGGTAACCTTATAGGAACTACACAATATGTCACAATAGATATAAATAAAAATAAGAGTGAAACATGGGAAATTATATTTAAACAATATACAAACCCTAGAACCATACAATATTATGATATAAGAAGAGTAAGTTATACTATGACACTACAATGTGTTATTAGTAAGATATATGAAACAACAAAGTAATTAAGGAGGTAATGAAATGGCTGAATGGTATGTTACTAACCGAGAATTAATTAAGGGTTTAGCATTTAATACAGGTACAAGTCAAAACCCAACATTTACAACTGCTTGTACTTCAAGTGAAATTACATTAGAAACAGACTTTGACCAAACTGACTTTTATGTTTTCTGTGATGCTATCCAAAGACATTTACTAACTGGTGGATCATTAACATTAAGTGGAACATTAAAACTAGATGTTAATAATTCTGCTGATATTAGTTTATTAACAAAGATACACACATTTATATCAAGTGGAACAATAAGTCAATTTAATGATAAAGTACAATTTCAATTATTAACAAGTGTAAGTACAAATACACTTACATATACAAAATATCAAGCCGATGCAATAATTAAATTAAGTAACATTGGTGGAAGTGCAGAAGATGTTAGTGAATTCTCATTTGAGATATTAATTAATGGAACTGCAACTGTAACAAGTGCATAATAACCTTTAAAGGTAGGAGGGTGAAACCTCTTGCCTTTTTTATTTAGAGAGGAAGGTGAGATTATGAACGGAGCAGAGATTCAAACAAGGTTTACTGCTGATACAACTGGAGTGGATAAAG
>Ga0310690_10002077_pt1 | contig 33735 bp, 43 predicted proteins | sample AusTroGonzalo_MG_2_FD_207661 | JGI IMG/M metagenome (GOLD analysis project Ga0310690, IMG submission 207661) | Bovine rumen microbial communities from tropical cattle in Woodstock, Queensland, Australia - Gonzalo_04 (v2) (version 2) | ecosystem: Host-associated > Mammals > Digestive system >...
TTACATTATATATGCCTGCTGATTTGCCTCTTAAATGAAGCCTTTTTCTTTCATGCTTGAATATCCGTTACTGCTGACGATTATATGGTCAAGCAGCTCAATGCCTAGCAGCTTTCCTGCTTCAGTAAGCCTTTTAGTTGTTTTTATATCTTCATTAGATGGCTCAATATATCCTGAAGGATGATTGTGCGCTACGATGATGCTTGCAGCAAGATTTCTTATTGCCGGTTCAAAAACCTCTCGAGGATGAACCAGGGAAAGATTAAGCGTTCCAATGCTTATTATTTCCTTGTGTATTTCCTGATTTCTTGTATCCAGATAAAAGGATACAAAATGTTCTTTTTTAGAGCCCCTTATTTCCCTAAGCTCTTCCCAAATGTCTTGGGGCTTTAGGTATATATTATTTTTCTTATCTGAAAGAAATCTTTTTCCCAGTTCAAATATAGCTGCTGTCCTGCATGCCCTTGCCGGCCCAAGGCTATTAAATACGCTTAAATCAGCGCAGCTGGCATAAGGCAGCCCATGCCTGCCAAAATGAGAAAGTATGCTTTCTGAAAGAGCCAGAACTCCTAATTCCCTTGTGCCTGTGCCTATTATGATTGAAAGAAGTTCACTGTCGCTGAGTTTTCCAGGCCCATATCTGAGCATTTTTTCCCTAGGGCGCTCTATGACTGGCAGATCTGAAATAACGGATATGTTCATATATTAAGCTCCTTTGAAATGACTTTATTGAATTATAGCAGTGTCAGGCGACAGCGTATTGTCGCCTCTTTTGTTTTTTATATAATTTTCCGAAAGTGCCTAATAATGCGGGCAATGCATATATTATAATGACACGTTATTGCAGAACAGATAATAAAATTAAGCTCAGGTATGAGCGTGAAAGAAAATCATATCCTTTATTTTACCGCATGACCTGGGAGGCTTGCCTGAACATACCTGCAGGGCAAACTAGAAGCTATGCGGAGCTTGCTGCCGCAATTGGAAGGCCTAAGGCTGCCAGGGCTGTAGCTTTGGCATTAAAGCATAATCCGTTTGCTCCGTTTGTGCCTTGCCATAGGGTTATATGTTCTGACGGTTCTCTTGGCGGTTACTCTGGCCCTGGGGGAATAAATGCTAAAATGAAGCTTCTTATGTCAGAGGGGATAGTAATAGAGAGCCGCGGCAGCAAATTTTTTGTCGTAAAGTGAGTTTACCTGCTTATTAGCAAAGAATTATATTATTTCTTTAAAGGAATTGTAGCGTCTTCATCCTGCGGATTCAAAAAATCCAGCGGTGAATCATCTGACGGAGAGGAATATGAGTTTATCATCTGTAATGTTCCGGCATTATCTGTTCCAGTGTTGTCCTGATCCTGGTTTATTGAATTATCCTCTGCTGGCGCTATAGATTCTCCAGGATTTAATGGCATATCAGGAAGAAGTTCTTCCGCTGATTCTGGCTGGCTGTTTTCCTGTTCATCGTCCTTGGACTGTTTTTCCGTATTTTTCTTTGTTGGCACAAGTTTTGTTTTAGGGGCAGTTTTTTTCTTTTTTATAGAATATTTTATATGGCTTATTTTAGTCCCTGGGAAATAAAAATCAAGTATTTCCCGATATGTTTTTCCATAGCGTCCTGCCAGGCTTGCCGATCCGCTTTGGCACAGTCCTATGCCATGCCCCCATCCTCCGCCATAAATCCAGTAATTTTGTATTGTTCCGTCTTTGCGTCTGTTTACTTCCAAATCAAATAAGGTGCTTTTAAGAGAGGTAAAGCCGAGAATATTTCTTATCAGATGTTCCCTTGTTATAGTTACAGAGCCTTTTTCCCCTGTTATTTTTAGGGAGTTAACATTGCCAGCGCGGGATCTTTGTAAAGGAACAATTTCTGTTATTTCGCCTATTTTATGGCTGCGGTTCACACGCAGTGTTATGTCTTTTTGGCGAAGTATTTTCATCCACCTGTATTTTGAAGGCGACACGCGTTGCGGATCATTGCAGTTTCCCGGGGGAAGATTCGTCAGTGAAATATGAAGATCCCATGGATCCAGCGGCTGTTTAGGGTGATCGGGGTCTCCGTCATCATGAGAAACTAAATATGGCACCTTTGCCCAGCCGTTGACTTCTCCTGAAGCCTGTATCCAGCCTCCGCAGCTTGCATGGAAAAAAGTTTCAGCAGGCCTGTTCTTATAGGTAAGTATTTCTCCCTCCGTGTCCATGACTGCCTTGCTTGTGGTATTTCTCTCATAATGCTTGCCATTGTAAGCCTGGCAGTGCTGGCCGTCGCATATATGGTATCCGTCTGTCTTGTGCTTTCCTCCGCGCATTCTGCGTATGAGTATCTGAGTTCTGGCTATTACTGCTTGCGCCTTAAGAGATTCAAATGGCCATTGCGGGCTTACTTCGCTTGGCACTACGCCCAGCAGATAAAGCTCTGATTCTATCACATTAACTACGCCTATGCCCCGTCCTCTTATCGGGAAAAACTCTATCACTCCCCGGTATTGCTTGTCTCCGTTTCTAAAATAAGGATTTCTGTTCTTGTTGCTGGCCTCAAATATGATTGTTCCATTTTTTGTTTTTGGCGTTATTATGACAGTTCCGGTGAATGGGCCTATGGAAGCTCCTTTAAGGTTTTTCATCATAAAGCTGCCATTGTTCCATATTGCTGTCCATGTTTCGTCTGGCGCAGCCGTGGCAAAAACTTTCTTTGAGGTTTTCCCTGTTATCGTAAAGCCGTTGAAGGATTTTATTTTAAGTACATTATTTATGCCCTGCTTGCCCATATTATTTGTGCCAAGCCCTACCCTGAGCTTTACAGATTTCATGAGTTTTTTTACAGCATCTACAGGTTCCATCTTTAATGGCTTATAAATTTTAAATGGCATGCGGGAATCTTCCGGCTGCCTTAGAAATTTGCCAGGCAGCCTTTTTTTCATTTTAAGGGCAACCGGATGATTCGGAGCTGCTTCAAGAACTTTTACATACTGATTCCATGCATATTTGTCTTTTTTTTGTCTTACGTAAATTCCCGCCAGCGGCAAGCGCGCTTCTACGAATGTCCAATCTTTCCTTAACGCGCTTATAAGCAGTTCTTCAGCTTTGTTATACCTCTTGAATTTCATATAATTCCAGGCAAGTATATAGTCTACTCCGGCGAAATTAGGGCGCATGGTTTTATATTTGTCTAAATGCTGGGCCATTAGCTCTTCCTCGCCTATATTTCCATAAACACTTCCAAGCCCCAGCTCTGCGCGCGATAATTTTTCATCTAATTGTAAGGCTTTTTCAAAATAATTTTTAGCTTCATCATATTCAGCCGAATGGAATTTAAGCCAGCCTAGCTCAGAATAGATTTCAGCATTGTTAGGATCTCTTAGCAGGGCTTTTTCCAGCATCTCTGCGGCTTCCTGCGTTTTGCCGGCCTGTCTGAGGCACATAGCTGCATTCATTAGCGGCCTTGCCGTTTCATTTTTTTCACCTTCCAAGGCATAAGCTTCCGCAGCTTTCGTAAGAAAGCCTTCCCGGAAAAGGTCATAAGGAGTTTTTTCCTCTGCCGCTCTTGCTGGCAATAGTTGAAAGAGCAAGAGGAAAAATAGAATAATAAGGCGTAGCACTATTTTTTTATGATATTAAATTATTGACATGTTATTCCAGAAATTACGGAATAAATTAAAAATATTAGTGAGAAATGTTAATGTTTTTCGTGCTTATTTTTAGGATATTAATTTAGATGACAGATTTTACTGAGGAAAAGCTGGCCGCAGACTTTGCTAAAGGAAAGACAGAAGCCTTGGAAGAGCTGATTAAGCGCTGTCAGTCAGATTTGTTTGGCTTTCTGCTTGGCATGACCGGACGAAAAGACATTGCGGATGATTTGTTTCAAGAAACTTTTTTAAAGTTCGTAAGAAGACCTCAGTTATATAAAGAGGGTTTTAAATTTAGGGCCTGGATTTTTACAGTGGCCAAAAATGCCGCTTATGACTATTTCCGCAGGGAAAAAACGCATAACAGCATTAGCCTGTCTGGCTCTTTTGAGGATGGCAGCTCGGATTCTGAAGGGGCTGTAGTTTTGGGCTTAAGTGGCCTTGAAAATGATCGGCCGGACAAGAGGCTGGAAAACGAAATGCTGGGGGAAAACATACGGGCAGCGCTTTTGTCTGTTTCCCCAGAGCAAAGGGAGGTTTTTTATCTTAGGCATTATTCCGGCCTTAGCTTTAAGGAAATAGCCGCGCTTCTTAATGAGCCTATAGGCACAGTGCTTGCCCGCATGAGCCGAGCTACGGCAGCATTGCGCAAAGAACTTGTTGATAAGGAGTGATTTTTTGTTAGCTGCAAAATTATTGCAAGAAAATTTCTTGCATGAATGCAATAAAACAGCATATTGGAGCGTTATATAAGTATGAATGAACAGAATTGCCAATTTGAGGAAAAGACAATCCTCTGTTTTTTTGGGGAGCTTCCTGATTCTGAAATTGAATCGGCAAAGAAGCATATTTCTTCTTGCGGGATCTGCTCAAAAACAGCCAGAGCGCTAATGCTGGCGGATAAAGCTCTTTTATCTGAAAAAAATATGCCGGCGCGTTCTACAGCAGCATTTATATTAAGCCAGGCAGAAAACAGCGGCAGCACTGTTTCTACATTTAAAAAGAAGACATTGGCTTTTGTTTTTGCGGCTGTAATTGCCATAGCGTCATTTGCCGTAATATCTGGACGGGGCCGCTTTTCGTCTCATCTTGACACAGCATCTGTTTCTGATGTCCAGCAGCTTTTGGAACTGTCTTTTGATTCAGACATATATATGCTTGAAGAGGAACTTTCCGCTCTTGAGCTGTCTGAAGATATTTTGGAAAGCAGTTTCTGAAAAGCATGATTTATTGTCTAAAATGAATAATGAATAAGGAGAAAACTATGAAACTAAAAAATCTCTTGCTTGTTGGCGCTGTTTGCGCTCTTGCCGTACCGCAGGCTTTTGCTGCAGAAAATGACAAGCCTAAGAATGAACAGAAGCCGGTATTTGAGCATCCTTTACGCGGGCCTGAACATGCCAATGCCGAAAGAAACAATGATATGCCTTTTATGCATGATCCTTGTCCTTTCTGCGATCAAGATTTGCTTGAATGCGGCAATATGGGCATGAACAAAAATGAGAAATGGAATAAGAAAAACAAGAAAAATAAGAAAGACTGGAAAGCATTTCATAAACAATTCCGCCAGATGCCTGGTGGTATGTTCCAGAGAATGAAGAATGTCAAGAATCAGTCTGATGATGACATATTGTCTATGGTTAAGGAAGCGGATTCTGCCTTTGCAAAAAAACTTAAAAGCATGAAAGAAGAATCCCCTGAACAGTATAAGCGCGCATTAATGGCTCTTCATTTCAAACTGTTTTTTATAAAAGATAAAAAGAATGACAAGGAAAAAGAACTCATTAGCAAAGTGGTTGCCAGCGTAAGCCTGGAAACTGAAGTTCGCGAGCTTGAGCTTAAATACCGCAAGGCTCCAAAAGAAGAGAAGGAGGCCTCTAAGGCAGAATTGAAAGCCAGTCTTGAAAAACTTTTTGATCTGCGCATTGAGGAACAGCAGAGTCGCCTGAAAAAAATGGAGGAAAATATTGCTGAACAGAAAGAAAAGATTAATGCTAAAAAAGCTTCAAAAGATCGCATAGTTGAATCAAGGCTGGAAGAAATATCAGGAGAAAAATTCCGCTGGTGAATTTATCCCTGCATTAAGAAATGAATGGAAGGAAGCCCTTAAAATGGGCTTCCTTTTTTTTGACAATGCCGCATGGCAATGCTGCAATTTATTTATTGTATTTATGGCTGAAATAGATTTATCTTTGCTCATTATGTTATAATGTCAGTGGGGAGATACTGTCATATTATAACCTCTGATGAAGCTTATTTGACATGCCGGTTGCTGTTATGCTATTATAAATAATAGTGCAGTAATTGCCGCCGCATTGGCGGTCTCTTTGAAAAAGAGGTTTTTATTGTTTACGCCGTCGCGTTCTGCGGAATACCTTCGGCGGCCCTATAGCAGAAGCAGGAACTATGTCTCTTCTGCTGCGGGTTGAATCATAGAAACTGTACGTCTGTGTGTTTTTCCGTATCCGGAAATTAAAAGATTTCCGAATAGGGCGTTTTTTGTTTCTATGAGCCGCGCCGCTGCCAAGAGGGCATGCGCGGTTATTTTAGCTAAAGGAGCTAATAAAGGTCATGAGTGAAGAAAATAAACAGCCTGAAGCCGCAAAGGCTCAGGAAATGCCGAAAGAACATAAATTCTTGGTCGGCGAGAAGCTTGGTATGACCCAAGTTTTTGGAGAAGACGGAACGCTCAAGGGCGTTACTGTAATTAAAGCCGGCCCCTGCAAAGTGGCTTATACCAGAACAGCTGAAAAAGACGGTTATTCCGCTGTATGCCTTGGTTTCGGCGAAAAAAAAGAAAAAAATGCCACCAGGCAGGAAAAGAAGCTTGCTGCTAAGCTTGCCGTATCCCCGCTTAGGCATCTTCGCGAATTTCGCGTAGAAAACCTTTCTGGCGCGGAAGCAGGCCAGGTCGCTGGCGTTGAGAGATTTGTTGCTGGTGATTATGTTGACCTTCAGGGCATAAGCAAGGGAAAGGGCTTTGCTGGCGGAATGAAACGCCACAATTTTAAAGGCCAGCCTGCAAGTCATGGCGCATGCGATAGAGAACGCGCTCCAGGCTCTTTGGGCTCACGCCGCTCCCTTGGCCGCGTAATGCCTGGCCAGAGAATGGCCGGACATCTTGGAAATGAAAAAGTTTCCGTTCAGAAGATGAAAGTCATAAAAGTCATTCCTGAAGAGAATCTTATCCTTATTAATGGCGGAGTGCCAGGCCCTGTGGGCAGCATTGTGTGCATAAGAAACACAAATAAGCGCATTCCCAAGCCCTCTGCTTCTCAGCCTAAGAAAAAAGGCGCTAAGACAGATAAAAAGAAGAAATAAGCCTGAACGGAGTCAAGCAACATGGAAACAAAACTCTTAAATATTAAAGGTAAAGAAATCGGAACTTCCAGCGTCCCTTCAGTTTTGTCGGTAGAACCCGATCAGCACTTCCTGCATGAAATAGTCCGCTATTACCTGGCTAATAAGCATCGCGGAACTGCCTGCACGAAGACACGCTCAGAAGTGTCTGGCGGCGGACGCAAGCCATGGAAACAGAAAGGAACAGGCCGCGCGCGCCAAGGCTCAACCCGTTCGCCTATATGGAGAAAAGGCGGCGTTGTGTTTGGCCCTAAGCCACGCTCTTATCGCCAGTACCTGCCTAAGCAGAAGCTTTCCGCAGGTTTGTTCCAGGCCCTTTCATATCGCCTCTCTGAAGGCTCTGTGCTTGTAATTGAAAATCTTGAGTTAGACAAGCCTAAAACGGCAGAGCTCAATGATCTGCGCAAAGCTCTTAACTTTAAAAAGACTGTGCTTTTCGTCAGCGAGAAGCCTGAAGCAGCTTTCATGACAGCCTCCAGGAATATTCCCGGATTTGGCCTTTGCTTAGCAAAGAACCTGAACGCTTATGAAGTGCTTCGCAATGAGAAAATTGTCATAACGGCGGCAGCCCTCAAGGAAATAGAGGACAAGGCCTCCAAGGAGAACTAAGCCATGCATATAACAGAAGTTCTTATCTCCCCTATTTTAAGCGAGAAAAGCGTAAATCTTAAAGATGCGCAGAACTGCTATTGCTTTAAAGTTAATCTTAAAGCCAATAAAACTGAAATAAAGAAAGCCGTTGAGGAAATATTCAAGGTTAAAGTGACTAATGTCAGAACCAGCATTATCTCCGGCAAAATTCACCGCGTGGGCCGCTTCGAGGGTTATAGAAGCGACTGGAAAAAAGCGATGGTGACTGTTAAGGAAGGCCAGAAAATAGATGTGGCCAGCCTCCCTAAGTAACTGACGAGAAAAAGGAAGAATAAGCAATTATGCCAGTGAAATCATTCAAACCGTATACGCCTTCAAGGCGCACTATGCAAATGGCGGATTTCTCAGATCTTACAAAAAAAGCTCCTGAGAAACGTCTTATAAAAGGACTCCGCAAAACCGGAGGCCGCAACAATACAGGCAGGATTATGGTACGCCATATAGGCGGAGGCCATCGCCGCCGTTATCGCGTTATAGACTTCAAGCGCGATAAATTTGGAGTTCCGGCCAGAGTAGCATCTATAGAATACGATCCTAACAGAAATGCAAGAATCGCTCTTCTCGTATATGCGGATGGCGATAAACGCTATATCCCTGCTCCTCTTGGCCTGAAAGTGAACGACAAAGTGGAAAATGGCCCTCAGGCTGAAATCAGCGTTGGCAATGCCATGCCGATGGCAAATATCCCTGACGGAACATTCATACATGCCATTGAGATGATTCCCGGAAAGGGAGCTCAGTTTGTACGCGCCGCAGGCGCAATGGCTCAGCTTATGGCCAAGGAAGGCAATTATGCTCTTGTGAAAATGCCTTCCGGTGAAATCCGCAAGCTTCTTAAGAACTGCATGGCCACAATAGGACAGGTAGGCAATATTGAGCACAATACAATTACTCTCGGTAAAGCCGGACGCAAACGCCATCTCGGTATAAAGCCGACAGTCAGAGGTGCGGCAATGAATGCCACTGATCATCCTCTTGGCGGAGGCCGCGGCCACTCAAAAGGCAATAACGTTCCGCGCTCACCGTGGAATCAGCCTTCAAAAGGCTTCAAGACCCGCACAAAGTCTAAGATTTGGAATTGGATGATAGTGCAGGACAGGCGCAAGAATAAAACTGCGTAACGGAGATATATAATGAGCAGATCTTCTAAGAAAGGACCTTATGTAGAACCTTCTCTTCTGGAAAAAATCCAGAAAATGAATGCGGCCGGAGAAAAGAAACCCCTTAAAACCTGGTCACGTTCTTCCACCATTACCCCTGACTTCATCGGCCATACCTTAATGGTGCACAATGGCAGAAAATTCCTGCCTGTCTATATCAATGAGCGTATGGTAGGCCACAAGCTCGGAGAGTTTTCTTTCCCTCGCATGTTCAGAGGCCACGGCGCATCTCATACCAAGGAGGCTACGGCATTAACCTAGTTCTTTAGGTATAATACGGAGAAATACAAATGGAAGCAAAGTGCCATCTTAAATATCAACGCTATGGCCGCCGCAAAGTTGCGTTGCTGCTGAATGCGATTAAAGGAAAAACCCTTTATGAAGCAGGCCATATTCTCAACAACACTCCCATGAGCGCATGCGTTGTTGTAAACAAGGCTATACAGTCTGCCGGCGCAAACCTTGCCGTGAAGCTGGGCAGAAAAATAGACCTGAAGCAGGTCTGGGTTACTGCGGCTTATGCCGATCAGGGCCCGATGAAAATGCTGCACCGCGTGCAGCCCGGCCCGCAGGGCCGCGCAATGCCGTTTAAACGCAAAATGTGCCATATTACAGTATTTGTTTCAGATGTCAAGGAGGCGAAGCGCTGAGGCGCCGCGAGAATTATGGGTCAGAAAATTCATCCTAAGGGTCTCAGACTCGGCTATATACAGGACTGGCAGTCACGCTGGTTCTCTCCTAAGAAAATGCCGGAACTCATTGGCGAAGACTATGCTATACGCAAAATGATCTCAGAGCGTTTTCAGAATGCTTCAGTCAGCGGAATAGACATTGAGCGCGCCGGAGCTTATCTGAAAGTAAGCATACACACTGCACGCCCAGGCGTAGTAATAGGCCGCAAAGGCGCCGACATTGAAAAACTGAAGAAGGATATAGAAAAACTTACCGGAAAGCGCAAGGTTTTTGTCAATGTGGCAGAAATCAAAATGCCGGAACTGGATGCTACTCTCGTAGGCCAGTCCATTGCCCAGCAGCTTGAGAAGCGCATTTCCTTCAAGCGCGCCATTAAGCGCGCAATGGAGAGGACAATGTCTTCTGGCGCCCTCGGCGTTAAGATAATGGCTGCGGGCCGCCTCGGCGGCGCTGAAATTGCCCGTACTGAGTGGTTCCGCAAAGGCCGCGTGCCTCTTCAGACTATTTCCGCGGATATCGACTATGGTTTCGTTGAAGCTCATACAACAATGGGTAAAATCGGAATAAAAGTATGGATATTCAAAAAGCTGTTCTTCGCAAAGACCCCTCGCGAGCTTAGGGAGCAGCTGCTAAAACTGCAAGATGAGAACCCGGCAGAAGTTACCGTGACGGCAGAAGATACCGTCACGGAGCAGGCCTGATTCTATGTTAAGGAGATTCAACCATGTTGATGCCTAAAAGAGTTAAATACCGCAAGACGCAGACCCGTCAGAAAATTAAAGGCTTTGCGAAACGCGGAACTTCCTTAGCTTTCGGCGAATTTGGCCTGAAGGCTCTTGAGCCGCGCTGGATTACAGCCCGCCAGATTGAAGCATGCCGTGTATGTATCGTAAGATACTTGCGAAAAAAGGGCAAGCTGTGGATTCGCATATTCCCAGATAAAGCCATTACAAAGCATCCTGCGGAAACCCGTATGGGTAAGGGAAAAGGCGCCCCTGAATTTTGGGTAGCCGTAGTTAAGCCCGGCAGAATTCTGTTTGAAATAGAAGGTCTTGATGTTGCCACAGCCAAGGAGGTCTTTAGGCTGGCATCTCATAAGCTTCCTATTAAGACTACATTCATTAGCCGCGAGGATTAATCAGGAGTTTTTTTATATGAAAAGAAGAGAAAAAGAGAGTATCAGAAATCTGAAAGATGACGAAATACTGTCCCAGATTGAAGGACTTAAGAAGACAATCTTTGAGATTAAATTCAAACGTATGACCGCTCCGGTTTCCAATCCGGTTGAGGCCCGTACTGCTAGGCGCAAAATTGCTCTTATGAAAACAATCCTGAGAGAACGCGAATTGGCTAAAGAGAAATCTGCGGAGAATAAATAACCATGAACGAAACCGAAGCAAGAGTTAACAGACGCAAAGTGCTGCGCGGAATCGTGACTTCCGACAAAGCCCTGAAGACGCGCGTGGTAAGCGTTGACCATGTCATTATGCATGGCGTTTACGGCAAAACGCTTCGCCGTGTCCATAAATTTTATGCGCATGACGAAAACAATGAGTCTCATGTCGGCGATGTTGTGGAAATACAGAGCACGCGCCCTATGTCAGCCTTGAAACGCTGGCGCATAAGCCGCATTGTTGAGAAGGCAGTTAAATAAGGTTTATACAGAGAGAGTTTTATGATACAGCTGAGAACGATTCTGAACGTTGCCGACAATTCCGGCGCAAAGAAACTTCAGTGCTTCCACATAAACGGCGGCAGCTATCGCAGGTTTGCCTATCTTGGCGATACCATAGTTTGCTCCGTAAGGGAGGCTAATCCTCATGCCGCCATTAAGAAGGGCGACGTGGTAAAGGCCGTAGTGGTGCGCGTAGCCAGAGAAGCTCGCCGCCCAGATGGCTCATACATCCGCTTCGACGAGAACGCTGCTTGCATCATTGATGCTAACGGTGAACCTAAAGGCACCCGCGTTTTCGGTCCGGTTGCCCGTGAGCTGCGCGCAAAGAACTTCCTTAAGATTCTTTCGCTTGCTCCTGAAGTAATATAAGAGGCTTGAACCTATGAAATTAAAAAAGAAAGACACGGTTGTCATTCTTGCCGGAAAAGACAAAGGCAAGAAAGGCGAGATAAAAGAAATACTGCCGGCAAAGCATAAAGTTACTGTAGTTGGCGTTAATATTGTGTCCAAGCACAAAAAGAACACCAAAGACAAACCAGGCGGTATCCATAAAGTGGAAGCCCCGCTTGACATTTCAAATGTGAGGCTTGTCTGCCCTAAATGTGGAAAAGCCGCAGGAGTAAAAATTGTTTTTCAGGGCGGAGATAAGCACCGCGCCTGCAAAAAGTGCGGCGAACTCATCATATAGAGGTAAATTTAAATGGCAAAAGAAACAGCAAAGAAACCAGCCGCCGGAAAACAGGCCAAGAACCAGAGAGGGGGAAGACCCTCTCTCCCAGGAACAGGCGTAGTACTTGCAGAAGGCAAGCCGGCTCCTCTTCCCAAGGGCTATAAAGCCCGTATTCAAGAGCTTTATTCCTCAAAGGTTCTTCCTCAGCTTATGAAAGAGCTTGGAGTGAAGTCTCCGATGCAGGCTCCAAAGCTTTTGAAAATTGTGATCAATGTCGGTGTTACCGAAGCAAAAGAGAACATACAGGCTTTGGATCTTGTGAAAGAAGATCTTGCTCTTATTACTGGCCAGTGCCCTCAGGTGCGCCGCGCGAAGAAGTCAATTTCTAACTTCAAGCTGCGCGAAGGCATGCCCATAGGCGTACGCGTAACTCTTCGCGGAACGCGCATGTATGAGTTCCTTGACCGCTTTGTTTCACTTGCGGTTCCCCGCATCCGCGACTTCCAGGGCTTTGATCCTAAATTCTTTGATGGCCGCGGCAATCTGAACATCGGCCTTAAAGAGCATCACATATTCCCTGAAATAAATATGGAACGCTCCCCGAAGGCTCACGGCATGAATTTATCATTCGTTACTGATGCCGGCGATAACCAAAAGGGAAAGATGCTGCTTGAAGAGCTTGGCATCCCTTTCAAGAAGGCGAAATAAGCGCCACTGAGGAGAAACTAATATGGCTACATATGCTTGGATGGCAAAGATGCGCAAACCGCAGAAATTTTCCACGCGCCAGCGCAACCGCTGTCAGATTTGCGGACGCCCGCGCGGTTATTATCGCGATTTCGGCCTGTGCAGAATATGTCTGCGGAAAATGGCCCACGAAGGCCTTATCCCCGGCCTGAAAAAATCCAGCTGGTAATCCGGCAGCAACATAAGAGGTAAAAAAGAATGGATCCTATTTCAAATATGTTGGTCTCAATAAAGAACGCCTCCGCTAAGCGGAAAGAAAGAGTTGACATCCCTTATTCTGGGATTAAGGCTGGCGTAGTGAAGCTGCTCAAGGAAGAAGGTTTTATCACTGGTTATAAGCTTGTGGATTCTAAGACTGATAAAAACGTGGACAGCCGCGGCGTTATCCGCATTACGCTCAAATACACGCAGGACAAGCAGCCTGTTATTGTAGGAATGCGCCGCATTTCTAAGCCTGGCTTGCGCATATATCGCGCCTATACAGACATTCCGCGCGTCCGCGCCGCTTTTGGCGTAACGATTCTTTCTACTTCTAAGGGCCTTCTTACAGATGAGAAAGCCCGCGAGCAGAAAGTTGGCGGCGAGGTCATCTGCCAGGTTTGGTAAAATATCATTTTAAAGAGGTAATCATCTCATGAGCAGAATCGGAAAGAAACCCGTCATAATTCCTGAAAAAGTAAAAGTCATTGTGGAAAATGAGAAAGTCCGCGTTGAAGGCCCTCTCGGAAAGCTCTCTTTAGGCATTCCGGCTGGCATTCTTGTGGCTTCAGACGGAAAGCAGATTAATGTAAGCATTGAAAAAGGCGCAGAGAACAAGGACGCTCTTTTTGGCACAATCCGGGCCCGCATTCAGAATATGGTCAGCGGAGTGGTCAAAGAGTTTGAAAAGGTTCTTGAAATCACTGGCGTTGGCTTTAAGGGCGAAGTTAAGGGCAAGCAGATTTCTCTTCAGCTTGGCTTCTCCCATCCCGTTATAGTGGACATACCTGAAGGCATAAAAATGTCTTTTGATCCTAAGCAGACAACGCTTACCATCAAGGGTATTGACCGCGAGGCCGTAGGCAATATTGCTGCCCAGATACGCAGAATAAAGAAAACCGAGCCTTATAAAGGCACGGGCATTAAGTATCAGGGCGAGCACATCATCCGCAAGGCCGGCAAGACTGCAGCTGCAGGCTCCGGTGCGAAGAAATAACACACTGAGGAATAAAAGTTATGATTAGCAAACAGGAAAGATATAAGTTCCGTAAGGAACGCTCCCGCAGCAAGCTTTTCGCAAACGGGATACGCCGCCCAAGGCTGGCGGTGTATCGCAGCTCCCGCTATCTGTATGCCCAGGTAATTGATGACAATACGGGAACTACCATTGCGGCGGCTTCCAGTCTTGACAAAGAGCTCAAGGGACAGCTGAAATCCGGTAAGAACATTGAGACCGCCAAGAAAGTAGGCATGCTGGTTGCCCAGCGTGCAATAAAAAACAACGTTACCGAGGTATGCTTCGATCGCGCCGGTCTTATTTATCACGGCCGCATTAAAGCCCTTGCAGACGGTGCCCGCGAAGGCGGCCTTAAATTCTAACAGGAGAAAGCTCAAATGCTAAAACCCCAAAAACAGTTAAAAACCGATAAACTGACCACTGCCCAAGACAAGGATCAGATGCAGATGGATCAGACTGAAATAACTCTTAATGAGGAAAAAGAAGAACAGACTGTTGTTGTTGCCATAAACCGCGTTACAAAGGTTGTGAAGGGCGGAAAACGTTTCTCCTTTGCCGCTTTAGTGGTAGTGGGAAATGGCAATGGCACAGTAGGTGTCGGCCTTGGCAAGTCAAATGAGGTTCAGTCCGCAATACAAAAAGGCACATCTGAAGCTAAGAAGTCTCAGATAACCTTCCCGGTTTTAGATTCCACAATCCCGCATGAGATTGAAGGTCACTTTGGCGCAGGGCATGTTTGGATGAAGCCCGCCATGAAAGGCACCGGCCTCAAAGCTGGCGGCGGCATACGCGCAGTGCTGGAAGCTGCCGGCGTTAAGAATCTTCTTACCAAGAATCTTGGCGCTCACAATGCTTTCAATACTGTGTATGCCACATTTGATGCCTTAAAACGCCTTAAAACACAAGAAGAAATACGTAAAATAAGAGGAGAAAAATAACATGGCCTCCATTCATAAACTTACTCCCAAAAAGGGTTCCGTACATCGCCGCAAACGCCTTGGCACAGGCCAAGGCTCCGGCCATGGCCAGACTTGTACCCGCGGACAGAAAGGACAGCACTCTACTTCCGGCGGAACTAAGCCGAGAGGCTTCCAAGGCGGACAGACTACATTATGGCGCCGCACTCCAAAGAGCGGTTTCAATAATACTAAATTCCGCACTGAATATGAATGGGTCAATCTGTCAGTTCTTGAAGAATATTTTGACGCAGGCGCTGACATTACTCCTGCTACCCTTAAAGAACGCGGTTTCGTAAAATGCGGCTGCCGCGTCAAAGTGCTTGGAAACGGCGATCTAAAAAAATCGTTTAAGGTTTCAGCGCATGCTTTCTCCAAGAGCGCAATCGAAAAGATTGAAAAGGCTGGAGGAAAAGCCTCAGTGCTGGAAGCAAAAAAAACTGAGACGGACAAAAAATAATGCAAAACGTAACTGATATCTTCAAAGTACAGGAACTTAAAAAGAGGATATTGTTCGTTATGGGCGCCTTGGCGATATATCGCCTGGGCGCCATTATTCCTATCCCGGGGATTAACACTGCCGCGCTTCAGGCCCTCTTTAACAATTCAGCAAATTCCCTGCTGGGCTTCCTGAACATATTTTCTGGCGGCGCATTGGGACGGTTTTCAATATTCTCATTAGGCGTTATGCCATACATCAACGCCTCTATTATCATGAGCCTGGTTCAGGGAGCGCATGTATTCCCTGCTCTCGACAGGCTTCAAAAGGAGGGGGAGAGCGGACGCCGTAAAATAATACAGTTTACGCGTTATTTCACGCTATTCTTAGCTTTCTTCCAGTCTTTAGGCCTTACAATGGCTCTTACGCATATGGGCGGAAGCGGGCCTTCGTTAGTCAATAATCCTACTGCATCTTTCTATTTTACGACAGTTCTTACGCTTACCACAGGCACAGTTTTTGTTATGTGGCTTGGCGAACAGATGACTGAAAGGGGAATAGGAAACGGTATCTCTTTGATAATTTTTGCCGGCATCGTGGATGGCTTGCCCGGAGCAATATCAAAGATGATAAACCTTGTGCAGGTAGAGGAAGTCAGCTTAATAACGGCTTTGTTCCTTATATGTCTTATAGTCCTAATAACGGCTTTCGTTATATGGGTTGAGACAGCGCAGCGCAAAATACAGGTTCAGTATGCCCAGCGCATGGTAGGCCGCCGCATGATGGGAGGAGCTTCCACATTCTTGCCTCTTAAAGTTGACCAGTCCGGCGTTATAGCGGTCATATTCGCTATTTCCCTTCTCAGCGTTCCGTATACCATAGGCTCTTTCAATCCTACTGCTCCATGGGCGCAGACCCTTATGAATATGATGAACCATACAAGCGTATGGTATCAGCTTATCTATGTGGCGCTAATCATATTCTTCTGCTATTTCTATAATTCTGTAAGCATTAATCCTAAAGATTTGGCAGACAATATGAAAAAATGGGGCGGATTTATTCCCGGCATACGTCCTGGAGAACCTACTGCTCAGCATATAGAATGGGTGCTGAACCGCATCACATTCGCAGGCGCTATTTTTGTTTCGCTGATTGCTGTATTGCCTGACTATCTGCGGGCAAAGTACAATGTTCCATTCTATTTTGGCGGAACATCTCTGCTGATTGTCGTGGGCGTTGCTTTGGACACAATAGCGCAGACTGAAGCTCATCTCGTCATGCGCAATTATGAAGGCTTCTATAAGAATTCTAAAGTTAAAGGCCGCTGGTTTAATGTAGGCCAGTGAAGAAAATGAACATTATTCTTTTAGGAGCTCCAGGTTCAGGCAAAGGCACAGAGGCGAAGAGGCTTGCTGCCGCAACTGGCATGAAGCATGTTTCAACTGGCGATATTTTCCGTGCGGAAATATCAGCCAGGACACCTCTTGGCATTGAAGCTGAGTCATATATATCTAAGGGAAATCTCGTGCCAGACAGCATAACTGTTAATATGGTTAAGTCTCGTCTGGCAGGAGTAGAGAGCGGGCTTCTTTTTGACGGTTTTCCCAGAAGCATAGCTCAGGCTGAAGGCCTTGACGCATGGTTTAAGGCAACAGGGAGAAAGACCGATGCGGTGATTTTCCTGGATGTGCCTGATGAGAAAATTATAATGCGTCTGGTTTATCGCAGAACCTGCTCTAAATGCGGGAAGATATATAATCTGAAAACATTAAAGCCTAAGAAAGAAGGAATCTGCGATGAATGCGGCGGAGAGCTTTTGCAGCGGGCGGATGACAGGGAAGATGTGATACGACAGAGGCTTGAATCATATCGCAAGCTTACTGAGCCCCTCGTAAGCTACTATAAGAAGGCAGGAATATTCCATGCCGTGGACGGCTCAGGAAAACCGGAAGAAGTTGACTTAGCTGTATCCTCTCTTTTGGGAATAAACAAATAAAATGATTTATATAAAATCCCCTGAAGAGATAGAACTTATGCGTCCAGCTTGCCGCGCAGTGGCTATAACATTAAGAAAACTGCGGACTGTTGTTAAGCCCGGCATTTCAACTCTTGACTTAGACCGATTTGCTTTAGACTGCCTTAAAGAGATGAACGCAAAGCCTGCGTTTCTAAATTACAATGGCTACCCGGCCACGCTATGCGTTTCAGTGAATGAGGAAATAGTTCATGGCATTCCATCTGCCAAGCGCATCCTTAAAGATGGCGATATTGTCAGCATGGACATGGGAGCCATAATAAATGGTTTTTACGGCGATGCCGCGATAACTGTCCCGGTAGGGACAATTTCCGGAGGTGCCGCAAAGTTAATAGAAGTTACCGAACGCTCGCTTGAAATAGGTTTATCCAAAGTAAAAGCGGGTGTGAGGCTTGGTGATGTTTCCAGTGCCATAGGCAGCTATGCCGAAGCGGATGGGATGGGCGTGATTGAAGAATTTACAGGACACGGAGTGGGCCGCAGGCTGCACGAAGATCCTTCTATTCCCAATTATGGCTATCCGGGAACAGGCCCTATGCTCAAAGCCGGCATGACGCTGGCAATTGAACCAATGTTATCCCTCGGTGATCCCGATTTGATAATCCTTAAAGACGGCTGGACTGCGATCACCGAAGATGGAAGCTATGCAGCTCATTTTGAGCATACGGTAGCCGTTACCGAAGACGGCTGCGAAATACTTACAATGGAGTGAAAAATACCAGTTATATTTGGTATAATATAGTAAATATGTCCGATAACGGCGAAAAAATAGAAGTTGAAGGCATCGTAAAAGAAACATTGCCCAATGCGAGCTTTAGAGTGGAAATTCCTCCCGGAAAGATTATACTTGGCATAATCTCTGGGAAAATGCGCATCCACCACATTAAGATACTCCCTGGCGACAAGGTTCGCTTGGAGCTGTCTCCCTATGACCTGACCAAAGGTCGGATCGTTTACAGGGAAAAGTAAACGCAAAATTGAAGAGGTTATTTGAAATGAAAGTCAGAGCCAGCGTAAAAAAGATCTGCAATAAATGCGTTATTGTAAAACGCAAGGGCGTGGTCCGTGTGATATGCTCGGATCCCCGCCACAAACAGCGGCAGGGATAAAATAATAGCGCTGCCCAGGCTGAAATGCCGACGGAGCAGCCTTTTAAAGGAATTAAGGAGAAAGTCAGTATGGCTAGAATAGCGGGCATAGATTTGCCCAAAGAGAAAAAACTATGTGTGGCGCTTGCCAACGTGTACGGCATTGGCCGTCCCCTGGCTGCCAAGATATTGGAGAGTCTTAAAAATCAGATTCCTGCCGATATAAGGGTTAAAGACCTCACTGAAGATCAGGTCGGTCTGCTCAACTCTCACATCCAGCATGAGTATAAAGTTGAAGGCGAGTTGCGCCGTGAAGTAAATGCGAACATCAAGCGATATGTTGAAATAAGCAGCTATCGCGGTTATCGCCATCGCAGAAATCTTCCGGCTAGAGGTCAGCGCACACGCACCAATGCTCGTACGCGCCGCGGAAGAAGACGCACTGTCGGTTCCGGAGGAAAGACTGAGTGATCTCTCGGGCGGTTTTTAATCCGCCCGAAGTAAACTGAATAACAGGAGATTTACAAAAATGGCAGCAAAACAGAATATGGAAAAAGGAAAGCCCCAGGTAAAGCGCCGTCTCCGCACGGTGGCCTTTGCTAAGGTTTACATCAATTGTTCCTTTAACAATACTATTATTACTTTTACTGATGAAAAGGGCGGCGCAATAGCCTGGTCCACATCAGGCAGCAACGGCTTCCGCGGCACAAAGAAAGGCACGCCGTTCGCAGCGCAGATAACAGCATCAAAGGCAGCAGCCCGTGCTCTTGAATATGGCGTTAAGCAGGCCATGGTTCTCGTGAGCGGCCCCGGTCCCGGCAGGGAAACAGCTATCCGCGGCGTAGCAGCTGCCGGAATACGCATAGTTTCAATCCGCGACATAACGCCGATTCCGCATAACGGCTGCCGCCCGCCCAAAGCCCGCCGCGTGTAATTGCGGCGGACAGGCAAGAATTAATCAAGGAGATTAGCAAAAGATGTCCAGATATACAGGCCCGATTTGCAAAAAGTGCCAGAAGCTTTCCCAAAAAATGTTTCTTAAGGGAACAAAGTGCTTCAACAATTGCCCTGTCGATAAGCAGGCGCAGTCAGATAAACGTTTCTCTAACAATGGCCCCCGCGGCAAAATGTCCGATTACGGCAAGCATCTGCGCGAAAAGCAGATTGCCCGCATGAGCGCTGGAATGAGCGAAGCCCAGTTCCATCGTTTCTTTGTCAATGCCGCCAAGACTCCCGGCGGCACAGGCGAAACTCTCATGCGTTATTTAGAAATCCGCTTGGATAATATAGTTCGCCGCTTAGGTTTTGCTGTTTCGCTTAAAACAGCCAGGCAGCTTGTTAGCCATGGCCATATCCGCGTGAATGGACGCTGCATCAATATACCTTCCTATCTGCTGAAAATAGGCGATGAGATTACTATTGATACTGCCCTTCTGGAAACCGCTGGAGTGAAGCAGGGTTTGGAGCATGCCGATAAGGTTGCGCTTCGCCCTAGTTTCCTTGTATGGGATAGCGATAAGCATTCAGGAAAGCTTGTCCGCTGGCCAGACCGCGCTGAGTCAAGCATACAGGCTGATGATCAGCTTATCATTGAATTCTATTCCAAGTAATTAACGGAGGTGTCTGTACAATGTCTGTTTTTACTAAAGAGCTGCTCATACCGCCTAGCATAGTTGTTGAGGAAGCTTCAAAAACCCCTACATATGCAAAATTTACAGCCGAACCTTATGAGAAGGGATATGGCCATACAATAGGCAATTCGCTGCGTCGCATTCTTCTTTCCAGCATTGAGGGAGCTGCGGTTATTGCCGTAAGCATTAAGGGAGTCAGGCACGAGTACGACACGGTCAACGGCGTTCAGGAGGATGTGATAAATATTCTCCTGAATCTAAAGAAAATGAGAGTCCGTCTTACTAGCGACGAGCCTCAGACCTTGTATCTCTCTGTGAAAGGCAAAAAAGAAGTTACAGCAGCTGATATCGGCGAGAATCCGAATGTTGCGATAATTAACAAAGACTTGGTTATAGCTCATGTAGAATCGGGTTTTGAACTTGAAGCGCAGATTGAAGTGGCAAAAGGCACGGGATACTATACTTCAGACGAAGTAAAGGCCATGCCTGGTTGCAATCTTCCTTTAGATTTTATCCCGACTGACGCAGTGTTTTCTCCTATAGTGAAAGTGCACTATAATGTTGAAAATGCCCGCGTAGGCCAGAAGACGGACTACGATAAGCTTGTGCTTGAAGTATGGACCGATGGCACGGTGGAACCTGAGACAGTTGTTAATTATGCTGCCGGGCTTCTTCGCAAAGCTGTAACGCCTTTTGTCGCGGATTCAAAATCTGACGCAAATTCTGCTGACGCAAATTCTGACAAGGAGACGGCTGAAGACCTTGACCTTAAGAAGAAGCTGGATCAGGGAGTGGAAATGATAGAGCTTTCCGCCCGCGCGGGGAACTGCTTGAAAATGGCAGGCATCCGCACTGTCCGCGAACTCGTAAGCAAAACACAGGAAGACCTGCTGACCGTTAAAAATTTCGGCCAGAAAACACTGGAAGAAATTAATGAGAAGGTCATAGAAATGGGCCTTACCCTCGGAATGAAAATCTGATCTATTCAGGAAATTGAGGATATAAAAATGATAAAGAATCTTGGTGCCAAAAAACTTTCCAGAACCGGCTCCCACCGCAGGGCGATGTTCTCCAACATGGCTACAAGCCTGCTGCTTCACGAGAAGATAGAAACCACGCTTGTGAAAGCCAAGGAACTTACCAGCGTTGTTGAGCAGATCATTACCGATGCAAAAAAAGGACGTCATATTGAAGTCCGCCGCGTAATTAAAGACAAGAACGTTTACAAGAAACTGTTTGAAGTCATTGCTCCGCGCTATAAAGAACGCGCATGCGGCTGCGTTCGCGTTCTTAAGCTCGGACAGCGCAAAGGCGATGCTGCTGAAATAGCATTGGTAAAACTGGTATAGTTTAAAAAAATGTTCGATTACTTTTTCAGCTTGTTCTCTAACGATATTGCCATTGATCTTGGCACTGCTAATACCTTAGTTTATGTAAAAGGACAAGGGATTGTTTTGCGCGAGCCTTCAGTGGTTGCTGTTGATAAGAACAGGCGAAAAGTTCTCGCTGTCGGAAGTGAGGCCAAGAAAATGCTTGGCCGCACTCCGGCAAACATAACCGCTCTCCGTCCCCTGCGGAACGGAGTTATAGCGGATTTTGATGTAACGCAGGAAATGATAAAGTACTTTATACGTAAAGTACATAACCGCAGAAGCCTTCTGCATCCGCGCATTGTCATAAGCATCCCTTCCGGCATAACGGAAGTGGAAAAACGCGCTGTGCATGAATCTGCGGAACAAGCCGGTGCGCGCGAGGTACATTTGATTGAAGAACCTATGGCTGCGTCCATAGGGTCAGAGCTTGCAGTTTCAGAGCCGCACGGCAGCATGATTTGCGATATTGGCGGCGGTACCACGGAAGTGGCTGTAATTGCCCTTGGAGGAATGGTCATAACACGTTCCCTTGATGTGGCAGGCGATGAGATGGATGAATGCATCGTGCAGTTCTTCCGCCGCAAACATAATCTTGTTATAGGCGAAACAACCGCCGAACAGGTTAAGGTTCAGATTGGGTCTGTTTTCCCTCTGAAGGAAGAAAAAACAATAGAAGTGAAAGGCAGAGACCAGGCTAAGGGGCTGCCAAGGACGATTTTAGTAACATCAGAAGACATAAGGCAGGCCCTTTTAGAGCCTGTCCAACTTATTCTAGACGTAATAAAGCAGGTTCTAGAGGAAACACCGCCGGAGCTGTCTTCCGACCTTGTAGACAGGGGAATGGTTTTGGCTGGCGGCGGATCGCTGTTGCGCGGCTTCCCGGAGCTTATCCGTAAGGAAACAGAGCTGCCCGTCCATAGGGCTGCAGATCCGCTCAGCTGCGTTGCGCTTGGATGCGGCAAATATCTTGAAGAACTTGATAAAATACAACATAAGGCGGAACTGCTAAAGCCGTACCGCTGAACATTGCATAGTCCCGGCCTGCTCTCTCATTTAAGCAGTTATGAGAGAAAAAGAGTCGTTTAACATTGCAGCGGCAATATATGCGGCCATATCGCTTGCCTTGCTGCTTTTTCCTGTTTCGGGTTTTGTGCATACAGTAAGGGCTGTATGCGCATATTCTTTATATCCAGCAATTTATTACGGCGAGCAAGCCGATTTTTTTCTTAGGGGAGTGCCTGAGAATTTTCGCAAAATTTTTTCAACAGAGCAGGAAAACAGAAATCTTAGGGAAAAAGTCAAATCCTTGGAACTGGAGCTGGAAAATGCTAGAGCTTCAGTTTCTGAGGCTATGCGTCTCCGAGATGAAATGAATCTTGGAAAAACATTGAAATGGCAGGGATCCTGGGCGCGCGTTTCAGATAGGGACAGCAGAAACTGGTATGGGTTTATAACTATAAATAAGGGCACTGCGGATGGCGTTCGAATAAATGACACTGTTATATCCCTTCAGTCTGGCAAAGCCTCTCTAATAGGCCGCGTTTATGAAGCTAATAAAAATTTTTCCCGCATAATGCTTGCTGGCAATAAGGCTTGCTCCATAATTGTTTCTTTAGGGCATAATGGCAAAGAGGTTCTTGCGGAAGGCACAGGAACTTCTAAAATGAAAATCGTTTATATTCCGGAAGATTTTCCTTTATCTGATGGCATGGAAGTCTTTACGGCACCAAGCGCATCTCTTTATGTGCCTAATTTGCGCCTTGGAACTTTATCAAAAATTTATAAGCGTGATTCAGAGGTTAGCTTCATCTCTGCTGACATTGAGCTTTCGGCAGATTTGGATTCCTTAAAGGAAGTTTATGTCATAAGGCATAAACTTCCAGATGACCTGATTCCGCCAGCGGAGGAAAACTAATGAGAACTTTGGCTGAAGCTTTCTTCTGGATAGTATTGTGTCTTTTCTGCTGGCAGTGGGAAAAATATCTTTCAATATCAGGCTTTAGCCCTGATTTTATACTAATTACAGTCCTTGCAGCCGCATCTTTTTCCTCAAAGACAAGAGGCTCGTCATGGGCTTTTCTGCTTGGCCTTTATTCTGATGTTCGCGGCAGCGGTCCGCTTGGCGCTAATGCCCTTATTTTTACTGCTTGCGCATGGCTTGTGCAGTCAGTGTCTCAGCGTTTTGATTTCTTTGATAAGTTTACGCAGGCAGTTGCGGTATTTCTTTTTTCTTGGGTGGCTTATCTTATGGGCTGGGTGCTAACAGCTCTTTTTGCCCATGGCTCTGTCTTCTCAATAAAATATCTCTGTTTGATTCCTTTCTTCAATGCCATAGCTGCGCCTTTTGTGTTTTTTCTGGTGCTTGGCTTTAAGAGCTTTTTCCGTTTCTATGAGAAGAACTGAAGATATAGGAGCAGAACATGGCTGAGGTTCGCCTTCCGGAAAATAGGCTGGATTTTGTTTGGCTTCTTGCTGCCTTTATCACTGCGGTTTTTCTATTTCGCCTTGTTTTTATTCAGCTCGTGAATACAGAAAAATATAAGAGCATGGCAGATAGAAACAGAACTCAGGTGCTTACGCAGTCTGCGCCTAGGGGCAGAATTTTCTCTGCTGACAATGCGGCTATAGCTACAAACAGGCCTTCTTTTAGCTTGATTTATTTCCCTGGGGAAAAAGGATCTTCAGCCCTTTCGGATGCCATGCTTGACAAAATGTCTTTGGCCATAAGCCGAAGGCTTAACATAAGCCAGGCAGGCGTGAGGGAGATAATAAGGAAAGCCTCAAAGCGCGATAAGCCTGCGCGCATAGCCGAAAACCTTTCAGACAGGGAAATGCTTCTGATGTCAGAGCTTGAAGCCGTTTATCCGGGCCTTGAGACTGTGGAAGAAGCCAGAAGACATTATCCTTTTGGAGCATATCTTAGTCATCTTATCGGATATACTGGCAAAATGGATGCCAGGGACTGGGAAAAATTTTCAAAAGAAAGAGCTTATTCCATGGATTCCCTTATTGGAAAGAACGGTCTTGAAAAAATGTATGAGAAAGTCTTGAAAGGCAAAGATGGAGGCATTTATCTGGAGGTTGATTATCGGGGCAGGCTCATACAGAGGCTTGAAAGCCGCAAATGGATTTCAGGGTCTGACATATACCTGACAATAAACTCTAAGGCGCAGGCTGCTGCCGAAGCAGGATTGAGGAAGTCTTTAAGCAAAAAAGGGGCTGTGGTTGCCATAGATCCCAGAAATGGCGCTTTGCTGGCTTTTGCCTCAATGCCTGATTATGATCCGAATCAGTTTGCGCAGCCGTCAGCTGAGCGTGACAAGAAGCTTGTGCTTCCTGAATTTAATGTTGCCCTGCAAGGCACATACCCGCCAGGCTCTATATTTAAGATAATCACATCAGTTGCCTTGCTTGAAAGCGGAAAAATACGCCCGGAAGATACGGTCACATGCAATGGGTCCTATGATGCCGGAAGCAGGGTTTTCAAATGCTGGAATCATAAAGGTCATGGCAAAGCGGATTTCAAAACCGGGCTTGCTAAGTCATGCGATGTTTATTATTATGTGAATTCTCAGAAATGCGGAGCCCTTGCCATAGAGAATTTTGCAAGGGCTTTCCGTTTGGGAAAGCCTTCAGGGATAGACCTGCCTTATGAAAGAGCAGGAAATGTCTTCGGTCCTGGCCCGCGCGCGGATAAAAAAAGCTATTGGTTTATTGGCGATACATTAAATCTTTCCATAGGCCAGGGCGAGACTCTCATGACCCCAATGCAGGCAGCGCAGATGATTGCCGCTATAGCGAATGGAGGCATTTTTTATAGGCCATATTATATTAACAGGATAGTCAAGCCGGGCGGCGCGGAGAATTTTCATGCCAAGCCTGAGATATTAAGCACTGTTTCCATGAAACCGGAAACACTGCGTCTTGTGCGAGATGCTTTAAATTCAGTCATTGAAGAAGGAACCGGGTATATGGCTAGAATAAAAGGCGTAAAAATGTATGGCAAGACAGGATCTGCTCAAAATCCTCATGGAGAAGACCATGCCTGGTTTGTTGCTTATGGAACAGTGGGGGACGAGCCTGCTAAAATAGCTGTGGCAGTTTTGGTTGAACATGGAGCGCATGGCTCTACGGAAGCCGCCCCTATAGCAAAATCAGTGATAGAAGCCGTTTTGGAAGAAGACATAAAGGCTGCTGCGGAGAAATCCATGCCTTCCTTATCTGAAACTGCTTCTGCGCCTGAGAAAAAGGAATCTTTTGGCTTAAAGAAAAGCTCAAAAACTTCAGAAATGGCAGCGGGAGGCCAGTATATAAATGAATGATTCTCTTACAGGCTTAAAGAAAAGCCGGATTGATCTTGTCATGCTTTTTTGCATGCTGGCTCTCCTTTTTCTTGGCACCCTGGTTGTTATTTCATCTGTGTCCGGAATGCCTCACCATGAACGCATAGTGCGAGTTCAGCTTATGGCAATTCCAATGGGCCTTGCGGCATTCTTTGCCGCATGGAAATTTAATTATCAGATTTTTCAGGATCAGTGGAAATTTATTTATGGTTTTCTGCTTGTTTTCCTTGGCGGAGTGCTTATTTTTGGAGTTACTGAGAAAGGGGCCTGTTCCTGGTATCGGCTTCCATTTTTTTCTGTTCAGCCTTCTGAGTTTGCTCGCCTGGGAGTAATCCTTGTCATGGCTAATTTTCTTGACAAGCGTATTGGCAGGATAAAAGAGCTTAAAACAGTCATTGGAGCTTTTGCTATATGCCTGCCAGTGTTTTTCTTGCTCATGCTTCAGCCTGATTTTTCTGCCATAGTGGCCACTTTCCCAGTGGTTCTTATTATGCTTTTCATAGCCGGAGCAAGCATTTTTCACTTGGCTGTAATACTGGGATATGGTTTTATTTCAGGAATTTTCCCTATATTGTGGACTCTTATATCACTGCATCCTGAACTGACTGATAATCCTGTTATCAACTACTTCTACGGCCTCTCAGAGTCCTGGGGCAGCGCAGCTGTTTTCATTGCTGCTGTCGCATTATTGATATATATGCTTTATCTTATGGCCCGCAAGTTTTACGTAGGCATTCCAAAGTTATATTTCGCAGTGGCGGCTTTAGTTATAATATGCGGTTTCTTTTCAGGCATGCTTGTTCAGAGCAAAATGAAAGACTATCAGCAGAAAAGGCTGGAAGTTTTTCTGTCCCCTGAGTCAGACCCTCGCGGGGCAGGATATAATCTGCTTCAGGCGCGCATAGCCATCGGTTCGGGCGGCCTGCTTGGCAAAGGACTTCATGCAGGCACTCAGTCAAGGCTGGGTTTTGTGCCTGAGCGCCATACGGATTTTATCTTGGCCGTTGCTGGGGAGGAATTCGGCTTTTTCGGAATGACGCTGATAGCCGGGCTTTATGCGCTGCTAATGCGCCGTATCATGTCTGCTGCAAAGGTCGCCAGGGATCGCTTCGGATACCTGGTATGCGGCGGAATATTCGCTATGTTTTTAGTGTATTTTTCAGTAAATTTTGGCATGATGCTTGGTTTTGCCCCAGTTGCAGGCATACCGCTGCCGTTAATATCGTATGGGGGCTCAAACCTTATGGCTACAATGCTTGCGCTAGGCATAGCCCAGTCCGTTTATTCCAGGAGAAACCGATTTGTATGAAATTGAATGGCTTTAATTTGGGCGAATTGGCTCATAATCTGCCTGATACCCGCATAAGGCTGCGGTTCAGCCGGCTGGATAAGGCGATTGGCTTTTCCCATGCAGATCAGCTTCGGGAACTGCGCCGCCGGGCTGCCGCGTCAGGCCTGCCATGCTGCGGCAAAAACATTCCGAAAATGTCGTTCAGCCCGGCCCTTTCGGAAGGCTGCCTCAGCAGTTGCGAATTTGCTGATTTGTATCTATATGATTTTGTGACAGCAGAGGAAGCTGCGGAAAAAATACATCTTTTTGATGATGATAAGTATGTTCTTATGTCATCTAAGAGAATCCCGGTTTTTTTCCCTGCGGTTGAGGCAGCTGCCAATGCGGTAAGATACCGCATTGAGGCTGAAAATGAATTTTCCAAGGCCAGGCTTGCAGAATTCCTTGCGGCCAGTTCTTGGATTTATGAAAGAGTTAAGGCTTCGGGGAAAATGCAGCGTTTTGACATAAGATCCATATATATAGGTTCTGAAATGTCAGCAGATTCTAAAACGCTCATTCTTACGCTTGCTTTCAGCCAGGGAGCCAATATAAGGCCAGAGTCTGCCGTGTTAAGCATTTTTGGACAGGACATGAGCATAAAGCTTATAGAGCGCATAGATTTATTATGGAAAGATTCAAAAGGTGAGCTTAATGCTTTTTAAGCTGCCGCAATTTTAAATTTTAGGAGCAATTATTATGGCAAAAGAAAAAGAAGAACTTCAGGAAGAAAGAGTTCACAGAGAAATTTTTGCGAACAGTTCATTTGAGGAAACCAGAATAGCAATAGTGGAAGACGGAAGGCTTTCTGAGCTTATGTGGGAAAGGCGCAGTTCCGGACATATAGTTGGAAATATTTATAAGGCTGTAGTGGAGAATGTCCTGCCCGGAATTTCCAGCGCTTTCATGCGCATAGGAATGGAGAAGAATGCCTATATTTACATTTCTGATGTGTTAGGCAATCAGAAAGAACCTATAGACAAGCTGCTTAAGAAAGATCAGGAAGTTATGGTTCAGGTTACTAAAGATGCCATAAGCACGAAGGGAATGAAGGTAACAATGGATGTTTCTCTCCCTGGCCGCTACCTGGTGCTTACCCCTTTTCAGGATTTTGTCGGAGTGTCTAAAAGCATTGAGGAAGCGGAAGAGCGTGCCAGGCTTTCCGAAATAATACGCCGCATTGCCAGTCCTGAGAAGCTTGGCAAAAAAGGATGCATAGTCAGGACGGAAGCCGACGGCGCTTCGGAAAGAGAGCTTGAAAGGGAGCTGAAATTCCTGCTTCGCTTATGGGATAACATACAGAATAAATTTGACCATTCTAAACCTCCATGCCTGCTTCACAGGGACATGGACATGACTTTGCAGGTGGCAAGGGATGTCCTTTCCGATGAGACTGACATATATATGCTTGACAACCGGGAAGACTATAAGAATGTGCTGGATTTCGTAAGCAAAATGTCTCCGGAGCTAAAAGGGAAGGTTAAGCTGTATGAAGGCAAAACCCCCATATTCAAGGCTTTTGACATAGAAAATGAAATAGAGGACATAAGAAAAATAAAAGTTCCATTGCCGAATGGAGGCAGCCTTATCATACAGGAAGCAGAATCATTATGCGCTATAGATGTAAATACTGGCCGTTTCACGGGCAGCAAATCGCAGGAAGAGACTGTAACCGCCACAAACCTTGAAGCAGCCAAGGAAATCGCCCGCCAGCTGCGATTGCGCAATATAGGCGGGATAATCGTGATAGATTTTATAGACATGAAAAAAGCCTCTAACAGGCATAAATTAGTTGAAGCCCTTGAGCATGCTGTCCGCAATGACAGGGCGAAAATAAGGATTCTGCCTGTTACTAGGCTTGGACTTGTGGAAATGACAAGAGAAAGAAAGCGGGAAAGCACTTGCAGCCTGCTTACGGAAGAGTGCCCAGAATGCCATGGATCGGGCCGCGTTCTTTCAAGCGAAAGCATAATAATAAAAATACAGCGCGAAATTTTTGGCCTTACTATGGGCGCTTCCGGCGGAAATCTGCGCATTGTCGTGCATCCTATTCTATGCGAGATATTGAAAAAGAAACAGGGACTCATTGAGCGGAATATACGCAGGCCGATGAAGATAATGTCTGATCCCCAGCTTACCTGGGAAGATTACAGGATTGTCCTAGAATGACAGGCAGACTGTTTTTTTCACTATTATTAGCGGCATTCATGTTATTAGCTTCGCCTGCATCTTCGCAGGCTACGGATTCTGTATTTCTCATAGATGGTGAAAATGCAGGATCTGCTGACACATATATGTATGAAGGCCGTTATTATGTAAGCGCAGCTCAGTCTGCCAGAATTTTGGGCGGAAAAATGGATTTGCTTCCAGCCTCAGGCCGTGTAGTAATTACGGCAAAGCGCGCAAAGCTGTTTTTTTCTGAGACATCAGACAGTGTTTCTATTAACGGAATTAAAAAGTCATATTCCCGCCCTCTTATTATAAGGGCTGGGACTCCGTTTGTTCTTGCCGCATGTCTTGCCGATGAGGATTTGCATAAGGCTTATGGCCGGAAAATTGCATTTAGCCATGAAAACAGCCGGCCTGTCATGGCAAAAAATGACGGCAGCAATGATTCCTCAGAAAAACAGTCAGCTGCTCCTCTAGAAATTCAGCCTAAAACTTCGCAAAATCCGGCGCAGCACTCGAATACTCCGATTGCGGCGCAGCCAAAGCTTCCGCAAGCAAATTTCCCTCAAGGAAAATCACTGCAGAGCAGTTTGGTTGCCGCAACTTTGAGCAATTCGCAGCCGGTTGCCCATATAACTGAAGCCCGCTGCGGAAAACATTCAGGTAAGACGAGGCTTGTCTTGAATATAACATCCCAAAGGCCATGGAGCCAAAAAAGGCTTAAGGAATCTTTTATTCTTTCAGTGCCTGGTGCAGTCTCGGATATTAATTCTTCAATAGAGTCTTGCGGAAATGAGATAAGCGCAGTTAATTTCATTCGGTCCGATTCAAGAACAGAAATAATTCTTGCTCTGCCTGCATCTGCAGGACATATAGAATGCTTTAATCTTTCCTCGCCAGACAGAATTGTTATAGATGCTTATGAGCTTCAGCCTGGGGAAAAAATAGCCTGTTCTGATGAAATATATTCTCGTGAAAATAAATCATCAGAAACGGGAAATTCTGCTGGTAAAAATAAGATTCCGTCAGCCATTGCCATTGTGCCACAGGCTTCATTTATAGAAGAATCTTTAGATGAGCCTGAAAGCGATGAAGAAGATATTTCAGTTTATCCTGTTCTCAGGCCTTTGTCTTCTGGCGGCTCAGCCATTGTAAAGGAAAAAGCCAGCCAGGCTAGCCAGACAGGTCAGTATCCTGCTTCCGCATTAAGCGCTCAAGATGCTTTTGTTCCGCCGGAAAGCTCTAATTTAAAATTAACAGCCAATGCGAAAAATAAAAATACTAAAAGCGCAAAGCCTGAAATTAAGAAAAAATCTTATGCTTCCAATGTTTCAAAAAAGAAGTATCTTGTAGCGAAAAATAAAAAAGGAAAGACTATCAGAAAAGCGGCGGTGCCAAACAATAAGGAAACAGTCATGTCTTCTTCTGTTATGGCGGGGCTTAAAGCTTCAGGCTTAAATTATTTGCCGAAAGAAGAGCCCAAAAAGAAAAAAAATCAGGAACCTTCTTCAACAGTTTCTTATATTAACCGCAGACAAAATGCAAAGGAAGCCTCTCAGCCTGCTTTGCAGGCTGGCAAGAGAATTGTTGTCATAGATCCTGCGCATGGCGGTAAAGACTTAGGCGGGCCAAGAAAATTCGGTCTGACTGAAAAGCATTTCGCTTTGCTCCTCGCTAAGGAGATTTATAAAATGTTTGAAGGCAATGAGCATTTTCAGGCAGTCCTTACAAGAAACTCAGATGTTTTTATGCCTCTTAAGGAGCGCAGCCGCATAGCAAACGAGATAAAAGCTGATATTTTTATTTCATTGCATGCCAATGCCTCAAGCCGTTCTTCTTCTGCGAAAGGCTTTGAGGTATATTCTCTTTCAGAAAATATTTCTGATTCTGCTGCGTCAGAAACTTTAGCAAGGGAAAATGCGGTAATGGAACTTGAGAGCGATAGCGAGAGACCGTCGGCTGAGGCTGTTATAAGCGGAAAAGACGGTTTCAGCATTCGGGAAGAAAGCGCCAGGCTTTCAAACCTTATTTCTTCCGAGCTGGCAAGAGGAACTTCATTTAAGAATAATGGCAGCAGAAAGGCAGATTTTATAATGCTAAGGCTGCCAGACATGCCAGCCGTATGCGTTTTTGCCGGATATATGACAAATTCAGAAGATAAACAGAAAATTGATGACAGACAGATGCGCAAGCGCATAGCCCGGTCCATATATAATGGTATAATGGCATACGGGGAAATGAAAGGCTGGACCAAATGAACTATTCTTCCAGCCCGATAGGAATATTTGATTCCGGCCTTGGCGGCCTTACGGTGTTTAAGGCAGTAAAAGAGCTTTTGCCTTGCGAAAAACTTATTTATTTCGGAGACACAGCCCGCGTTCCTTATGGCACTAAATCAAGGAATGCCGTAATTTCATTTTCAAAAGAAATTTCCGGCTATCTGCTGCTAAAAAAGGTTAAGATGCTTATTGTTGCATGCAATACGGCAACCTCCTTGGCTTTGCCGGAAATAAGGCGAATGTCCCAGGTTCCTGTATGCGGAGTTATAGAGCCTGGCGTTAAAGCGGCCATTGCTGCTACGCCTTACGGCGGAAAGATATTAGTCATAGGGACAAAAGCCACAATCTCAAGCCATGCCTATGCCAAGGCTCTGGTAAAAGCGAATAAAGACATTGAGGTTATGGAACAGTCTTGCCCTCTGTTCGTGCCTCTTGTAGAGGAAGGGTGGACAGATAAGGCGGTTACTGAGGAAGCAGCTTTGGAATATCTTGCCCCTTACCGGTCTAAGAAGATAAATACTCTGATTTTAGGATGCACGCATTATCCGCTAATAGAAAAAGTTGTACGGCGGGTAATGGGCAATGAAGTGCATATAGTCAATTCAGCCATGGCGGCAGCATATGCTTCGCGTCAGATTTTGCAAGAAAACAATCTTCTTGCTAAATCATTTCGGAAAGGGCCGGACCGCTTCATAGTAAGCGATGCTCCGGAACATTTTTCCAGAATGGCTGATATGCTATTGGGTCTTAAGCCTGATAAAGTTACGGTTAAAAGATTTTGATTTATAGATGGAGAATGAAATGTTAAAGAAAATTTTTTGTTTTTTCCTTTTTCTCTTGTCAGCATTTTCTGCTGCTTATGCTGCGGAAGAAAGGACTATGTTCAAGAATGATTCTAAGACAGCTGTAATGCCTATATGGATTTCAGACGGCAAAGAATATGTTCAGGCCTCAAAAGCCGCAAAGGCATTAAGCGGAAAGATAGATGTGCTTTCCGCATCAGGCAAGGTAGTGTTTAAAAGCAGGAAGCTGCAAGTTGTATTTAAGGAAACTTCTGATTCCGTGTACACAAATGGCAGCGCTGCTGAATTTTCGCAGCCCATGCTTGTAAGGGCAGGAATTCCGTATTTATCAATAGAATATCTTTCTTCAGATATTTTCGCAAAAGCATACGGAAAGAAAATTTCTTTCAAAAATGAAAAACAGCCGGCAGTGAATGAAAAAGCTTCTTCAACAGCTGTTGCTAAAGATGAGCTTGCTTCGGGCCAGCATGCCATTGAGGTTAAATCCTTGCGCTGCGGTTCACATGAGGACAGAACTCGCATTGTGCTTAATTTATCTGAGCCTGGCTCGTGGGAAGAGGAGCATACAGCTGATTCTTTTATATTGCGCATTTCAGGAGCGGTTTCTAGGATATCTGCTCCAGATGGTAAAACTGGCCCTGAGGTCAAAGATGTTTCAGTTGTTAAGACAGAATCTGGCGCTGAATTGCGAGTGTCTCTGTCATCTGAAGCTGGCGAGATAAAAGTTTTTCGCCTGTCATCTCCAGATAGGCTTGTTTCAGACATTTATAGGGCTAAACCCGGTTCGGTTCGCAGCGAGGAATCTGATGATGGCAGCGATTATAATGAGATAGAATCCTTAGCCGCAATGCAGTCAGCGCAGGAAAATGCGTCTGACAACAATGAGGAGAATATTGAGATTTATCCTGAATTAAAACCCTTGGATGATTCCGGCATTTCGGCAGGCCCTGCCAGCGTATATGAGTCGGCCTCGGAGCCTGTTCCAGAGACTGTTGTGGTTACAGAAGAGCAGCGCAGGGGAAAAAAAGTTATAGTCATTGACGCTGGCCATGGAGGGCATGACTCTGGCACTCATTTTGACATAACAAAAGTAACATATTCCTATAAAAAAAATAAGAAAGGTAAAAAAGTAAAAGTTAAGAATACAAAAGTAATACGCACTATAAAGGAGAAAGAGCTTAATCTGCTTCAGGCAAAAGAGCTGATAAAGCTTTTTGAAAAAGATTCCAGATTTAAAGCTGTGCTGACTAGGGATAAGGACTATTTTGTTACATTGCCGGGACGCAGCACTATGGCTAAAAACCTTAAGGCAGATGCTTTCATTTCCCTTCATATAAATTCAGCTGGCAAAAATCCAAACAATGCATGTAAGCCTCATGGCTTTGAGATTTTCTCAATGACAGAAGATAAAATGGACAGTGAAGCGCTGGCTGTCGCAGCACGTGAAAATACTGTTTTTTCTGACGAGGAAAGAGAAGCTCTTCTTGCCATA
>Ga0310690_10002078_pt1 | contig 33727 bp, 55 predicted proteins | sample AusTroGonzalo_MG_2_FD_207661 | JGI IMG/M metagenome (GOLD analysis project Ga0310690, IMG submission 207661) | Bovine rumen microbial communities from tropical cattle in Woodstock, Queensland, Australia - Gonzalo_04 (v2) (version 2) | ecosystem: Host-associated > Mammals > Digestive system >...
ATATCTTACTATAGGACTTCTAACCCTTCAGGGGGAGATACAATATTTATAGGATATCAGGGGGTAAACAATGGCTAATAACAGTTACGTTAACAAAGTAATATACGGCGGTACTACGCTGATAGACATATCAGACAGCACAGTAGATGCCGCAAAAGTCCTTTACGGCTATAAATTCTATGATAAATCCGGCGCTTCTAAAACTGGTTCATGCACTTTTGATTCTGATACTTCAGACGGAACGGCAAGCGCTGATGAATTGCTTCTTAATGAAACGGCATACGTTAACGGCAACAAGGTTACTGGAACAATGCCGAATAACGGAGCAATATCCGGCACAATATCCACAAAAGCCGGACAGTATACTGTACCGCTTGGATACCATGACGGAAGCGGTAAGGTAGGCATAAGCTCCACGGAGCAGAACAAGATAATAGCCGGAAATATCAAAAGCGGTATTACCATACTGGGCGTTACTGGCACTTATTCAGGGGAGTCTGCCACGGCTACCGCAGTCAACGTAACCCCGTCTGTTTCCGCACAGACTATCACGCCCCCTTCAGGGTACGATTATATCAGTCAGGTAAATGTTTCCGCTATTTCCTACGTTGAAACGGATAACGCACAGGGGGGCAAAACTGTTACTATAGCTGGGGTGTAAACTATGGCTTCTAATCCCTACGTCAATAAGGTTATTTACGGATCTACGCCCATAATGGACATATCAGATACCACGGCTACGGCTTCAGATGTGGCAAGCGGAAAGTGGTTTTATACCGCAGACGGGGCAAAGACCCAAGGTACGGCAAGCGGTGAAGGCGTAGCAATCGCAACGGCTACAAGTACCCCTTCTTCTGCTTCTTCGTCTATTCAGTTTACAGGCCTTCAGGGAGATCCTACGTCTTTTGCCATAGTTTCTTCCGCAGACCTTGCTACGGGCGCTTCCCCGTATAAGACGGCAGATGTAGTCTATGACGGCACAAACGTAATAGGCCAGTATATCACGAACACAAGCAATGCACAGGCAACTTACTCTGATACCGCTTTCAGCAAGTCTTATTCAAATGGTACGCTGACAGTAACTGGTACTGGTTCTAACTTTCAAGCAAATGAGTATACGCTTCTGTATACCTACGGGGGTACTTCTGCCAATATTGGCACGGAAGACGTTCAGGTAGGTTCAGGCGCTACAAGCATTACGTTTAACAATCTTCCTTCAGAGCCGTCTTGCTGGAGCTGTCTGTTTACTGATGATATAGGTACATCTTCCGGCTATACTAGGGCGCTTGTAGTTGTAAATGATGGGACGTCAATATATGGCATGGAAATGGGTTCAGGCGCTACCGCTTCTTCCCATTGGGCGGCTTCATACAGTAACGGATCACTTACTATAAGCTCACAGTCTACGTCTTCAGGTGGGTATTTTCATCAGCCGGGTTACTATAGGCTAACTTACTGTATTGGCGGTACTGTAGAAGTTGAAATTGAGCCGCTGACAGTAACGCAAAACGGGACTTACGCACAGTCCGGCAAGGCATATACCCCCGTTATAGTCAATGTTTCAGGGGGCGGCGGCGCTTCCGTAGATACCAAGACTGTAACGGCTTCTAACAGACCTTCTACCCTTTCGTTTACGTCTATGAAGGGGGAGCCGATAGCGTGGTTTCTGAAAGCCACGTTTACAATGACTTCTTCCAGCACTACCTATTACTATGTTGATTCTATGAGATACAACGGGACAAATACCACGGGCAGATTATTCCGCATGGGATCTACAAGGCAGACTGAAAATGTAACAAGCGGCTATTCATTCACATACAGCGGTACAACGCTAACAGTAAGCTCTACGGGTAACAGGACAACAAGTCCCGGCTGTTTTTATAACGGCTCTTATGAGCTTGTGTACGTCTATTAAGGTGATTGCATGAAAGCTAAAGAGATAGTAGACCTTGCAAAAAAGGAAGTAGGTTATCTTGAAAAGTCCAAGATGGATTACATCCATAACCCGTCTTGCATTTGGTACAAGATAGACGGACATGGGACGGACAACATAACCAAGTACGCTTATCAGATAGATAGGACAAACTGGTATAGTGGAAGTAAGAATTTTTATCCTTGGTGTTCAGTTTTCATTGACTGGCTGTTTCTCACGGCATTTGACTGGAATTTGGAAAAGGCGGCGGCTATCAAATTTCACGGGATCTATGATGCTGTAGTTGACTACGCAATAGACAACTACAAAGCTAACGGGGCATGGTACACAGAGCCGGAAGTAGGGGATCAGATTTTCTTTTGCGATTCAGACGGAGATCCATGCCATACGGGATTAGTTGTTGACGTTGATGATACCTACGTTCATACCATTGAGGGTAATACGTCAGGGGATGAATTCAACGCCAATGGGGGCGGTGTCTTTGCCAAGAAGTATAAGAAAAATTACTGGCGTATCTATGGATACGGAAGGCCGCAATATGAAAGGGATGAAGAAATGAGTATAGAAGACCTTATCAAACTGGTTAAAAACGCTTCAGCCGAAGAGAAAAAGGCGCTGGGTAAAGTCATTGACGGATGTGTTTATGACTATAGGGTAAAGATGGACGTTCCTAACTGGGCAGTAGAAGAGCTTGAAGAAGCCAAAGCTCACGGCATAACGGATGGGACAAGGCCTATGACCTATTCTACCCGTCTTGAAGCCGCTATCATGTGCAAGAGAGCTGAATATGGCAAAAAGTAAAAAGTTGAAGTTTGCCCATACCATGATTACCATTTGTGTCACTATGGGTATCCTGATAACCGCAGTTGTCCTTTATGAATATCACAGACTTAATGTTACAGTCCCGTCTTCGGTATTGAGCGTGTTCTTCACGTTCTTCGGATCGGAGCTGGGACTTGTCTGTATCCGGCAGATTTTAGGACAGGATGCAATATCACAGATAAAAAAACCGAAAGAGCCTGAAGAAAGGGAGTTTACAAGTATATGACCATTGAATTCAAAAACCCCGTGTATGACGTACTGAAATGGGTATGCCTTATTGTCCTTCCGGCGGTAAGCGTTCTTTACAGCGTACTGGCTGAAGTATGGGGATGGCCTTTTGCCCATGAGATAACTGTATCCCTTGATGCCGTAGCCGTGTTTATAGGCGCTCTTATAGGCGTTTCTACGGCTAGGTATAACTCACGAAACAAGTAAGAAGGTGCAAGAAAATGACGGAAATAGTTTGTGCGCTCATTGCTGGTATCTGTACTGTAGTTTGTGCTGTTATAGGCGGCGTATCCGCTAAATACCGCAAGAAGTCTGAAAGACGGGCAGAGCTACGGCAGAAAGAAAGCCTTTTATCCTTGCGGATGATGGATGCTACGCTTCGCCTTTCTACTGAAAACGCTTATGCCCTTATCAGCGGAGATAATACCGAAAACGTAGAAGCGGCTAGAAAAGATGCACAGGCTGTTTCCGCTGAATATCAAGAGTTTATGCGATCCATTACCGCCTTTGAGGTGGGCAAATAGGCGTTCCGTGAGGGCGCTTCCTCCTTAATGACCCCCCGTCTGTCCCTAGGCTGGCAGACGGGGGGATATTTGCATTTTTTCGGCACTTTTAACCGCCTTTTTTCGCACATTTCCAGCGGTAAGGGGGCAAAACTCCAAAAACCCCTTACCTATTTTTAGCTAACCCCTTACCCCTTTTTCCTGTTTCATTTCATCTGTAATTCATCTGTAATGGTTTTTCCATTTTTCCCCAGTATAAGACCAACAAACAACGGGAATACGCCCTTTATCTGTAATTCATCTGTAATTTTTGGTAGCTTATGTAGCATATGTAGCATTGTTTAGGGGTGTTTTTAGGCACTTTAAACAACAAAAAAGCCTTGATTTTCAAGGCTTTTTCGTGTTGGTGGAGATGAGGGGGATCGAACACATTACCAATACCCCTAAAACCATTGAAATTACAGGCTTTTTCGTTTTTTGTCTGTAATTCCGTCTGTAATTTTCGTAAAATAATCGTCTATTTTCTTATCTGCCGCCTTGCGTTCTGCCGTGAAAACGTGGGTGTAGACTCTTTCACGGGTATATGATGTCTTCCATCCCCCTCTTTCATTCATGATTTTTTCAGGGATAGAAAGAGAAGCCATCGTGCTGGCGGCAATATGTCTTAAAGAGTGGTAAGAGCAATGAGGTATATTGTACTTTTTGAGCAATCTATAAAACCGATTGGTGATAGATGCCGGACTTGCGGATACTATCACATCCCCGTCAACTTCGTCAATAAGTTTTTTGATATATTTGGGGATCGTCAGCGTCCTAGAGCGCTTTTCCTCTTTGCCCCCAGTCTTTCTAACGTCCTTCCCGTTTACTTGCACAACTGTTTCAACTACAGAGAGCTTATCCCCGTGTATACTCTTGGACTTGGTTAATCCTCTTATCTCTGACATACTCAAAGTAAGCCACATAGAGAGCAAGACGGGTAACTCTATTGGTGTCCCTTTCACAGCCTGATATATTTCTTCCGGCGTGGGGATGATGATAGGCGTTTGCTTTATATCAGGTAAGATAACATCCGTCCTGACTTCGCTATAATCATGTATAACGCTTGCTATGAACGTGTAACGGTTTGTAACGGTTTTAGGGGTATACTTTTGCCCCCTTTGGTTAAAACGCTTACATTCATCATCTACGGCTTTCTGAAGCGTTCTATGTGTTATATCCCCTATTTGCATTTTCATCAAAGAGGGGAAGCCGTTTGCTATTATCCTTTCATATCCGGCTGTAGTTGTGGGGGATAGTCTGCCCTTCCGTTCTTCAACGTATCTTTCACAGGCTTGCTTTAGTGTCAGCTTGCTGGGTGCTGTACGTTTCGTCAGTCCCGTCTTTAAGGCTAACGCTTTGGCGGCTACCAATTCTTCACTAGAATCCGTTATTGAAATTCTTTGCCCGTCTATCATTATATTAGTATTGTAAGCGCCTGACGGAAGTTTGATAATTTTTGGAATTTTCATGTTTCAGTCTTCCAATAGGCCATACTACTTGATAGTATAGTATTGCGGTTTGATGGTGTGTTATTCATATGGCTTTCCTTTCCAACTCATAGCTTTTCAAATTTTCTCCGCTAAAAGCTCTCCAGTCCCTCACGCTGGGGAGCTTTTAGTATTCAGGTAGAGGTGGACGTAGATCCAACAGGGTACCCATACATAAAAGCATATGTTCTTCCCCAGCGTTTAAAATCCTGTCAGTTGATTTACAGTCCCTATTAAGAGCGTACAAGAACACATTACCTTTGTTGTCCTTACAGTATTGCTTCAGTATCCATTCCCCGTCCAAATAGAAAGCGCCCACTTGCCCTATTTGCGGTACGCCTTTCATGGCTAGAGCTATGTCCCCGTCTTTGTAATACGGCTCTAGAGAGTCCCCGTGTACCTTACAGGCAAAATCCGCTTTTGAGTCTTCAGGTACGTCCACGGCATCAAACCAGTCTGTACCAAAGTCAGGCTCCCCAAATCCGGCGGCAAGGCTCTGACCAAACAGAGGGATACTTTTCATCCTGACTTCAGGCTTTGCTTCATAATATGTTATCAAGGCTGATACAGCGCCTTTAGAAGTGGTATTCAGATTTTCATACTTTTGAGCGAATTTAAGAGCTTCTGCCGATATGGTGGAAGCTCTTTTTTCATCGTCAAAATCATTAAGAGTCTTCCCCATTGCTTTAGCTAATGCCCTGATACTTTCCAGCGTGGGCGCTTTAGAAGCTCCGCTGATAATCTTGTTTATTGTGCTTTTGCTTATGCCGGATTTGTCAGCCAATTCATCAAGTGTTAATCCGGCTTCCTTTCTGTACTTGGTTATGAGCTTTCCGATATTCATAGTGATATACCCCCTAGTATCAGTAGTATAAGGTATCCCCTTACTTCCCGTCAATACAAAAAATTGCCATAATTGGCACTATTTTTTTAAAAAATGTATTGACAAGTGTAAATAATTGTATTATAGTGACCATAGAAAGTGTAAATACTTACACTTTAGAAGGGAGAAAAAAAGCAATGACCATAGAAAGAATGTATTACGAAACCTACAGCGATTACTACTCTGATTACGAAACAGTACCCAATTCATACGATCCGTACACAACAACTATTGACGTTATAATCCCGTCTGATAGAGCCTAACGGCTATACGGGGATCTGAAGGGGGAAAGAGCCATGACGTTCAGAATACTTAATGAGGGCAAGCCATTTGATAACAAGGTAGTCAAGATTGATGCGTGGTATGACAGGCACACAAGAGATTACTGCATACAGCTCAAAAACAAGGAAGACTATCAGGTAGGAGATTCTGTCAGAGTAGGCACTAAAGAAGACAGGGACTATATCGTAGCTTGTTACAGAGAGGAATACGGATTGTAAGGGGGTGAAACAATGCTTAATTATCCCGTACTTCGTGCGGAAATAGCAAAGCGTGGAGTTAAAAAGACGGCAATGGCAAAGGCGCTGGGGATCTCTATTGGATCGTTCCATAACAAGATGAATGGAGTATCAGACTTTACATGGCCTGAAGTTTGTAAAGTCAATGACATATTCTTTCCTGATATGGATAAAGAAACGCTGTTTGCTGAAGGTGAAACCAATGCCAAGAGTTAAGTATCTAGACTCCCCTGACTTCAAAGCGTTTACAGGGCGCTGTACGGCTTCTGAAGGGCATATGTGTTCTTTATCCGGCGTGGGAAGAATCATCGGCTACAAGAATACGGACTGCATTAAACGCTGGTTAGAAAGTCAGGGTATCAAGGGAAAGCCAATCAACGGGCGGCTTCGGTACGATACCTACGAAGTTGCTAAAAGAGCTTATTAAGGGGGAAACGATGAACAACACACAGGCGAGCATTATATCCGGCTTCAAGAAACACGGAAGCCTGACAGTCAAAGAAGCTATGTACCATTGCGGTACTACAGAGCTTCGCTCAAACATCAGCAAGCTGAAGAAACCGGGGTACACGTTCACGGATATCAGAGAGCCGCATGAGGGCGGATCTCACAAAAGGTACTTTTTGAAAGGAGAGCCAAATGTTAGCTGAAGCATTAATGATAGCGTGTATCTACATCATGCCCTTTGTGGCGCTGATAACCATAGGCGCTTTCGTCATGGAAAACGTAATACCCTACATACTACGGAGAAAGGCAAGGAAAGCAAGAAATGAGTTTGATAGACAGATACATAGGTAAGCACGTTCCATACTACTGCGAAAGATGTGGCAGAGAAATAGACGATAATAACAGCTGTATCTTTGAGAACGCTGACGTATGTGACGATTGCTGGCACTATGCTTACTCAAATGAAGCTATGGCAGATTTCGCAATGCTCCACGCCGGATCGTGGCACAGATTCCTGACGGACTGCGTACTGAATGAGGGGGATATGTGGTGGAGTGAGATAGTAGAGCTGGCAAGGGACTATTTCAGAGATGATTACACTAATTTCATCCTGAACAGAGAAAAAGAAGTGAAGCCGTCTGCCAACAGCTTCACTTCCATATAAAAGGGAAAGGAAAATTGCTATGAACAAACTAACACAGGAAGCCATTGAAGTCAATATGGAGCTGTATAACCGCTACAGAGCTGTGCCGGAAAACGCACAGAAAAAGATAACGGGCGGCAGACTGAACGGGATGACAGACATAAATCCCATGTGGCGCTTAAAATGCCTTACAGAGTCCTTCGGCGCTTCAGGTACGGGATGGTACACGGAGATCCGTGACGTTTTCGTAGAGCGCTTTGAGGGTGAAGCCGTAGTAAATATTGTGGTAGCTCTGTACTACCTGAACGGAGAGGACTGGAGCTGGCCTGTAGTGGGAATAGGCGGTAGCAAACTTGTCAGTAAAGAGCGTAGCGGCCTTTTCGTAGACGATGATGCCTACAAGAAAGCCTATACGGATGCCGTAGGAAACGCCTGTAAACAGCTTGGTATAGGTGCTGACATTTGGTGGAGCGCTGATACTACCAAGTACGAAGAGCCGTGGAAGACAGAGCCAGCCACTTACGTTCCTGATGATATTTACTTTAAATGCGAAGACTGCGGCAAGATTATCAAAGGCGGTAAGTATCAGGGTAAAGAGCTAGGCGCTAGAGCATGGACGGAAAAGACCAAGGAGCTGTCCGGCAAGGTGCTTTGCCCGTCTTGTATGAGGAAGTCCAATGGCTGAAATACTACATACCGCTGTTGACATAAACTTTCCTGACGGCGTTCCAAGATGCGCTACTTGTCTGATACTGGAAACCTACGCAAGAAAGCAATGCCGTAGAACGGGAGAGTACATCACAGACGATAGGACATACGGCTATTGGTGTCCCCTTTGGATCGTAGACCCTGAAACGGGACAGATACGAAGACTGGGGGGCGGCTGGAGTGAATGACCTTGTAACCGAAATATCAGAAAAGGTAGCTCTCTTGGATGCCGCTATCAGACAACTGGGCAAGCGTGGACAGGCTTATGCGGAAGCTGAATGTAAATACCGCATTGAGCTTCGTAAAGAGATCCTGATGGAACGGGACAAAGGAACGCCCGTAACTATCATATCTGATATATGCAGAGGGCAAGACAGGCTTGCTAGGCTTCGCTTTGAAAGAGATTGTGCCAAGGTGGTATATGAGAGCGCACAGGAAGCTATAAACAGCTACAAGCTCCAGTTACGGCTCATGGATGCCCAGCTTTCTAGGGAGTGGAATAATGCGTGATACTTGCTACATTTGCGGCCTAGTGACTCAATGTGACAGACATCACATCTTTGAGGGATCGTTACGCAAGAAGTCAGAGAGATACAAAGACTATTGCGTTATCAGGGTCTGTAGAACGTGCCATAACAAGATTCACGCACATCCGGCTGAATATATCTACCTGAAACAAAAAGCACAGCAGAGCTTAATGTACGGCCTAGGATGGACAATAGAAGACTGGCATAGAGAATTTGGAAAATCATACATTTAGGGGGAAATAACATGAATTCAGTTAACATCATGGGACGGCTTACAAGAACGCCTGACCTTAAACGCACAGCTAACGGAACGCCTGTTACATCTTTTACAGTAGCGCTAAATGACTATAAAACTACCACGTTTGCGGACGTAGTGGCTTGGAGAAACACGGCAGAATTCATCTGTAAGTATTTTACTAAAGGGCAGAAAATAGCTATCACGGGACGGCTCTCAAACAGGGAGTATGTAAAGGGTGACTTCAAAAAGACCCTGATGGAAGTAACGGCTGAAATGGCTGACTTTTGTGAGAGCAAAGGCAAAACGTCTGATAATTCCGCTGATGATTTTGAAGACCTTGACGATTCAGAGCCGCTTCCGTTTTGAGGTGTGCTATGGAGCGAACACAGTTTACATTTTATGAGAGCTTTTATAAAGCTATCTCACGGATGAAGTCTAATGCTTCCAAAGCGGCTACCCTTGATGCTATGGCAAGGCTGGCGTTATACGGCGAAGAGCCTGACATGGACAGGATACCTAACGAAGCCGCCAGCGCCCTTGAAGTCATAGCTCCAATAATCAGATCCGGCAATAACAAAGCGGCAAACAGAATCAAACAAGAACAAACGAAAACAAACGAAAACAAAACAGAACAAACCGATAACAAGAATAAGAATAAGAGTAAGAGTAAGAATAAGAACAATAGTTATAAAGAAAATATAAAAGAAAGATACGGCGAATACAACAACGTACTTCTGACCGCTACGGAGCTGGAAAAGCTGAAGGCTGATTATCCTGACTGGGAAAAGCGTATAGAGCGCTTATCAAGCTACATGGCTTCCAAGGGGGATCATTATAAGTCCCATTACGCAACTATCAGAAACTGGGCAAATAAAGACGGAGTGACGGCTACGCCTAAATCCCCTTCCATAACGGGAACGGATGAAATAAGAAAACTATTGGGGAGTATGTAAGATGCACACACATAAATGGGAATGCTCAGGCATAAGCGCTGGCGGTACATACACTTATACTTGTAGGTCTTGCGGTGAAGTCATGGTAAAGCCGCCTGTTAGCTCTATCGTGTACTGTGAGGATTGCAGTTGGTTTATGGACGGCTGGTGCAGACTTAACGGGCAAGAGGTAAACAACAAGCAGTTTTGCGGTGATGGGTGGAAGAAATGAAGCACTACGGAGATATAACGAAGCTATCAGGATGGGACTTGCCCGTAGTAGATTTAATTACCGCCGGAAGTCCGTGTCAGGATGTTTCACAGGCCGGACTTCGTGTAGGACTTTCAGGGGAAAGAAGCGGTTTATTTTTTGAGTTTATCAGGATAGTGAAGGAGATGCGTGAACATGACAGAGCAGATGGAAGGCCAGCTAGTCTTATCAGACCTAGATATATCGTCTTTGAAAACGTGCTTGGACTATTCTCAAAAGACGGAGAGGACTTCCGTACAGTTCTTGAAGAAATATCAAGAATCTGTGACCCCACAGCTACTATACCTAAACCTTCAGGGGGATGGGCAAAGGCCGGATGTATCATGGGAAAAGGTTTCAGTATTGCCTTTCGCTCCGTGGATGCTAAATTTTGGGGAACGCCCATGCGTAGAAAACGGCTTGCGGTTGTCGCAGATTTTGATGGAGCAAGCGCCCCTGAAATACTCTTTGAGCGCCAAAACGTGTCAGGGAGTATTGCGGAGAATGGAGAAGAAGGACAAGGATATACCAAAAGAGCTGGAAACCATACTGAAACGGAAAGCACAAGAGAGCCTTTAATGCTTGAAATGGGTTCTACAAAGCACACGATAGTTACTGACGGAATATGCCTAACCCTAAAGGCAAAAATGGGAACGGGTGGCGGTAACGTCAACGCTATAATACAAAACAATGATTTAAGAGCGCTTACCCCGTGTGAAATAGAACGGCTACAGGGATTTCCTGATAACTGGACAGATATTGGGGCGTGGACAGATACCAAAGGCAAGTTGCACAAATTCAGCGCAGATTCAGCAAGATATAAAGCGCTGGGTAATTCAATAGCTGTAGGATACGCCAACAACGCAAGCGGTTTTTGGTGCTGGCTGTTAAAGCGTATCTCTGCACAGTACACACGCAACGCAACGCTGGGAAGCCTGTTTGATGGTATAGGTGGCTTTCCTCTTGCGTGGGAGCATTACAACGGGAAAGGCTCTGCTGTATGGGCAAGCGAAATAGAAGAGTTTTGCATAGCGGTAACTAAAAAACATTTTGGAGAGGATTAATATGAATGATAAAGCCAGAAGAATAAAGGAAAAGAACATGGATCTGATAGACAGAGAGTTTCTGCTGTTTGAATTAGACAGACTTCAGACTGTACCAAAATGGGTTATGCTGGCTGTTACAGAGATTATTGACGAAATGCCGAAAGAGTATCCCCCTGAAGGATACTGGATAGAAACGGACAGGCCTATAGGAGATCCCAAATACGGCATAAACTGGTATGAGTGTTCAGACTGCGGAGCTTACGCCGCTTCTAACGATTACAACTACTGTCATAACTGCGGTACAAGGATGGTAAAAGATGAAAATTAGACCATGTGAATCTTGCAAGTTTAACGTAGGCGTAGAGTGCGATAACCCCAAAAAATGCGATAAGTGCGGCTGGAGTCCTAAAGTAGAGAAAAAGCGGAAGGAAAAAATCAGGGGGTAGACGATGGCTGAATACATAGAGCGAGAACAGGCAATTCAATACATTAGGTATCAATTAATGAGCGCCCCTTCTGCTAATGTAAAGCCTGTAGTACATGGGCATTGGATAGACGATGATGAAACGGACAGGTGTAAATGCTCTGTATGCGGTACGCTTTACAACTGGTTTGACAATGCTTTTTTGCACGAAGCAAACTACTGCCCCTATTGCGGCACAAGGATGGATGAAGAATGATAATAGAAGATGGCTATTCATTAACTTATCATCCCCAAAATAATCAAATCGTGATAAACATTCCGCAAACAATGATAACGGCAACGAATACTGTATTACCGATAGAAAACCGAAGGTGTGATATAGAGGAAGGTGACTTGGTGTTTCTGTTGACTATGACAAGAATCATATTCAAAAACTGGTGCTGAACAAGGATGGATGAAAATGGCAAGGACAGTTGAAGAAGAGCTTGAATACTACAGAGCTGTATTCTGTACGAATTGCCCGTATACGCCTGATTGCCGGAATTGCGTAGAAAGTGGGCATAGGCCGACAAGGGTAAAGGCGCTAAAAAGGGCAATAGCGCTGGACATACCTGAAAAGTACGCAAGGCTTGTTGTAGTAGGCGGTAAAAATATTAATTTGGGGTGATGTAATGGGATGGCGGCAAGAAGCACGAAGCGCTATAAGGCACTACCCTTCCCTATTGCAAAAAGAAAAAGAGATCCACGCCGGAAAAGTTACCCCAAATTATACGGGGATGCCAAGCTCTACAAGCGCTTCTAGGACTACGGAGCTGATAGCCTTAAAACAACTACCCCCGTATGAACAAAAGCAATTAGAAGCCGTCAGAGGGGCGCTGGAAGCCATAGAATTACAGTATCCGGCTACAGTCCAAATAAGGACAGACCTGATAAAGATGCTTTACTGGAGAAAATCCCATACCCTAGAGGGTGCGGCCTTTAAACTCCACATAGCAGAGCCTACAGCAAGACAGTATGACCGCCAATTTATAGAACGGGTATCCACGCTATTGCACAAAAATGCATAAATTAAGAAAATGTGCAATACCCCAAAATGCAGAAGTTTACCTTTTTGGGGAATAAACAAAATTATATAACTTTTTAACTAAAATCCGTGTTATAAGAGTAGCATGGTACAAAGGCAGAGCCAAATATGGCTCTGCTTTTTTGTGGGTGAAAACGTGCCTGTACAGCAAGGGGTGGGGCGTAGGTGCGAAAAGATACAGATATTATATTTCATAGATTTGGCAACGGATCTATAGAGATACTTCCTATAGCTGACGTTCATTACGGATGCATAGAACACAACGAAGCCGGATGGGCAAAGCTCTGCAAGGATGTACTGGCTAAAGAGAATGTTTATCTGATACTAGCCGGAGATTTGATATCAAATGGCACGAAAAATTCTCTGACCAACGTGTACGAAGAAACTTGCAGACCCCGTACCCAAAAAGCGTACATGACGGAAGCGCTGATGCCCCTGAAGGATCGTATTTTGTGCATGGTAAGCGGCAATCATGAATTTAGAAATAAGGACGTTGATAATGACTTGTCCTATGACATAGCTTGCCGTCTTGCGATAGAAGACTATTACAGACCTAACGCCGCTTTCATGGCTGTCCAGCTTGGTGAAGATCCTAGAAGCTCCAAATGGGCAAGAGAAACCTACAAATTCATGATAACCCACGGGACGGGCGGCGGTATCTATTCAGGCGCTACTATCAACAGGAATGAAAGAACGGCTTTACAGATTTGTGAAGGGATAGATTGCTTCATAGCCGGACATACCCACAAAGGCATGGTATCAAGACCCAGTAAACTTGTCTTTGACATGAACAGAAGGACAGTTTATCAGAAAGAATGTCTTGTGGTGTCTTGCGTATCATGGATGGAATACGGGGGGTACGCAATGAGAAAGATGCTACTTCCGGCAAGTCATTCTAATCCGCAAAGGCTTATCCTGAAGGACTCTGTAAAGCACAATAAAAAGATAGAAGTGGTATGGTGAATGACTGGAACGCTATCAAAGCTGAATACATAGCTGGCGGTATAAGTCAGAGAAAACTAGCTGACAAATACGGCGTTTCTGTCCATACTTTGCTTTATAAAGCCAATAAAGAAAACTGGGCAGAGCATAGAAACAAAACGCAAAACAAAGTTAGAGCAAAGTTAGAACAAAAAACGGCTGATACCATAGCTGATAATGCCACTAAACTCCAAAGAGCCTATAACCTTTGCCTAGAGCGTGTTAATCGGTGCTTGGAGAATATGCCGGAAGATGGTACAAGGATCAGACGTACTAAAAAGGGTGAAATGGTAGAGTATGACCTGAATACCCTTTTACTGGCTCTAGAGAAACTACAGAAGCTGTCCCAGCCTGAAGATGAAAATGCTTTAATGAACGCTAAAAAGCTGTTGGAAGGTGTAGAAAGTGTCATTGACTGAAAAACAGCTTGAATACTTAAAGCATTGTAACCATAGATGGAACATAAAAACGGGCGCTACTGGCTCCGGCAAGTCTTACTTGGACATAGCCGTAACGATCCCTAAAAGGATAATGGCCTGTAAGGGTGAAGGCCTGATAGTCCTATTAGGAAATACTAAAGGAACGCTAGAGCGTAACATACTGTCCCCCATGAGGGACTTATATGGCTCTTTAGTAAGCGAAATATCCAGCAATAACACGGCAAAGATTTTCGGTAAACGATGCTACGCCTTGGGCGCTGATAATAAAAAGCACGTTTCAAGGATTCAAGGCGCTACGTTTGAATACGTCTACGGGGATGAAGTCACTACTTGGAGTGAAGACGTATTCCAAATGCTTAAATCCCGTCTGCGTACCCAGCACAGCCATTTTGATGGGACTTGCAACCCTGATAACCCACATCATTGGTTTAAACAGTTTTTAGAGTCTGATGCTGATATATACCAGCAGAGCTATGTAATAGACGATGGCGTATTACCTGACGAAGTAGTAAGAGAGCTTAAAAAGGAATACGCCGGATCTGTTTACTATAATCGTTTCATACTTGGAGAGTGGGCGGCGGCTGAAGGTGCGGTATATCGTAACTTTGCTGATAACCCTGAAAGGTACATTGTAGACGAAGCTCCCCCAGTTTCCCACGCAATTATAGGGGTGGACTTCGGCGGCGGTAAATCTGCCCATGCTTTTTGTTGTGTCGGCTTCCCCTTTGGCAAGGGTGTTGTGGTTTTAGATGAATACAGAGAGCAGAGCGCATTAGATCCGGCACAACTGGCTGAAGACTTTCTTGCTTTCGTGCAAAGGTGTAAGAGTAAATATCATGTAACAGACGTTTACTGCGATTCAGCGGAGCAGACTTTGATAAACGGATTAAGAAGCGCCGCCGCTAAAAACCATGTACCCGTAAACATAGGCAACGCTATGAAACGGCCTATAAATGACAGGATAAGAGCAACGTGTATGATGATGGCTTCTGATAACTTTAAAGTTATTAGGAGCTGTCGGCATACTATAGGCGCTTTATCAGAAGCCGTATGGGACTCCAAGCGAATGACGGAAGATGTGCGATTAGACAACGGGACAACAAATATAGATAGCCTTGATGCTATGGAATATGCCTTTGAACGTCAAATACCTACATTGGTGGAAAGGTGGACGTTATGAGCCTTTTTGATAGATTTAAACAGGGGGTGCGGAAACTGAACAGGGGCAAAGAATATAAAGACGTATTTGATGTGGACGGCGTACCGCCTTTTAGAGAATTCTATAACCTGATGATATTTCCGGCGAAGTACGTTTACAGAGGAATGTATAACGCATGGCACGTTATCCCTTCGCCTACGATAAAAGATCCTAGAGCTACTAGAACGCTTTTCAGGATGGGCATGGCAAAGGCTGTATGTGCTGAATTAGCCGGACTTATATGGCATGAAGGTGCTGACATTCACATAAACAGCGGTAAAGACGATACCCTTGAAAGATATGTGCTGGACGTTCTTGATAAAAACGCCTTTAAAGAGAAATTCCAAGAGCTTATAGAACAGGCGGCGGCTCTTGGTGGGGCGGCTATGAAGGAATACGTCAAGGCTAAAAGAGATGAAAACGGGACTATTATAGACGGGACTGAAAAGGTAGTCATTGACTATTGCATGGCTGACCAGTTTGTACCTACGGCGTGGGATAACGCTGAAGTATCTGAAGCCGTTTTTGTTTCCCGTAAGGCAAAAGACGGGTATTACTGGACTAGGCTGGAATGGCATGAGTGGGACGGAGATACCTACGTCATAACCAATGACCTTTACGGCTATCGTCAGGATGAAGGACAGGGACAGGACATACTGGGATACTGGTATCCGCTTGATGCCGCTGAAAAGTACCTAGAGCCTAAAACAGAGATTAATGGCCTTACCACTTCCCTATTCAGTTATTTCCGTGTACCCACGGCTAATAACATAGACGATAATTCCCCTCTTGGGATCTCTGTCTATGGAAATGCCTTTGATACCCTTCATGCTCTTGATATTTGCTATGACAGCTTTGTAAGAGAATTCAGACTTGGTAAGAAAAGGATAATTGTTCCGGCACAGGCCGTCAGAACAGTAGTAGATCCTGAAACGGGAGAAACTAGGCGGTACTTTGATGCCAATGACGAAGCCTACGAAGCGCTTGCTACTGATGACCCTGACAAGCTGAAGATACAGGATAACTCTTTAGAGCTTCGTGTAGAAGAACACGTTAAGGCTATCAACGCCCTTTTGAGCGTTCTTTGTCTTCAGGTAGGCTTTAGCGCTTCCACATTCAGCTTTGACTTGGATAGTGGCCTGAAGACCGCTACGGAAGTCATATCTGAAAACAGCAAGACCTACAAGACTATAAGGACGTTCCAAAATCAGCTTATTCCGGCAATAAGAAGGACTTGCACTAACATAATAGAGCTGGGTGCGCTGTATGACCTTGAATTTGAGGGCAGAAAGATAGCGGATCTTGCTAGGGACTATGAAATATCCGTAACTATGGAAGATGCGGTGCTTGAAGACCAGTCTACGAAACTTGACAGAGCTATCAAGCTGATGTCCAACGGCCTTATCAGTAAAACCACAGCCATGACTGACCCCAAGTACGGCCTTGGTATGACGGAAGAAGAAGCACAGACCGAGCTTCAGAATATAAAGAATGAATCACAGATAACCACTACGGCCTTTGATGTATTTCAGACTGGGACTGTTGAATAATGGCACTTACTCCAAATGACGTTCTGCGGATCTCCGAGCCGATAGAGCAGATGTATTCTGACTGTACGTCCAAGCTCTTGATAAACATAGCAAAGCACTTAAAAAGCGGCGCTTCCGGCACTATGGCCTATGAAGCCGAAAAGCTGGCAGAGCTGGGAGAGTTTACAAAAGAATCAATGGAGATTATAGCCGCTACCAACGGGACAGCGCCTATACTTGTAGAATGGGCGCTGAATGAAGGTATGGAGATAGAGCTTCAGGAAGTGGAAAAAGTCTGTCAGGGGGCGGCGGCAAAAGGGACTATTCAGTCTGCTACATCATCATGGCAAGCAAGTGAACGGGTACAGGGCGTATTAAAAAACCTTGTGGATCAGGCTACGGATGATTGTAATATAGTCAATACAGTCATGCTTGATTCTACAAGGCAGAGATACCTTCAGGCTGTCCAGCAAGTATCAGGGGAAGAAGCAAGGATACTGGCTACCTACGGCGCTAAAGACATAGCGGAGCTTGAAAGCAAGCTACAGCTCACACAGAAAGTATTAAATCAGGAAACCTTATCCGTAGCAATCGGTACGGAAGCAAGAACACAGGCGGTACGAAGCGCTATAGATACCCTTTGCAAAGAGGGCATAACTGGCTACATAGATGCTGGGGGGCATAAGTGGAGTCCTGAAGCGTACATAAATATGGACATAAGGACAACAGTCCATAACGCCGCCGTACAGGGACAGAAAGCACGAAGCGCTGATTATGACGTTCAGACGTTTCAGATTTCCAGTCACGCCGGAGCAAGACCCCTTTGCGCTCCGTATCAGGGTAAGATATATTCTTGGGATGGCTCTAGCGGTGTTGTAGAGGATCTGTACGGGACAAAATACACTTATGTAGGTATAGGCGAAACGTCCTACGGACAGCCAGCCGGAATTTTCGGTATCAACTGCGGACATAGGCCTGTTACATTTGTAGATGGTTACAGCGTTCCACGCTTTGAGCCTACGCAAGACGAAGAAGAAAACAAAAAACAGTATGAGCTGTCACAGAAACAGAGATACCTAGAACGTCAGGTAAGGGATGAAAAAACCAAGGCGCTCTGTTATGATGCGGCTGGGGACAAGGAAGCCTTCAAAAAATCAGCTCAAAGGATAAAAGAAAAGACCGCTAACTACAAAGCGTTTTGCGATGCCAATAATCTGACCCAAAGACCTTCCAATATGCAAGTTTACGGGTATAATAAGAGCATGGCAAGCAAAGTCAATGCGGTAAAGGTAACGCCCAAAAAGACCGCTGTTACGCCCAGCACAAAAGCTATATTTGCCAGCAACGGAGATCCTAAACTTGCCGCTTATTTGGCTGATGCTGAAAAGACTGTTAACGGCTCCCCCAAAGTTGTCAAAGACATTTGGGACAAGTACAGCGGACAGCTACAGGAAGCTGACTATAACATTAAAAAAGGCGCTTACTATGATCCAGCAGACGGAAGGGTGCATTTTGCCGGACAAACCAAAGCGTTTGAAGAAAGCTCTTACCAGCGTAAAAATACAGTATTCTTCCATGAAACAGGCCATAACATTGATGCACTTGCTTCATCAGATGGCAGAGAGCGCTTTTATAGTTATGAGTGGCAAAACGATAGATTTGGCAAGACTATCATGAAAGAATGTGAAGATACCATAAGCGGCTACTACATGAAAAAGAACGGGTATGCCGATGCTTATGAAGTTGTTAAGGGTGAACGCAGTAGCTGGGGCGGTATGGACAGCTTCGTTAAACAGGGATTAAGATGGAATATGCCCCACGGGGAATATGAAGCACTAATAAAAACGCTTGATGATGCCGGATGGGATGATAAAGCCGTTAGGCCTGTTGTGGATAAGTACCTTAAAAAGCAAGTTGAAGCGGAATACAAGTCTATAATCAGAAGTCCCAGCGTAATACGGGACTTTTGCGAAGATGTAAAGGCGAATTACAGTATATATGAAGTAACAGATGCTTCTGATATATTCCAAAAGTATACAGTAAAGTATGCTGGCATAGACCATCCGTTTGGCGTGGGGCATAGTAAGGATTACTTTAACAGAAAGGCCGCTGTAAATACGGAAGCCTTTGCCGAAATGTACTCCGCTACAGTTACACAGTCTGATTCCTTGGTAGGACTTAAAGCGCTATTACCCAAATCTTACGAAACATTCCTAGAGATGGCAGAAGGGATGGCATAAAATGATAGACTTAAACAGAAAACCAAAGAAGAGCCAGCAAGAACAGGAGTTTGATGCCCTGAACAGCGAATATATAAAGGCGTTTGGAGAGCCTTACGTCTTTGATATTGGCTTTCCGGCTTCATGGGATGAAGTGCTGGAAGACATTAAAAACTGTCTGACAACTGGCAAACCGCAGAAAAAACCCAAATACGAAGAGGACATGACATACTGAAAAGGACTATGAGATCCATAGTCCTTTTATTATGCACAAAATTAAGGGGGATTAAAAATGTGTATTCATCCTGAAATAGTCAGGCTTGCTACTGGCTGGTATTGCCCTGACTGTAAACAGACCTTTGAAGAAAGGCCTAAAGCTACCAAGATTACATTTCTGAATGTGGAAGAAGCTCCCGTAGAAGAAAAACCGAAGCCCAAAAGGACTAGAAAGAAGGTAGAAAATGGTAAGGATAACAGTTGAAGAAAGCTTTGATTCCAGCAAGAAGTATATTGAAGCGTTTGGCCTTTCCACGGATGGCAAACCCACAACGGACATTGTTACAGGATCTTGTTTCATTGAAGTAGATACGGGTAAGGCATACCTTTTTAATGAAACGGCTTCTGCATGGGTAGAACAGTAAGGAGTGTGCTATGAAAGCTGGACAGATTATAGCGCTTATAAAAGCTTTCGGCGGTAGCTCCGGCGGCGGTGGAAGTGATTCCGTCCTTGTTGTGCATAATGTAGACGGCACACTTGACAAAACATGGCAAGAAATACACGATGCGTTTGTGAGTGGCAAAGTGGTATCTATGCTTGTAGACAATGGTGGAAACTATTTTTTTGCGATTGCAACAAATATATTTGAAAACGATGGCGAAAGTTATTATGTCTATTTCTCGTTTGTCGATGGCGAAGTACTTTCGGATGGCTTTGCCACAACAACGGCAACTGGATATCCGTCATACCTAGTTTGACCCTATGAACCCACAAGGGGTGAATCAATAACAAAAGGGTATTAATCCTTTTATTATACAACTTCGTCATGCCGGACGGAAAACGGCAGACAGTCCTACGTTCATGACTGTAAAAAGGAGCGAAATGGCTGGCATATTCACACGAAAAGCAATAACCAATATTCTCAATGACGAAGCGCTGACCCCTGAAGAGCGTACAGACCAGCTCTTTTCCCTTTACGGAAGGGCGCTGGATGATGGCTATATCACTAAAAGCGCTTCACAGGCCGCATTAACGGAAGCGGTAGAAAAGGCAAAAGCGGATGCGCTGAAAGATTACAAAGCGCCTGACCCCACAGAGTCAGACCAGTACAAGAAACTTCAGAGCCAGTTTGATTCCTACAAAGCTAAACAGGAAGCTAGACTGGCTGAAGACTTCGCTGACGTTAAGCCTAAATTCTTTGATTCCGTTTATGACAGGCTGGATCGCAATGATGGGGCGAAACCCATAAAAGAACAACTTGAAGCAATCAGAAAAGATTACGAAGAATACTTTACAACAAAAGAAAACCCAGCGGAAAAGAATCAGCCTACATTCTCCGAGTCCACTAAAGGCTCTATGCCCACAGGGGAAGGGGAAGGGACATTTTCTAAATACTGGGGATACAAGAAAGGATGATATTAAATGGCTTTTGTTCAGGCAGACGTTAACTATGCAGTACAGTACGCACAGGAGCTTGCTAACGCATATCCCTATTTGAGCCACTTTGGTGCTATCTATGGGGCGGCGAACAGCTCCAAGTACAGACCGATTATGGGCAAGACTGTAGCTATCCCGTCCATGACTGTTTCCGGCGCTGTAGCCGCTAACAGGGATGCTATCAACGGCTCTTTCTCCCGTAACTGGAATAACGAATGGCAGACTGTTTCGTGCCAGCAGGATCGTGAGTGGAGTACCCTTATAGATCCGCTTGACATTGTTGAAACCAATTCTGTGGCTACCATTGCCAATGTTACCAAGAGCTTCAACGAGCAGATGAAGATTCCTGAAATGGATGCTTTCTGTGCCGCTACTCTTGGCTCTGCGGCTATTACCGCCAACAACAAGGATACTACCGAGCTGACCGCCGCTAACATTCTTGGTAAGTGGGACGAATATCTTGCTACCATGACCAACGCCCGTGTTAATCGTGACAGGCTCATTGCCTACATGACTCCGGCTGTCTACAAGCTCCTGAAGGAAGCGGCTGGCATTACCCGTTTCATTGATGCTGGTACGGGCATTAGAAACATAGATAGAAACGTGGGCAAGCTAGACGGCGTGACCATCGTTGAAGTTCCGGCTGACCTTATGCGGACTTCTTATGACTTTGACGAAGGCTGGGCGGTAGCTTCCGGCGCTGGACAGATTAACATTCTGTTTGTTGATCCTGATGCAGTTGCGGCTCCTGTAGTCTACGATACCGCTATGATTGGCGCTCCCACGGCACAGAGCAAGGGTAAGTACCTCTACTATGAGCGCTTTTATTATGGCGTTTTCGTTCTCTCCAAGAGGACGGCTGGCCTTTACGTCAACTATACTGCAAACCCTTGACGGGACTTACTGTAGAAAGCGCAGACAGCAGTAAGTCATATTGGGGTACAGCAGTTACGGCTATGCAGTCTGACGTAGCCGTAGCAGACGGAGAGATAAGCGGTACGCTTAACTATCTGACTACTGGCTCCCTTGTAGATGTTTGGGGTGAAGGTAATTTCGTAGCTCTGAACTTTGCCGATATAGATAGTGATGCCGCTTACGTTGAAGTTGGCCTTGTTCCCACACAGGGAGCCGGATTCCTGAAACTTGATGAAGACCATGACGGCGTGTTTAAGATTAAGGACAACAATCAGAAGCTGGTAGTACGTCAGGTGACTTCGGACGGCCTGTATCTTGAACAGGTTTACACGTTTGATTTTACCCTGAATGAATCGTAAAGGAGTTTGAACAATGGCAATAGTTAACTACTGTTTTTACACAAATGAATACATGGGGGAGCCTATTGCCATTGCAGACTTCCCAAGATTTGAACGCAGAGCAGAGGATATAATCTCCGGCGCTACCCGTGGACAGTACATCAATGTACTAAATTCCTATGTGTCTAAAGGGCTTACTGAACAGGCGGCGGCGCTGACGGATCTGTATTCCAAAGCAATATGCGCTCAAATAGAGTACCTAAAGGCAAGCGGTATCCTTTCCGCTACAACTGGCTCCAGCGGTGACAGTTTCACTGTAGGTAAGGTAACAGTTAACAAGGGGGGTAGCGGTGCTACCTTCGCTAATCGTGGGGCGGCTATGCTCTCCCCTCTTGCTATGTCTTACCTAGAGCAAACTGGACTTATGGGCAGAGTAGTGGGCGTTCCCGTAGAGCCGTTTGCCCCGTTCCCTTGGGGGGTGTACTGATGCTTGATACTATACCTTCTTCTATCCTGACTCATTCAGCAACTTTAAGGATATGTACGGGCGTGGACGTTTGGGAAAATCCTTCTTTTCAGGATGTACCATTGTCTAGGATCTGCGTACAGCCTACACATTCAACTGTTATGACGAAGGACAATACGGAAGTAGGATTAAATAGTACGGCTTTTGTGGATGCAAGGCTGTCCGTTCCTGCCGGATATGACTTTCAGGCCGCACAGGATACCTCTGAAGCTAACGGATCTCCATTGCACTTGATATACAACGGAAGGGATTATGTTGTCCTTCTAGTTGATGCCTTGTGCGATGATACGGGGACATATCATCATGCGGAGCTGGGACTGGTATGAAATTTGAAGCCGTCAAAGCTGATGTCATAGAGAAAGCCTTTCAAAAATCCTTGTTTGCTTTAAAAGAACAGGCAAAGGAAGACTGCAACTACTACGCTAGGCATTGGCAAGGGACTCTTATAGATACTTCATCAGCTTCGTGTAATGGAAACACGTTAACAATTTCGTGGGATACGCCATACGCAAAAAGAGTTTACTACACGGGCAATCCAAGCAAGCAAGTTAACCCTAACGCCAGCCTGATGTGGGCGGAAAAAGCACAACAGGCGTTTGGCAATGACTGGATAGCAATTTTAGCAAAGGGGATGGCTGACAATCTATGAGCGTTATAAATGATGTTCTTATAGCTGTAATAGGCATGATGCCTACAGAATACTCCCCTGTAACTATAGGCGCTATGCCAGCGGATAACGGGATAGCTTGCGCTATAGCCAACGGAGCGCCGGAAAGTACCTTCTTAACAAAGGGTATGGCGTATCAGTTTAACCTTGTGTTAAACGGGAAACATCATAATCAGCAAACTGTTTCTGATGCTCTGAATGACATACACATGGTACTGACCCAGTCAAAGACGTACCCGTCTTCAGATGATTTTCAGATAACAGATATAGATACAATCACTTCCCCGTCTTATTTGGGACGGGAAGAAAACAAACAGTATCTTTACGGCTCCAGTTTAAGAGTAAGATTTTTCTACTTTGATCCCGTAAAGAGAACGCCGCCGGAAACTGTAGAAACTCCGGCAGAATCTGACTGAAAGGGTGATTAAATTTGGCGGTTACGCTTAATGCCTACGGCCTGAAAACTATCTACATGATAAAGCCGTACATAGGTACGGAGCTGTCTAACAGCACTTGGACTTATGCGGAGCTGGGTGATGGTATTGATAATATCAGCGAAAGCCTGAATGAAGTGGTACAGCAGTATTTCTTCCTTGATGATGATGGCTTCGCTAAAAACCACGTTACTGGCATGGCTCCCACGTTTACCCTGACTGGTAGGCGTGTTGTGGGTGATGCCGCACAGGATTTTATATTTGGCAAGAAGTATGCTCTTGACAAGGATAGACAGTCCAGCTTCAAACTTGAGTGGGATGATGCTACCCATTCTAACACTATCATTTGTGATTGCACTATTTGCAATGTACAGGAGTTTTCCGGCGCTTCTACGGATGATAGCGCTATCAGCTTTGAGATCCGCTTTGACGGAAAACCCACGCTTACACAGGCGTAAGGGGGGCATTTTGCCCCCTTTACGGGCATATTAAGGGGGATATTTATGTTCATAGCGAAACGCAAAAAGAAGGTGTTTGAAACCTTCGCTTTAGCCGATGAAGACGGCAATATTATTCATCAGTACGATGTATCATGTGACCCTGAAGAACATCTTATAGAGTATAACAGGGCAATCAATAAGATAATACAGGCTGAAAGAATCATAAAAGAAGACCCAAGTCCGCAGAATTACGAAATGTACGGGCAGACAGTAGTAGATATGCTGGGTATCTTCTTTGGTGAAACGGCTGTTAGTGAGATCCTTGACTTCTATGACGGGCGGTATACCGAAATGCTGACCGAAATATACCCGTTTATAACAGATGTTCTCATGCCCAAAATGAGGGAGATAAGCGAAGCAGAGCTTGAAAAGGTGCGGAAACGCAGAAAATGACCCTTTACGATAGCCTATTACACAAGATTGTGTATCAGGGCAAAGAAATAGAGCTGTTTTTGACATGGAATAGGGTGCTTGAATGTCTAGATATGCTAGAAGATGAACGCTTTACCCCTATGCAGAGGGTGAAATACTGTTTGGATCTTCTTTGTGTCGGCAAACATCCTGACGATGAACAGCTTTTAGTGGACATATTCAAGGCTATCTTCCCCCAAAAGAAGAAAAAAGACCATGAAAAGTACATGGATTACAAACAAGACAGAGGATTAATCATTGCGGCCTTTTGGCAGACCTACGGATTAAACCTCTGTCAGCTTATAGATAAGATGCATTGGCAGACCTTTCTTGACTTGGTACAGGGATTACCAAGCAATACAAGACTGGCTGAAGTCATAAATATCAGAGCAAGGCCTATTCCCAAACCTACAAAGTACAACGCTGAAGAACGCAGAGAGTTAATGCGATTAAAAAACGAATTCAGGCTTGATTATACCGAAACCGAAAGACAGCAGAATCTACAGGATGGCTGGAAGAAGATAGCTGATTACCTTATTCAGCAAGCAAAGAGGTGATACCAACGGCTGACGGAAAAGTAACATATGAGATAACAGGTGATAACAGTAGCTTTAAAAAGTCTGTTGAAGAAACCGAAAGTATAGCCAATGAGGGCGGTAAAAAGATAGAAGCCAATACGTCAGGGGCGGCGAAGGTAGCTGGGGCGGCGCTGGCTGGTATAGGCGCTTCTGCGGTAATTGCCGGAAAACAGGCCATTGACATGGGCAAGGATTATGAAAGCTCCCTTGCCAAAGCCAGTACCCTGTTTGGTGATGTAAATGTAGATGCGGATAACCTTTCTGACGGGATGCTGGAGCTGTCCAATAGGACGGGGCTGGCCGCTTCCGCATTGGGTGATTCTCTTTATAATGCCCTTTCCGCTGGTGTTCCGGCTACGGAAGACATGAGTGAAGCGCTTGATTATCTTGAAGGATCTGCCCAGCTTGCAAAGGCCGGATTTACTGACATAGATACCGCTTCTTCCGCTACCATTAAAACCCTTAACGCTTACGGATTAGGACTTGAAGATGCAGACCGCATACAGAAAGTCCTAATGCAGACCCAAAACAAGGGTATAACCACAGTTGGAGAATTGGGTAGCGTACTAGCGCAAGTAACCCCCACGGCCGCCGCTATGGGTGTGAATTTTGAGCAAGTTGGCGCTTCCCTTGCGCTCATGACCGCTAAAGGTACTTCCACGGCACAGGCTACCACACAGCTAAATGGCCTTTTAGCAGAGCTAGGCAAAAGTGGCACAACAGCCGATAAAAACTTCAGGAAAGCCGCAGAGGGTACTAAACTGGCTGGGATGTCATTCTCTGAAGCTATGGATGCCGGATATGACTTGTCTGACGTTCTCAAAGTCATGGATGATTACGCTTCAGAAAATAATCTGTCCATGCTGGATATGTTCTCTAGCATTGAAGCTGGTAAAGCGGCGCTTGCTATATCAGGGGACATAGAGGGATTTAACGAAAACCTTGATGCTATGGGTACGTCAATGGACGTAGTGTCCGAAGCGGCAGACAAGATTTCAGCTACCACGGAAGACCAAATGAACGTGGCTCTGAATACTCTGAAGAATACCCTGATAGAGCTTTATCAGAATGTTCTACAGCCTTTGGTGGTTTGGCTGGCTGATGCTATCAACTGGGTAAGCGAACACAAGGAAGTTATCGTAGCCGTTACCATAGCCATTGCCGGACTTCTTGCCGGAATAGTTGCCGCTACGTCAGGCGCTACGATCCTTGCAAGCGTGGCTGGTATTTTGAGTGGAGCGCTGGCGGCGGTAACGTCCCCCGTTTTTCTGATAATAGCGGCAATAACGGCCTTGATAGCCGCCGGATATTTGCTATACAAGCATTGGGATGAAGTTAAAGCGTGGGCAACTAAAATTTGGGATTCCATAAGTAAATTCTTCACGGAAACCTTTAACAATATTAAGGAATTTACATCAAAAATTTGGGGAGATATAACGTCCTTCTTCAAAAAAACTTGGGATGATACCAAAAACACCGCTACAAACGTTTGGAGCTCCGTAAAAGACTTTTTCAGTAATACCATGTCTTCTATCAAGAATGTTGCTACAAACGTTTGGAACGCAATCAAAGACTTCTTTTCTCAAATTTGGGAAGGGATCAAAAACACTTTCAATTCAGCTTGCCAGTACATTGGGCAAGTTTTCAATAATTTCCTGAATATAGTCAAAAATATTTGGAACGCAGTCAAACAGATTTTCCAAGGCATAATTGATTTCATAGCTGGGGTATTTACTGGCAACTGGCAGAGAGCATGGCAAGGGATAAGCAATATTTTTGAAGGAATTGCCAACGGATTCAAAGCCATATTTGCCGCCCCTATCAACTGGATCATAGACAAGCTGAACAACTTCATAGCCGGAGTGAATCAGATACAGATACCTGACTGGGTTCCGGGTGTCGGCGGCAAGGGTTTGAACATCCCGTATATACCCCGTCTTAAAGTGGGTATGGACTTCATACCTAGTGATATGTTTCCGGCTTACCTTCACAAAGGCGAAGCCGTTCTAACGGCTGGACAGGCTAACGTATGGAGAGCCGCCGGAAGAGAAACTGGTATATTGTCCATGCTCAAAGGCGGTATATCAAGCAATCAGGCTTCTTTTACTATCTCAAAAATAGCCGATTCAATAACAGTACGGGATGATTCTGATATAGATAAAATCTCTGAAGCTCTGTATTTGAGGATAGTAGGAGAGCAGAGAGGAAGGGGGATGCACTACTGATGTTTTCGTTTAAAGGCGTTCAGGATTCTTCTATGGGCGTTATGGCACTTCCCTATTCCCGTTCCCTTAAAGCACAGCAGAGAGCCGTACAGACATATATACAGGGCAGAAACGGGACATATGACTGGAGTGACGGGACGTTTGCCAACGGGACTATTACAATCCCCTGTAAGTATTTCGGCTCTACGTCCCCTACAACTTTGAGAGCTGTAGCGGCATGGCTTTCAGGTAGTGGGGATCTAGTCTTTGACGATGAACCTGACAAGCACTACGAAGCTAAACTTTATCAGAGCATAGACGTTGACAGGGAGCTGTTTGAAGACGGCTTTGACATTGTTTTTACTGTCTTCCCCTTTGCCATGTCCACGTTGAACACTAAACATCAGGTGCTGACTTCTTCAGGCGAAGAAGTGACTGTTAAGACCAACGGCACAGCAAAAACCCCGTGTTTAATCACGTTTATAAATACAGGGAGCGAAACCATAAATAATCTGACCATTACGCTATCTCTAGCAGATGAATAATTAGGGGGTATACAAATGCCAGCAAGTAACTATGTTAATACCAATTCACTTAAAGCATGGCTTCAGGGTACTGTTTCCATAACCTTCCCGTCTACTGTCTATGTAGGCCTGTTTCTGACTAACCCTACATCTTCAGGAACGGGTACGGAAGTAAGCGGAAGCGGATACACTAGAGCTACGGCTACCTTCGGTAATCCGTCTTCTTCAGGCTCTTCTATGGTATCTTCCAATACCGCAAGCGTGACTTTCCCACAGGCAACTGGCTCATGGGGTACGCCGCAGTATTTCGCTATTTATGATTCTCTGTCAGGCGGTAATATGCTGTTTTACGGATCTCTGCCCACGGCTTACGCCATATCTTCCGGCATGACTCCCCAGTTTGCCGCCGGAGCGCTGACTGTTTCCGCTACCTGATTCTAGGGGGCGGTATAAATGCTGTTTAACAGAGGGGCGTTTAACCGCTCCACATTCAACAGAGATACAGGCGGTAGCTCTGCCGCCTATTACGGCGCTATTGACTGGGTATTTGGCCTTGTGTCTGCCCAGCCACTTCAGACTGTAGCTCCCCTTTCAGGATCTACTGATATTGCCTTTACTACGTCAGGCACACTTACATATTACATTCCCCTTTCCGGCTCTACGGGTATCACGTTTGCTTCTTCTACTGATAGAAGGATGTGGAGCAATCTAGCGCTTACGGGGCATACAGGAATTGTCTTTGATGCGGATGCTTCAATGCAGAATAGCCATACCTATTCCTTCAGCCTTACGGGACTTAACCTACAGGCCGGACAGAGCGTGGTTATAGATACGGATACCCTAGATATTTTCGTTAATGGTGTCTTAAACGTAACTTCATGGGTACACGGGGGAGAATTCTTTGAGCTTGCCGCTAATCAGGATAATAACATCCAAGTCTACACGGACGGGGACGGCAACGGGGATATAACAGTACAATGGAAAGATAGGTGGTATTGATGGCTCACTACATGGGAGTCTATGACAATATCACGGGAAACAGGCTGGCGTTTTTGGAAAACGCCTACGATATTGGCTACAAGCTGGAATTAAACAAGCTGTATTCAGCTTCTTTCAAACTTCCGGCAGACGATTACAAAAACCAATTCTGCCAGCCTTTCAGATACATTGATATTTGGGACAAGGATGACTTTATAGGCCTTTTCCGTATCCTTCCGTCAGCGCAGACCCGTTCAGGGACTTCTAGGGTAGTTGAATATACTTGTGAATCGGTTTTGGCTACCCTGATGGATGATATTCTTTTCGGCTGGCACGAAATAGGCAACGTAGGAACATACACACAGGAAGTCTTAAACTACGTCCTAGCGGCTCAAACCAGTCCAAGGTGGCAACTGGAAAGATGTGACTTTACACATCAGTATCTCTACGGCTGGGAAGGGGAAAACCTTTTAAGCGCCCTTTTCTCCGTGGCTAATCCCTTTGTAGAAGATTACAAATGGGATATAGATACGTCAGGAACGCCGTGGAAACTTTCTCTTTTACAGCCTGACCCCACGCCTAAAGCTATCATACAGTACAGAAAGAATCTGACTTCTATTAAAAAGAACATAGATCCCACAAACGTCTGTACAAGGCTGTACCCTTTGGGTTATGGAGAGGGCGTAAACCAGCTCAATATCACGAAGCTTAATAATGACAAGTATTATCTTGATGCTGAAACCCAGTCCCAGTACGGGATCATATCTAGGATATGGGTGGACAGAAGATATCAGGATGAAGAGTCCCTGTACGATGCGGCACAGGCAATGCTCAAAGAGCTTTCCGTCCCGTACATTTCCTACGATATAGATTTAACGCAGAATACCCTGACCCAGCCTATAACAATAGGTGATTACGTCAGAGTGGTAGACGATGAAGACGGGACTGACTTTCTAGCTCATGTAGTAGCCGTTGAAAAGAAAGACGTAAAGGGCAATAATCCTTCCGTTAAGATAACCATAGCGAACAAAGCTAGGAACGTAGCTACCACAGTCGCAGACCTAGCCGACAGGCAGAGGATAAACGAAGTCTACGCACAGGGCGCTGTAACTTTGTTTACCAAGACCTTTGCTGACAACGCTGATACTAGACATCCGGCTGTACTGAAGTTTGAGCTTCCTGAAAATATCGTGCATATCAACAGGATTAACCTTAACGGGAATACGGCTCCCTTCCGTGGGTACTCATTGGCTACAGGCGGCGGCGGTAGCACTACCACTACCACAGGGGGCGGTGGAGCTTTCACGCAGACTTCCACGGCTGGCGGTAGTAACAACGCTACAACGTCTTCAGGCGGTGGCTCTACGCAGACTTCTTCGGCTACTACCCTACAGGCTCAATACATGACTTCAAGCGGCAACTCCGGCCCTAATCAGGCTAAACACAATCACGGCTTGTACGAAGCGTACAACGGGAAAACGGCCTATATTTATCAGTACGATTCTGACGGGAACGTACTTGTTAAGACAGGCTGGGTAGATTCCGGCGCTCATACGCATGAAGAACATTCCCACAACGTAACTATACCAAGCCATACACATAACTTTTCTTGGAGCCATTCTCACAGTCTTTCTATCAATGACCATACACATCAGATAACGCTTCCAAGTCATACACACGAAATATCCTACGGGATCTACGAAGGTGAACAGGCTGAAGCCATGCGCTTGGTAGTAGACGGAAACGAAGTGGGTACTTTTGAGAGCTTCCAAGACGTTAACATAATTCCTTATCTTGATGAATCCAACGGGATCATATCCCGTGGAACGCACACAGTTGAAGTTTACCCCGTTACTGAAGGGGTAGAAAACGCAATTTCACGGATAGAGCTGGATATGTCCATTCAGCTCTTCGCTAATTCTAGAGGGGGTGGACAATACTAATGGCTCTGTACACAGCACAGACTAATTCACCAAGCACTACGCTGGCTTCAGCGGCGGCTTCTTCCGCTACGTCAATCACTTTGGCAAACGGGAGCATTTTTGCAAACCTTGACTTACCTAACTACCTGACCCTTGGTTATACACAGGCAAACTCTGAAACAGTACTTGTTACCGCCATAAATGGCAACGTAGCTACTGTCACTAGGGGCGTAGACGGCACAGCTACGGACTGGGCAATAGATACCCCTGTAGCTAGGGTGTTTACGGCTAAAGACTGGAATGACATGATAGATGAAAAAGCGGATGCTTCTGCTGTCCCGTCTGCCTACACTTCTACCCCAGCCATGAATGGTACAGGCTCTGCCGGAACTGGCACAGCTTACGCAAGAGGTAACCACGTTCATCCTACGGATACGTCTAGAGCGCCCACGGATCACGCTACTTCCGCAACTACCTACGGCAAGGGTACGGGTACAAACTACGGACATTTGAAGCTGTCTGATTCTACGTCTTCCACATCTTCCACTTCCGGCGGTATAGCCGCTACCCCGTCAGCCGTTAAATCTGCCTATGACCTTGCCAACGGCAGACAGGCACAGATAACGGCTACGGGACTTCTTGTGGGCGCTGGTAGCGGTACAGTTAATGCGGCTACAATAGGATCTAATCTGACCCTTGATAATGGTACGCTTTCTTCAGCCGGACTTACTTCTTATACCGCTACGCTAACTACCACATGGGGTACAAGTGGGGGATACAAAACGCAGACAGTTACTGTAAGCGGCCTGAAGGCTTCCTATAATATACCGCCTATAGTAGATGTTAATTTAAGCGGTACTGATGCTTCAGCAGATGCCGCCCTTCTTGAAGCGTGGGCGCTTGTGGGACTTGTAGAAACAGGCGCTAACTCCATTACCGCCAAATGCACAGGGGATGCCCCGTCCGTACAGATACCAATTACTATCATGGTATGGGAGTGATAGTATGGCTAATTGTGTTTTTGCTAGACGGAGATATGCGAAAGACGTAGTACCCACGCTATTGGATTTGTTTACCAATATGAATATAGTGGCAACGGCTGGCGTTAATTCAAGCACCCAAGCCGCCAGTTATATTACTGCGGATCATGTGCCTAGTGGTACTTGCTATTTCTTTGCTATACACGAAAGGTCTATGTCAATAATCAAATGTGTTAACGGGGAGCTTATGGCAGACCATGTAAAATCCTATAAATATTCCTCTACAATGACTGTATATAAAAAAACAAACGTAACGCCAAACCAGTACGGCGCTATATCTGGCACAGCGCCTTCTTCAGGCACAAGCAACATTACAAAATATTACGGAGCTACGATTATTCTTGTTACTTTCCCGTATAAAGACGAATACGTTGAACAGTTGTTAAGCGCAATAACTATTAATGGTGCGATAAGCAGGGAGCAAAGCTCACAAAATACAATATCAACGTCTACCCATAATAAAACCTATTACATAGCAACACGGGGAGAATACTTTGATTTATTGCAAACAACTAGCTCTTCATATCAAAAAATAAATGGTACTGCGACTGATGCCGCAACTATTAGCGGTACTACCATATCAATGTATGTATATGGTGGAACGATAGACGGAATAACGTAAAGGGGTGAAACTATGTATATAAAAATAAACGGATCAAATTACCCTAATGTAAACAGATTTTACAAACCCAATGAGATAGTATACACGGGAGATACCCTTTACGGCCTTGTATCCGTCAGCGGTATCATTTCTGTATACGCCAACAATGACTTTCTTCTTTGTGAGGATAACACAGAGGATTACGCAAGGCAGATTATAAGCGAAGGGAGCATAACCCTTACAAACATCCCTGAAGACTATGTACCCCCAAAGACCCTTGCAGACAGGGTAAACGAAATAGAACAGGCTACGGCTATCTCATTCTCTACTATGGCTGAAAACGGGGACATACAGGAAGATGTAGCTTCTAACTACCCTGACCTTTTCAAAGACTGGGCAAGCGGCGTGTCCTATTCCGTGGGCAATTTACGTTCATTCCAAAGTGTACTTTATAAATGCGTACAAAATCATACATCACAGGATGGCTGGGAGCCGGATAAAGCGGTATCTCTTTGGGCAAAGGCCGGAGATCCTACAGTAGAATGGCCTGAATGGGTACAGCCTACGGGAGCGCATGATGCTTACGCCAAAGGCGCTAAAGTAAGTCATTTGGATAAGCATTGGATTTCAGACATAGATGCAAACGTGTATGAGCCGTCCGTATCTTCATGGAGTGAGGTGGTTTAATTGTCCCCTGTTGTCATAATTCAGGGAAGCCAGTACTACCTTCCAGTTACGCTTTTTATAGGCGAAACGGAAGTAACTGACGAAACGGCTGACGATGTAAAGATACAGCTTTGCGGTAGCGCACAGTACGCTTCCAAAGGTATGCAGTATGGAGAGTATACCCTAGCCGATAAAACCCTAGAGGGATGGCTGTATCCGCTTACACAAGAGCTTACCCTTTCGCTGGCTAGTGGACAAGCTCCCCTTCAGGCGTGGGCAAAGATGGGGGATGCTATCATACCCTTCCCCGTTCAGATGATGACTATAGATCCGTCTATAGGGGGTGCTTGGTAGTGGTAACTATCAGGATTCCACAGCTACCCAAGACCCAGCTTACTGTATCGGCTCCGTTATCTACGTCCCTTGTCATTCAGGCAATGGGAGTAAGAAGCGGAGCTGACTATTATGAGGGTGAATATACTGTAACGCCTTTGGCATGGGAGCAAGTCATACTTGAAACGGCAAATAAGACCATGAGAAATGACGTTACAGTAGAGGAAATACCTTACTATAGGACTTCTAACCCTTCAGGGGGAGATACAATATTTATAGGATATCAGGGGGTAAACAATGGCTAATAACAGTTACGTTAACAAAGTAATATACGGCGGTACTACGCTGATAGACATA
>Ga0310690_10002080_pt1 | contig 33657 bp, 33 predicted proteins | sample AusTroGonzalo_MG_2_FD_207661 | JGI IMG/M metagenome (GOLD analysis project Ga0310690, IMG submission 207661) | Bovine rumen microbial communities from tropical cattle in Woodstock, Queensland, Australia - Gonzalo_04 (v2) (version 2) | ecosystem: Host-associated > Mammals > Digestive system >...
CGGCACCGAAACGCGCTCGTGGGACGCAGACGGCGACGTGTTAAACACCGCGCCCGTCCCCCCGCTATCCCAAGCACAAGTGGAACAGGCCGCCCGCGAACTTTCCGGCGAAGTGACCCAACAAATTCCCCCCGTCAGTGCCAAGCACGTGGACGGCAAGCGGATGTATGAACTCGCCCGCAAAGGAATAGAAACCGCACCGCGTTTTAATCAGGTGCGCGTATCGTGGGAAAATGTCGTTTTGCGTGCGCCCGACGAAATTGAATTTACTCTAAAAGGCTCGTGCGGAACGTATGTGCGCGCGCTGGGGTTTATGCTTGCGCGGCGGCTCGGTACACTCGGGCACTTGACCGCCTTGCGCCGCGTGCAAATCGGCCCCTATCACGTGCAAGATGCGCTGGCGGGCAACTTGCTCAAAACGATTTCCACCGACGCGCTTTACGCGCGCGTTACGGAGTGCGTATGAAAAAAACACTCGTTACCGTAGGCACGTTTGACGGGGTGCACAGCGGGCACCGGTTTCTGTTTACCGAACTGGAAAAACTTGCCCTGCGCCTAAACTTAAAACCGCTGGTGCTTTATTTTCCGCTGCCGCCCAAAACCCTTTTGTCCCCCCGCCCCGAAATGACCATTTTAACTTCGCCCGACGAGAAAAAGCGTTTATTTAAGCAACTGGCCTTAAACGCGCACGCACTGGATTTTGACGCGTGTAGAAATTTAAGCGCGCAACAATTTATAGAGCGCGTGCTTGTGAAAAAATACAACGCGGGCGGTATTTTGGCCGGGCCGGACTTCGCTTTCGGCAAAGACAGAACGGGCGATTTGGTCTTTCTGCAAAATTACTGCGCTAAACATAACCTGCAATTTTGCACGCTCCCTTTTTATAAAGTGTGGCAAGATAAAATTTCTTCGTCGCTGATTCGCAAAATGCTTTCCGCCGGTGATATTGCCCCCGCCAACGAATTGCTTTCCCGCCCCTACGAACTGACCGGACGCGTGATTAAAGGGCACCGCTTGGGGCGCAAACTCGGTTTTCCCACCGCCAACTTGGATACGGGCATTTATAAATTACTGCCTTTGGGCGTTTTTGCCGTACGCGTGCGCGTAGGGATGAAAATATATAACGGGTTTTGTAATATCGGCTTCCGCCCGACGGTAAACCCCATTGACTCGCACTTGCCGTTGGTGGAAGTGCATATTTTTGATTTTAAGCAGAGCATTTACGGGCGCAAAATTACGATTTGGTTTCACGAAAAACTGCGCGACGAAATGAAGTTTACTTCCTTGGACGCCCTTACCGCGCAACTCACCCGCGACCGCGAACACGCCCGCCGCGTACTGGGCTGAAATTTTAATGCTTTCCCGCTGTGCCCGCCCTTCGTCACCCCGCAGTGTCGTAGTACTAAAGAACGGTACAGAAGAAGTGCGGCCCGCAGGGTATGGGGTTATCAAAAAGCGCGAAAGTTGTTAAACACGCCGTTTCGCAAAAAGCGCGACTTGGCGTCAGTTAAGATGATTTTTCAAAACCGCTTTTAGTTTACGCCGTAAGTTGCCCGCCGCTGTACTGCTAGGTACTGCAAGTGGCAAGTCGGCGCAAAATAAACAGGTTTTGGAAAATTGTATCGCAGAAAAGACACAAGACTAAAAATTTTCATTTTTAGTCTTGTGCGTAAACCGTACCAGAACAACAAGTCGTTAATCAATCTTCGTCGTAGTAGTAACTGCGTGAGAAGAGCATAATGTAGGCCAGCCACGTCGCGCCCGTAAGCACAATAAAACTATACGAGAACCACCACAACTTGGCAAACGGGTCGTAATCAATACGCAGCGACTGCACCACCAACCCCACGCACACAAAAAGCAAATATCCCCAAACAAACAACGCTAGCGCGCGCAAACACAAGTCAATAGTGGCTAAAATAAAACCTTTTTCCGTGTAAGGACGTTTGATATAGGCTAAAAATTTTTGCATAGGGTTTCCTGTTTATTTTTGTGAAATCTGGTCGTAGGTTACCGGTGCGCTGACCGCCACGCCCGATTCGTAATACGGGTTATATTCCGGCGTATTATTGACCGGTTCGGGCTGCACGTTATCCGCCGGTGCCGGCTGGTTATAGTCCGGCTGATAGGCCTCGGGCGGGTTATACGGCTCGGGGTTTTGGTCCGTCATGGGATAAGCCACATCCTGCGCCGCGTAAGAAGGTTGGTCCAACTGATAGACCGCTTCTTCGGTGGCCATTTCCATATGTTCGGCCGTTACGGGGATGGCTTCGGGGATAACGACTACGTTATCCTTGCGTGCGGGTTTCTTTTGGCGTTTAAGCAAGCCTTGTTTCGTCTCCGCCGACGCGACAACCACTTTTTCTTCCTTAACTTCTTTTACCACTTGTACGGGAACTTCCTGCGCCGGTTGCGCCTTGGCTACCAAAGCGGCGGCCTTTTGTTGTTCGGCCTGTTGGGCGGCCGCGATTTTGGCGGCATTTTTAGCGGCGATTTCGTCTTTGGCTTCTTGCAAGTGGCGGCGTTGCATTTCGCGTTCGCTTTCGCTGAGGGTATCGTTGGTGAAAGCCGGAAATTTGCGCGTGCCCATATACCCGCGGGACACTTTTACCTGTTCGCTTTGATAGTACCCGTCTTTGGCGGTGGCTTTAGCGTCCTGCGCTTGTTGTTTATCCTGCGTACTGACTACCCCGTAATAGATAACTTCGGCGTTATCCATGGGGTCGAGTTCAACGGGGGCGTTCAAACAATAGTCCACCCGTTGCATGGTAGAAGCACCCTGATGCGCATCCACCCGCATTTCACACGTCGTCTGTGCGCTCAAGGCGCACGCCGTAAATAACAAATAAACTGATAATATTTTTTTCATAAGTTCTCCGTACTTGTTATCATAGTACATTTTTAGCATTTTTGCACTTATTTTTTTATCGGCCACAAAATTTGTTCAAATTTTTCCTGTTGCACGGGACTGCCGCAAATGCGCAAACTGACCGCCAACACATACACGTTTTTGCCCAAGATATCGCGCCAATTTTCGGGGAATTTCACCCAATCCTTAAAGGTGGTAATCAGGGGTAAATGGCCGCGCGTATCCTGTAAGGTGCGCAAGTTATTCTCGGTGTAGTGGTGGTGGTCGGCAAAACGCCATTTTTGTTTGAGCGTAAGGCCTAGGCCGGAAAGGGTATTTTCAAACGTTTCGGGGTTCCCCAAGGCCGAAAAGCACGACGCGTCGCCCTTGACCGCGTCCAAAGGCAGTTGTTTGCCCGTAAACACGTCTATATAATATTGCGGGGCGTGGACGCTTTCCAACACGGGGGCTTTATCGTTATAGGTGCGGATTTGCGCTTTAAGCGTTTTAAGGGTGTTATCGTCCACCTGTTCACAATGCGTCAGTAAAATCAGCGACGCACGAGCAAGCCCGCTTATGGGTTCGCGCAAAATGCCGTAGGGCAGTAAATGCCCGTTGCCGAAAGGATTTTTGGCGTCCACCAAAATGATATTGGCGTCGCGCTTGAGTTTATGGTGTTGGAGTCCGTCGTCAAGCAAAATGACTTGGCAGTTAAAACTTGTCATGGCCTTGTAGCAAGCGCGCACGCGGTTGGGGCAGATGACAATGGGCACTTGGTAGGCTTTGAGCAGTTTACTCATCATAAACGGCTCGTCGCCGACGGCTTGCCAGTCCGCACTCGTCTTGTCGGTTAGCACGATAGGCTCTTTAGATTGTTCTTTGCGTTTGTAGCCGCGCGACACAACCGCCACGCGCATCCCCTTTTTGGCCAGCACCGACGCGGCCAAAAGCACCGCGGTCGTTTTGCCCGTTCCGCCGGCGGTCAGGTTGCCCATGCAGACCACGCGGGCGTTTATTTTTTCGCTCTTGCGCCACCCTTTTAAGTAGGCGGTGCGGTTGAGATATTCCCCCACGCCGTAGAGTTTCGCGCAGCAGAAAAGCACGCCCCGTCCTAAAAAATGTTGTTCCAGCGTTTCTTTAACGTGTTGTAAATTCATATAGTTTTATTGTAGCATTTCCCGCAACGAAACAAAACAGCGTTTTTAAGACCAAAATTAGTATAATAAAAAATATGGCAGAAACACGTTTCCGAAAAACTCCCATGCATTACTTGCAATTTATCGGGCTTAAAGCGGCTTGCGTGTTGCTTCGCCTACTCCCCTACACTATTTCCGTCAGTCTGGCGCGCCATTTGGTGGGTGCGTGCCGGTTCGTAATGCCCAAACGCTTTAAGCGTATGGCCTACGATATCAGCCGCGCATTCCCCGATAAATCCCCGCAAGAAGTGCACGCAATCACGTTAGAATCATGGAAGAATATGGGCGCGATTTTGGCCGAATTTGTGCAACTCTCCGCCATGACCCCGCAAGCATTTGCCAAACACTGCTGCATTATCGGCGCCGAAAAACTCCGCAAGGCCGAAAACGTAACGGGCGGGATAATTCATATCGGGCATTTTACCAACTGGGAAGCGTTCGGGTTAGCCGCGTCGGTAGCCGGCTTTGATAAAGCGGTGCTCGCCCAACGCATAGATAACCCCTATATTGACGAAGAAGTCAACCGCTTGCGCAATATTTTCTCGGGCCGCACCTTTTACAGCAACCACGATGATTTACCCTTTTTCGCTTGTATCCGCTGGCTCAAAAAGAAAAAATTTATCGGCATTTTAATTGACCAAAACGCGGGGTCCAGCGAAGTGTGGGTCCCTTTTATGGGGCGTACGGCGGCCTATTCGCCCATTACGGCGCTACTTTCTATTAAAATGCAAGTGCCCGTTTTCCCCGTCAATGTGATGCGGGATAAAAACGGCCTGATTACCTGCCAAATCTACGACCCCGTTTTCCCGCCCGCGGAATATACCACCGAAAACGTGCGCACATTCACGCAGAAACTTTCGCAAATCTACGAGCAATTTTTACGCCAAAACCCCGCTTCGTGGCTTTGGGCGCACAACCGCTGGAAACGCGAGAACGAAGGAAACGAATATTTACAAAAACACCCCGAGGAGCGCCTATGATAAAAGCCGTATTTTTGGACCGCGACGGCACCGTGATTTACGAAAGACCCGGCGTTTATTTGTCCAACCCCGACAGGGTGCGTCTGTATAAGAGTTCGCGCAACGCTTTAACCTTACTTAACCGAGCGGGATTTAAGTTATTTATCGTGTCCAACCAGTCGGGTATCGGGCGCGGGTATTTTACCGAGAAAGAAGTGCGTAAAGTTAACGCGCGTATGCTCGCCTTATTAAAACCCGCGCGTATTGAAGAAATCGTTTTCTGCCCGCATGCGCCGGACGAAAATTGCACCTGCCGTAAACCCCAACCCGAAATGGGCGTCAAACTCATTAAAAAGTATCACATAGACCCCAAAAAATCCTATATGATTGGCGACAAAAAGGCTGATGTTATTTTCGGGCATAATATCGGGTGCAAGTCGGTGCTGGTAACCACCGCCAACGGCAAAAACCACTTGAAAAAATACCCCGATTTACGGCCCGATAAAATCGCCAATAATTTACTAAATGCCGCACGCTTTATCGTCAAAGACGACCAAGGAGTTTTAGCATGAAAAACAAACTGCCCCTTATGCTTTTAACCGCGCTGGTGTGCGCTTCGTGCGTGTGCACGTCCCCCAAAACCGCGCCCGTAAACGCACCCGAAACGCAAGCGTTTGAAGTCCAAGCCGAACCCGAACAACCCGCTTTTTCCCCCGAACAAACCCCGAATTTGCAACAAGAGATACGCGTAGAGCAACCGACTTCCGCGCCCGAACAAGGCCAAAAAGCGCAAAGCGTAACCCCCAAAGCGCAACCCCCTAAAACCGCCGCTGCAACGCCCCAAAGCGCGCAAACCAATTCGGCAGCCGGCGCAGCGGAGTACACCGCAGCGGCTGACGCGCAACCCCAAACCGATTTAACCGAAGCAGTGCCCCCGCAAGATATTTCTTCGCAAGCAGAAACATCCGAAACCGCTGAAGAAGCGTTCACGCCCGAACAGGCCGCGCGCTTAATTGAGCAGGACCGCGCCAAACAAACGCTTTCTTCCCCAGTCAAAGATAATGGCGTATTTGATGACGAGCCGATTATCCCCACCGACGGACGGCGCTTGAGCCCGTTTGCCTACGAGCCTTTGCAAAAAGATACTTCCGACGCCCAATGGCGCGGGGAACAATTAAAATACGGCGTGTATTATGCGTTTATCAAAGCGGGCAACGCCTACATCAAAAACCGCGGGCTCACCGAAGTCAACGGGCGCAAAGCGTTTTTAATTCAAACCAGTGCTTTTTCGGCGAGCGCAATTGATGCCGTTTTCAAAGTGCGCGATATCAATTACTCGTGGATAGATGCCGAAACGTTTAAGTCGCTGGGATATACGCAAAGTCTGCGCGAAGGCAACTACAAGCGCGACGAGTGGCTGACGTTTGACGCGGAAAATCACCGCTATTACGGCGAAGTGGAAAAGAAAGACGGCCCGCGCGCGATTGCCGGCGAACTGACCGAAAACGTGTTGGATATGCTCTCATCACTTTATTACGTGCGCACCCAACCGCTGGAAGTGGGCAAAGATATCGTCTTTGATATCGTCAACCGCGAAAAGCAATATCCGCTGGTGGTCAAAGTACTCAAGCAGGAAACCGTAAAAACCGCCGCGGGCAAATTTAACTGCTGGGTGGTGGAGCCTAAATTCCGCGGGGAAGGGATTTTTGTAGCGAAAGGAAAAAGTTTGAAAGTATGGCTGACGGCAGACGAATATAAACTGCCCGTCAAAATGCAGGCGGAAGTATTTATCGGCAGTGTAAAGGCCGAATTGTTGGAATATAAACGTGATTAAAGTTATATAATTGGACTAAGGAGATTTTTTATGAACCAAGCACCCAAAGCCAAACGGCTAAAAGAAATTTTGAAACGTTTTGAAGGGCAGGAAATTATCGTCGTGGGCGATATTATGCTGGACCACTTTATAAAAGGCTCCGTCTCGCGCATTTCGCCCGAAGCCCCCGTGCCGGTGGTCGCGGTTAGTAACGAGTTTTTCGTCGCGGGCGGCGCGGGCAACGTGGCGGTCAATTTAGCCGCCTTGGGCGCCAAACCCGTGATGATTTCCGTTATCGGGCAAGATATCGGCGGACAAATGCTCAAAGGCATTTTGCAATCTAAAGGGATAGCCGTTTACGGCCTTGCCGAAGATAAAGACCGCCCCACCACCCAAAAAATCCGCGTCATGGCCGAGCAACAACAAATCGTGCGCTTTGACCGCGAAAGTAAAAAAACCATTTCGCGCGATATTGCTGATGCGTGTATGAAAAGTTTTGAACTCGCCATTAAAACCGCCAAGGGCGTGATTTTATCCGACTACGGCAAAGGGATGCTCAGCGACCAAAACATTAAAACCATTATTGACAAATGCCGCAAGCGCAAAATCCCCGTGTGCGTGGACCCGAAAATTGACAATTTCAAAAAATACAAAAACATTACCTGTATGACCCCCAACACCAAAGAGGCGTGGGAAGGCGCGGGCGAATCCCCCAAAGCGGGCGAAGCGGCCATTGTGAAACTGGGCAATAAAATCTTAAAAATGCTCGGCGCGCAGTCCATTTTGATTACCCGCAGTGCCGACGGCATGAGTTTATTTGAAAAAGGCAAAAAACTCCCCACCACCATCCCCACCATGGCGCGCGAAGTCTATGACGTCACCGGCGCGGGAGATACGGTCATTTCCGTTTTTACATTAGCGCTTGCGGCAGGTGCCGCGCTACCCGAAGCGGCTGTTTTATCCAACTATGCGGCCGGCATTGTGGTCGGCAAATCGGGTACGGCTACCGCCACGCGCAAAGAAATTGAAGGAGTACTCAAATGAGTGATATTTTAATGGCTATTCCGGCGCGTTACGGCTCGTCGCGCTTGCCGGGAAAAATGTTAAAAATTTTGGCGGGCAAACCCGTCATCCAGCACGTTTACGAAGCGTGTAAAAATACCGGCCTCGGCGAAGTGATTATCGCCACCGAAAGCCCTATTGTGGTGGAAGCCGTTGCCAAATTCGGCGCGACCGCCGTCTTGACCAGTGAGCGTTGCCAAAGCGGCACGGACCGCATTTTTGAAGCGTCGCAAAACCGCCCCGAGCAGATTATTATTAACGTGCAGGGCGACGAACCTTTTATTAAATCGTCCACCATTAGCGCGATTGCCGAACTCTTAAAGAGCGACCCCTCGTGCGATATTGCGACCGCGGTTGCGCCGACGTTAGACGAAGAAAAAATCAATAACCCCAACTGCGTCAAAGCGGTGCTCGCCAAAAATATGCGCGCCTTGTATTTCTCGCGCTCGCGCGTGCCGTTCAAACGCGAAATTACCGAAGAAAACAAAAACGTGCCCTATTGGCAACATTGCGGGATTTACGGCTATCGGCGCGAAGCGCTCACGCGCTTTGTGTCGTTGCCGCAGAGTCCCTTGGAGCAGTTGGAAAAGTTAGAGCAGCTGCGCGCGTTAGAGGACGGGATGATTATAAAATGCGTGGAAATTGCGCCCAGCGGCCCCGCCATTGATACCGCCGCCGACCTTGCCAACGCGGAAGTGTATTTCAACACGCATTGTAAGTAGAAAGGAGCAAATAAAAATGTCTAAATTTATCATTATTACCGGCGGGGTAGTCAGTTCGCTGGGCAAAGGAATTTCGGGGGCCAGTATCGGCAAACTCTTGCAGTTAAACGGCCTTAAAGTCAATATGATTAAGTGCGACCCGTATATCAATGTGGACCCGGGCACTATGTCGCCCTACCAACACGGCGAAGTGTTCGTCACCACCGACGGTGCGGAAGCCGACCTTGATTTGGGCCACTACGAACGCTTTTTGGATATTACCATGACCCGCGCCAACACCAATACCGCGGGCAGTATCTACCAAACGGTTATTGATAAGGAACGCCGCGGCGAATACTTGGGCTCCACCGTGCAGGTCATTCCGCACATCACCAACGAAATCAAAAAACGCTTTACCGCCTTTGAAAACGATACCGACGTATCTATCATTGAAATCGGCGGCACGGTGGGCGATATTGAATCGCTCCCTTTTTTGGAAGCCGCCCGCCAACTCTGCTTGGAAAAAGGCGCGCAAAACGTCATCTGCGTGCACGTTACGTTAATTCCCTATATCGCGGTAGCGCAAGAACTTAAAACCAAACCGACGCAACACTCCGTCAATAAACTGCGCGAAGTGGGTATTGCGCCGAGCATGCTGATCTGCCGCACCGAAAAACCCATTTCCATGAGTTTGCGCCAAAAGATTTCGCTGTTCTGCAGTGTGCCCGCCAAAGCGGTTATTGAGTGCGCCGACGCTAAATCCATTTACCACGTGCCCGAAATGTTCTACAAGCAAGGCGTGGACAAGCAAATTATTGAACTTTTGGGCCTAAAACCCACCCAAGAAGTCAACCCCGATTGGTTCACTTTCTTTGATAAAGCCATGACGCCGTCCAAATCGGTTAAAATTGCCGTGGCGGGTAAATATTCCGAATTGCAAGACGCGTATAAGTCCATCAACGAAGCGTTGCGCCACGCGGGGATGAATAACGACGCGAAAGTGGAAATCGTCTACGTCAACACCGAAAAAGACAACGTGGAAGAAAAGTTAAAAGAAGTGGACGGCATTTTAATTCCGGGCGGTTTCGGCGGGCGCGGCATTGAGGGGAAAATCGCCACGATTAAATTTGCGCGCGAACACAAAAAACCTTTTTTGGGAATTTGCGTCGGTATGCAGTGCGCCGTGATAGAAGCCGCGCGCAATTTGTGCGGCTTACACGACGCCAACTCTACCGAATTTGACCCCACCACCAAAGATCCGGTGGTCGATTTAACCCCGCAGCAGAAAAACGTCGTTTATAAGGGCGGGACTATGCGCCTGGGCAACTACACCGCCGACTTGGAACCTAACTCCTTGGCGAGCCGGTTATACGGCAAAGAACACATTGTGGAACGCCACCGCCACCGCTACGAATTTAACCCCAAATACGTCAAGCAACTGCGCGACGCGGGCTTAAAAGTAACGGCGTGGCACGAAGGGGTACTGCCCGAAATCGTGGAGCGCGAAGACCACCCGTATTTTATCGCGGGTCAATTCCACCCCGAGTTCGGCTCGCGCCCGATGCGCCCGCATCCCTTGTTTGACGGGCTGATTAAGGCCAGTTTGAAGCAAAAATCCGCTAAATAACTAGAAGATAAAAAAACTACACCCCGCGCAAAGCGGGGTGTTTTTAATTCAAAAGGCTCATTTATAACTTATAATACATATATCCGCTTTGATTGCCGGTCGGTGTAATGAATTGCCACGAATCTGCCGGCGTACCTAATGAAGCACAAACTTTCGTTGCCGCGCCGTTGGCATTTTGCGAAATGCAATACGGCGTTTCAGAAATAAACATATATTCAAAACCGATAACATAATCGTTTAGCCCGCACACTACTCCGGCCGCTTGTGACCCATCCACCCTTTTAAGCAAACAACAAAACATATCCCCCGTTGTGCTACATTGCTTCCTATAATCACCGGTCAGCTCCCCGCCGGCAAGCGGCCCCGCATCCAACGTGTCAAAAGAGGTCGGCCACGCGTTATAGGTAGTATAATAAACATCTGCCATATCTTTGTAGGACATAGCCGCCTGACGTACTTTGGCAAAGCGCGACTTCATCACCGCCTTTTGATATTGCGGGAGCGCAATGGACGATAAAATACCGATAATAAGCACCACTACAAGCACTTCTATTAGCGTAAAACCGCCTGAATTTTGATTATTTTTTAACATAAGTATCCCCCTATTTATATACAGGTAAACTCTAGCAAAAAAAAAAAATAAATCAACTTTTGGCGATTTTAACGACATAAAAATTAAAAAATAAAGTCACCCTGAACTTGATTCAGGGTCTTCCACGCATCGCCGTTGTTGTGTCGTTACGAAACGACCTAGCGTTGAAGATGCTGAAATAAATTCAGCATGACGGCTTTATTTTATTCTTTTCTATACCCCGCACAAAAACCTTGCGGGGTGACGACCTTTCCAGACATAAAAACACCCCCGCTCGGACGAACGGGGGTGTTTTTAAGCAAAAGACTAACTACTGCAATTTCTTGGCTTGGGCCACTTTGGCTTTACATTGGGACATTAAATACGCCGGACTTTCAAACCCCATCGCCACCGCCTCTTGGGAAATTGTCCCCTCTTTGGCCCCTAAAGACACCAAATAATCGTATATTTCTTTATTGCACGCTTGCGCCGCAAAGTAAATCGGCGAAACGGGGATTTTTCCTTTAGCGGGCGGAACCTTATATTCCAGCATAGACGCCAAATTCCCCGCCGCGCGTGATTTGGCTACTAAATTTTTAAGCATTTCTATATTGCCGTTTCTAACTGCAATATGCAGCGCATTTCCTTTGCCGGAAGATTCAAACAAGCGCGAGCCTTTTTCCAGCAGGAAATTCGCCATTTCTATATGTCCGCTATCCACCGCCACCAAGAAAGGCGTTTGACCGGCACTATTCTTATTAAAGATAACGGCTTTATTTTGCGCGAGCACTTTTTCCGCCAACGGCTTATTATTATTAGCCGCCGCGGTAAAAATATCATTATCTGTAACGGGTTGCTCTTTGATTTGTTCTTCGTCTTCCAATTCTTTAATATCGCGCCCTTCGGCTAAGGCTTGCGCTTTAAGAGCGGCTTTATCTTCTTTTACCACTTCGTTATGGATAGTTACATAATCTTTATTAAACCACGCCAGCACGTCCGTTTTGCCGTTCTTTTGCGCCACGCGCGAAGGAACTAAGCCGTCTTTGGCGGCAATCGTGGGGTCTGCCCCTTCGGCAAGTAAGCGTTTGACAATTTCCGTATATCCTTTAGCCGCCGCCCAGTAAAGGGCCGTTTCCCCGTTTTTATTTTGATAGTTTAAGTCCAGCGGGGCCTGCATGGTTTGCGGTTTTAAGAGTTCTTTGACCACCTTGGGGTGGTTATAGCGCGCCGCATAAATTAAGGGCGTATTGCCGTCATTATTGGCCGCGTTAAGGTCCGCGCGATACGCCAGCAAACTCTTTACACTGGGTAAATCGCCCAGCGAGGCCGAAATAATCAAAGGCGTGTTGCCTTTTTCGTTTTTAACGTTGGGGTCCACCCCGCCTTTAAGCATGGTCAACACACCCAAGTGGTTCTTCATACCCGACGAGCGGAACAAATATTCTTTATTTAAGCCCGTATGCACCCCACTGACTAAAAACAAGTCAATGAGTTGCGGGTATTTTTTCTCTAATGCGATAAATAACGGCGAGTGCCCGTAATTGTTAACGGTGTTCAAACTTGCCCCCGAATAAACCAGCGTGCGGGCGATTTCGGGGTATCCGTTGTAAAGCGCGCGGATAAGCGCGGTATCTTTGGTAAAGGAATTGGGTTTATTGACGTCGGCACCGGCCACAATCAATTCTTTGACGGCGTCTTCGTTGCCCAGCGTGGCGGCCACGATTAAAAGCGTGTCGCCTTTACTATTGACCGCGTTGATATCTTTAATTTTAGTCGTCAACAGCGAAATAAACGTTTCCCAATCGTTTTTCTGTAAAGCGGCGGTGGCGTCGTCAGTCAGTTCCACCCACGTTTTAACGACGACGAATTTATCTAATTTACTCTTGGACGGTTGCGGGGTGTATCCGCTCTTAAAGGTAACTAAAAGCATCCCCAGCAGTAAAAAAGCACCCGCGGCAAGCACCGCGCACAAAAGAATTTTATTGTTTGAAGGGCGGTTTGCCGCTTGTTGCGCCGCTTTCTGCGCCGCTTTCTTTTTTTGGGCGGCGATTTTTTTGGGAAGAATAGGTTTTTTGGGTGAAATCATAACTTTTATTTTTCTTGCTTGATACGTGCAAGCGCATTTTCGGCGGCAGCTTGTTGGGCGGCTTTTTTATTGTGCCCCTTTCCAACACCCAGTTCCTGCCCGTTAACGCTTACGCGGACCGTAAAAATTTTGTCGTGCTCCGGCCCGATAGTTTGGATAACTTCGTACTCGGGCACTTGCGGGCTGCGTTTTTGGAGTAACTCCTGCAGCACACTTTTATAATCGCGCTCGTCTTGCGTGAGTTCTTGGGTTTTGACCCAAGGTAAAATAAGGTTTTCTGCCGCCGGAAATCCCCCGTCTAAATAGACGGCCCCGATAACGGCTTCCACCGCGTTGGAAATAATGCTGTCGCGCTCGCGACCGCCGGTGGCCAGTTCCCCCCGCCCGAGCAGCATAAAGCGGCCCAGATTTAACTGCTTGCCCCAAAGGTGCAAATTACGGCGGGAAACCAAGTTAGACTTAATTTTAGAAAGCACCCCCTCTTCGTCGTGGGGACATTGTGTGTAAATATAATTTGCCACAATGGCACCGAGTATACTATCGCCTAAGAACTCCAACCGCTCGTTATGGTGTGCGGCGCGGTGTTCGCCGGCAAAAGACTTATGAGTGAGTGCTTCCTTTAATAAACTTTTATCTTTGAAGCAATAGCCGATAATGTTTTCAATATCGCTTAACTGCATTATTTTTTAGCGTTTTCTTGAATATAAGCAATCGCTTCGCCTACGGTTTTGATTTTTTCGGCTTTTTCATCGGGAATTTCAACATCAAATTCTTCTTCCAAAGCCATAATAAGTTCCACCGTATCCAAGGAATCGGCGCCTAAATCGTTAACGAATTGGGCTTCCGGTTTAACTTGGTCGGCTTCTACGCCTAATTGTTCCACGATGATGTTTTTTACTCTTTCTTCTACGTTTTCTACAGACATTTTGTCCTCCATTAAAAAGGGCTTACCCTTGTTTACTATATTTTACCAAATTATAGGTATAAACCGCCATTGACGGCTAGAATATGCCCCGTAATATACGACGCATCTTCACTGGCCAAAAACATAACTGCTTTGGCGATATCTTGCGCTGTGGCAAATCGTTTTAAGGGCACCGCTTCAAGTGCCTTGTTTTTCACTTCTTCGGGTAAAGCGTCGGTCATAGCCGTTTGTACAAAACCGGGGGCCACCGCGTTTACGCGTACCCCGCGCGCGCCAAACTCCTTGGCGAGCGTTTTGGTCAGCCCGATAATACCCGCCTTACTCGCCACATAGTTGGCTTGGCCTGCATTACCCATCTGCCCGACGACCGAAGAAATATTGACTATACTGCCGCTTCTTTTCTTAAACATCACTTTGAGCGCGGCCTTACTCATTAAAAAAGTACCTTTCAAATTGACGCTGATAACGTCGTCCCAGTCCTGCTCGCTCATACGCACCGCCAAATTATCGCGCGTAATCCCCGCGTTATTGACGAGCACGTCTATACTGCCCAGTTCTTTTAGCGCGTTAGCAACAAAACTTTCGCAATCTTGCGCACTCGCGACATTGACGGCCTGCGTAAATACTTTTACGCCCAAAGCGCGCAATTTTTCCGCGCCTTGATTGAGGGTATCTTCGTGCGTGGCGCAAAGGGCCAAATTCGCTCCTGCCCGCGCGAACGCTTCGGCTACCGCATAACCGATTCCGCGCGACGCACCCGTAATTAAAATCGTTTTTCCGGTAAAATCCATATTATTGCTCCTGATGAATTTCTTTTTCAATAGCATCAAACGTGGGTTTTAAGTTGTTCATCTTGGAAGCAATATCTCCCACAAAATCTTTTTCCACGAGCCGAGCAGCCGTTTTAAGTGCGTTGAAAATAGCAAAATCGCCCGAACGCCCGTGCGCGATAATCGCCACGCCGTTTACGCCAACGAGCGGCGCACCGCCGTAACAATCGGGGTTGGTGTGGTTTTTAACCGCCTTAAACGCCCCCTTGGAAAGCAGCCCGCCCAATAGGGCCAGCGGACGCTTTTTGACCTCGCGCTTAATCATTTTAATCATGGTTTTGGCGAGCCCTTCGGCGGTTTTGAGCACGATATTTCCCACAAAGCCGTCGCAAACGATAACGTCCGTTTCGCCGGTATTCACGTCGCGCCCTTCTACCGTACCTTTGAAATTCACGCCAATTTCGCGCATATGCGGAACGGTGTGTTTAACCAGCATATTGCCTTTAGTTTCTTCTTCGCCGATAGAAAGCACGCCCACCGAAGGAGCGGGAATATCAAACACTTTTTGCATATAAGTAGAGCCCATCACGGCAAACTGCAACAAGTGAATCGGTTTACAATCGGCATTGGCGCCGCCGTCTAAAAGTAAACTGACCCCTTTATACGTGGGCATAGGGGTGGCGATAGCGGGGCGGTGCACGCCTTTAATGCGCCCCAAACCGAATAAAGCCGCCACCATGGCCGCGCCCGAGTGCCCCGCCGAAACAAATGCATCGGCTTCGCCCTTGCGCACCAAGTTGGCACACACGACGATACTGGCATTTTTTTTGGTACGGCACTCTTTGGCAGGTTCTGCCCCCATATCAATGGTTTCGGGAGCGTGGACAATGGACAAATGCGGCGGAACGTCTTTATATCCCAATGCCCCGAGTTCACGGCGCAAAACGGCTTCATCACCGACAAGGATAATATCCATGTGCAGTTTTTTAACCGCTTTCAATGCACCCAACACGTTGGGTTGTGCGCCGTAATCTCCGCCTAATGCATCAAGGGCAATCTTCATAATAAACCGCGCTTATTTTGCAGGTTCTGCTTCTTCTTTCGTTTTTTGCGCTACGACCACGCGGTCTTTATAAAAACCGCAGGAAGGGCAAACGTTATGCGGAAGTCTTTTAGCGTGGCAATTCGGGCATTCCACGAGTTGCGGAAGTTCTACGCCGGAATTGTGCGATCTTCTCATATCCCGACGGGAACGAGTGTGTTTTTTCTTTGGATTAGGCATTTCTTTACTCCTGTTTACAAAGTAAAATTCTCAATGATTTTACTTAAATTTTCCTTTTAATACAGCAAAAGGAGACAAATTTTCCGCCTTGCACCCGCACGCCCCTTCGTTGAGGTTTTTGCCGCATTGGGGGCATAAGCCCTTGCAGTCCGGCGCGCATAAATAACGGATATCTTCCGTAAGTGCAAGCGTTTGTTTGACTACTAACATTATATCAATTATTTCGGTTTTAATGCTATAAGTTTCTGTAAATTCTTCCCCAAAGGGTTGCTTGGCCGCGCGCAAACACCGCGCGCAAGTAATTTCGCGCTCGCCTTCCACTTTGCCGCGCACCACGATTTCGTTGGTGGCTACCGAAAACGAAAGCGTAATACTAACTTTGGTAATTTTATTGGGCGGCGTGAGTACCTTTTCAAAATCGCTGCTGCGAAGCAGGGCCGAACACTCCAGCCCGCCCATTTTGATTAAATCGGCCGTCTTAAATTGTAAATCTTGCGGCACATCATATTGTGCATATAAGTTGGTCATACTTATATTTTACCATAATCGGCACACGTCCGCACAGCACCGCAAAAATCGTTATTCTTTCTTACTTTATATTAAATAGTGCAAAAAAGGCTCGCAAAGTGCTACAATAAAAGAAATTATTTTTCGGGAGCGTACAAAATGAAAAAAATAATGATGTTACTTGCGTTGTGTGCTATGGCCTTGCCCGCATTTGCGCAACAATCGCATTTCAAACTTTCCTTATGGGATGAAATGGCTTGGGCAACGCCGTATAACATTAGTGATATGTCGGGGCTTGATTTGGGTATCGGCTCTACCACCGATTATATGAAAGGGGTGCAGTTGGATATCGCATGGGCCGAGAGCAAGTACGAATTGTACGGTTTGAGTTACGCGTGGGGCGTGAGTAAAGCCGCCCAAACGCACGGCGCGCAGATTGCCGCAGTAACCATGGCCGAAGAGATGCGCGGCTTGCAAGTCGGCGCGTTCAATATGGTCGGCGAAAAAATGACCGGTGTACAAGTAGGGTTTCTCAATAATGCAGAAAATTTGCACGGGTTTCAATTAGGGCTTATCAACCACGCCAAAAATATTTACGGCGTGCAAGTGGGCCTTATCAACATTGCCGAAAACGGCATATTACCCGTTATGATTTTTGTAAACGGACGGTTTGATTCGTCGTTTAACATTTAATGCAGTAAAATAAGGAGATAGACAAAAATGAAAAAAATAGCAGTATTGTTAGTAGCAGTATTATGTGCCGCTCCCGTATTTGCGGGTGATGGCGGTATCATCAAATTGTCCCTTTGGGACAGAGTAGCCGTGGCTGTGCCGAACAACATTGACCACGTAACCGGTATCGATATCGGTATCGGCTCTACCACCGAACATGTGGACGGCGTTCAATGGAACTTCGTTTGGGGTGAAGCCGGCGTGGTACATGGTGTGAACACCGCTTACATCGTTGCCAAATCGGACGAAGTTATCGGTTTGCAAGGTGCTTTGGTCAGCATCAACGAATCTAAAGTCGGCGGTATCCAAGGCGGGTTAGTGAACCTCGCACACGGGGAAGTCATCGGTTTGCAATATGGTTTCTTCAACAAAGTAGGCGACTTGCACGGTGCGCAACTCGGTTTTATTAACTATGCCGAAAACATCAGCAAAGGTTTGCAAGTCGGTTTGGTAAACATCGCCAAGAACGGTTGGTTCCCGGTTATGGTAATCGTAAACGGCCGCTTCTAATCGTGCAAACATCTTGCCACTTAAAAACCGCGTACTTTCGGGTGCGCGGTTTTATTTTTTATGCTATAATATAAGTAGGTGTAATTGAGCGAGCAGGCGCAACAGGTTCGTAAATTAAATGCCTAGCCCGACGACACCATAACCAAAGCCACCCAAGGGCATCCCCTGCTCTAATTTAGGCTAGGTTACAGGAGAATAAAAATGAGTAATGTATCAATGAAAGCCATGTTGGAAGCCGGCGTGCATTTCGGCCACCAAACTTCCCGCTGGAACCCCAAAATGGGACGCTTCATCTTCGGAGAAAGAAACGGCGTTCACATCTTAGACTTACAAAAAACCGCCAAAGAACTTAAAAAAGCCTGCGCTTTTGTAAAAGAAGAAAGCAAAAAAGGCTCCAAATTTTTGTTCGTCGGCACCAAGAAACAAGCCCAAGAAGCCATCCAAACCGAAGCCGCGCGCTGCGGTGCGTATTGCATCCATGAAAAATGGCTCGGCGGAACTTTAACCAACTTCCAAACGGTTAAAAAGTCCATTGAGCGCATGAACGAACTGGAAAAATGGGAAACTTCGGGCGTATTCAAAGCCATTTCTAAAAAAGAAGCCAGCCGTTTAACCAAAGAACTCGCCCGCTTGCAGAAATTGCTCGGCGGTATCCGCGATATGAAAGTTTTGCCCGATATCGTCTTTGTCATTGACCCCGTAGATACGGCCGGTGCCGTGCGCGAATCGCACGTTTTGGGTATTCCGGTGGTAGCCGTTTGCGATACCAACGCCAACCCGGAACTGATCACCATGCCGATCCCCGGTAACGACGACGCTGCCCGCTCTATCAAATTATTCTGCGGTGCCATTGCGGACTCCATTTTAGAAGGCAAAGCCGAATTAGAAGCCGTTAAACAAACCGCCGAAGGCGGCGAACAACCGGCCGAAAATCCGACCATGGCCCAAGCCTTTGAAAGTGCTATGTTAGCGGCTGAAGAAAAAACCGAAGCAACCGAAGAAGTTAAAGCAGAAGTTGCCGAAGTAAAAGCCGAAGAACCCAAAGCGGAAGAACCCGCCGAAGAAAAGAAACCGGCCAAAAAGACCGCCGCTAAAAAGAAAACCACTACTGCCAAAACGACAGCCAAAAAAACTACGGCTAAAAAAACCACCGCTAAAGCCAAAAAAGCCGAAACGGAAGAAGTAAAAGCCGAAGAACCCAAAGCGGAAGAACCCGCCGAAGTAAAGGCCGAAGAAGAAAAATAAGCAGTTTTAGCAATCCCCGCCGCGTGCGGGGGTTGCGTTGGATTTCAAATCAGGAGAAACATAAATGTCTTTAATGGACGATATTAAAGTATTAAGAGAAAAAACCGGCGCAGGCCTTATGGACTGCAAAACAGCCCTTAAAGAAAGCAATAACGACATGGAACAAGCCATCGTCTATTTGCGCAAAAAAGGCTTAGCCGCCATGGCTAAACGCGCCGAACGTGCCACCAAAGAAGGACGCGTGGCCGTAAAGACCGACGGCAAAAACTTCGCGATGGCGTATCTCGGTTGCGAAACCGACTTCGTCGCCAAAACCGAAGATTTCATTAAACTGGCCGAAGAACTCGCCGACTACGTACTGGCCCACCCCAACGTGGACTACTTAAACGACGAAACTATCAAGGGCATGATTACCGAACGCGCCCCCAAATTCGGTGAAAACACCGTTTTCAAAGGCGGTTATAACTGGACGCCGGCCGAAGGCTCCGTCATGGCTTATTATATCCACTCCGACAACAAAAAGGCTTCCCTTTTGGAACTCGCCGTTGCCGGTAACGTAGATAAAGCTAAAGCCACCGAAATTGCCCGCGGACTCGCTATGCACACCGTCGGTATGCAAACCGGTTGGATTGAAGCCAAAGATATCCCGCAAGAAGTGATTGATAAAGAATTGGAAATTTACAAGGAACAAGCCAAAAACGAAGGTAAATCGGATATGGCTATTGAAAAAATGTTACCCGGTAAAGTGAAAAAATTCGCTAAAGAAAACTGCTTGCTCGAACAGGGAACGATTAAAGATAATAAGAAAACCGTTGCCGATTACTTAAAAGAAGAATCCCAAGCACTCGGCGGCGAATTAAAAGTAGTTCGTTTCGTTCGTTTCTAATCAAACAATGTCCGAAAAGCCCCGCATCACGCGGGGCTTTCGGCATATTTTGCCCGTAATACGGGTACTAAAAAATTTCAAAAACCCATTGAAACTATTACGTGAATTTATTAAGATATTAAGGAGCATATAATACAGGGTTTAATATGGGAAATTTTTTCACTTCATGGTTTGCCAAAAAAAATTCCGCACAGACAAAAAACTTGTCCGCGCAGAATCAATTTTTGCAGGCCGTACTGACCAATTTTCCCACCGCGCTCTGCGTGCAAAACGACCAAGATATTTGTGTTGCCTTTAACGCACAGGCCGAAAAACTATTTACCCTGAGCGCAGCGCAACTCTGCGAGCAGCCCATATACGAAGTGTTACCGCAAGCCTTAGTCCAACCCCTGCATACGCTAGACCAACAACTGCGTAAAGAACATTTGGACGAAATTCATACTTTGCGCTCGTTTGCGGGTAAGGACGGACAAGAAATTTTTCTGCGTATTACTAAAAAAATGATTGCCGTTCCCTATACGGGTGAATCTTTTATTTTAACCTCTTTTTTGGACGTTACCAAAGAACACCAAGCCGAACAAACCTTCCAGCACGACCATAATCTGCTTAAGGCTATTTTGAAAAATGCACCTATCGGCTTATACGCGCGAACCCCTAAAGGCAATTTAATTTTAAGCAATAAATACTGCGACGAAATCTTCGGCGAGAAAGATATGAAACTCAGCCAAGACCCTGCCAAAGGGCTCGCTGAACTCCCCCCCATTATTAAAGATTACGTTTCGCGCGAACAAAAATTGTTAGACACCGGCGAAATTTTGGATATTCCCGAAGAAGAATATACCACAGCAGACGGCACGAAAAAAATTTTGCACATGATTAAAGTGCCCGTTGCCGAAGAAGAAAAATTTGTACTTACCTTGGTGGAAGACATCACCGAACGGCGCGAACAAGAGCAGGAAATCAAACGCATTAATGACTTGTTTACCGCTATTATCAACAATGTGCCGATTGCCATTTATGCGCGCGCTTCCGACGGAAATATGTTATTGCGTAACAAAAATTGCGCCACCATTTTCGGGCAAGGGGCGTTTCAACCTATGTTTGACAAACAGGGCCGCCTGCCGCAAGAAACGCCCGAGCAGATTGAAGGGTATGTTTCGCGCGAGCGCAAAATTATTGAAGACGGCAAAATTGTGGATATCCCCGAAGAAATTTATAATTCCGAAGACGGCACCCGCAAAATCTTACACATGATTAAAGTGCCCGTTAAAGGCTCACCCGATTTTGTGTTAACCGTAGCCGAGGATATTACGCTTAAAAAAGAACAGGAACGCAAATTAGCCGCTACCACCAACTTTTTGCAATCGGTGTTGGACAACGTGCCCGTTGCCATTTACGCGCGCGGGCTCAACGATAAACTCGTCTATGTCAATAAACGCGCCGACCAAATGTTCCCCGGCGAAACGCACGAAACCACCACCAACGACGAGTTTTATTCCGCCCGCGAAAAGAGTATTTTCTTGGAAGGCAAGCCCATGGATATCCCCGAGGAGTGGTACACCAACCTCAAAGGCGAAAAACTGCTGCTACATTTGGTAAAAACACCCGTTTTTGATAACGAGGGTAACCCTATTATGGTGCTCACCGTAGCCGAAGATATTACCAAACGTAAGGCGCAGGAACAAAGCATTATAGCCTCTAAAAATTTCTTACAGGCGGTTATTAACAACTTGCCGGTTTCGCTTTCCGTCAAAAACTATGAAGGCAACTATATTTTATGGAATAAGAAAAGCGAAGACTTATTCGGTGCCAGCGCGCAAGAAGTTATCGGCAAATTATCTTACCGCGCCGATATTTCTAAAGACCAAACCGATTTCGTGCGCGAGGCCGAACGGCGCGTATTTGAAAACAAAAAAGAACAGGATATCCCGCAAGAACTTATTTCCACCGCCAGCGAAGGCGTAAAAATTATGCACACGGTTAAAACGCCGGTGTTTAACGAAGACGGCACGCCGAATTGTTTAATTGTCGTATCCGAAGATATTACCGCCAAAACGCGTATGGAAAAACAAATCCGCGAAGCCAGCGATAAAAACAGCCTGCTCGTGGAAAATGCCCGCGAGTGCGTGATTATCGTGGAAGATAAACGCATCATTTTTGCCAACCGCGCGTTTTGCCGGATGCTGGGCTATGAAAACCGGCAAGACATCCAAAATAAACCCTTGGAAGATTTCGTCAGCGAAGATTATAAATTATTCTTGCGTGAAAAATTAGAAGCCGTTACGGCGGGCAGTGAAAACGCAGGGGATTCCATTAACTTGCATTGTATTAAGAAAAACGGCAAAGAAACCGAAGTAGAATTTGCGGCGGTATCGTCGCGCTATTTAGGGCGGCGCATTTTGCTTTGTTTTATGCGCGATATCACCCAAGCCAACCGCCTACAACGCGAACTCAAAAACGAACGCGAATCGTTCCGCGCCGCGTTTGAAAACACCACCGACCCCGCGTTTATTTTGTCCAATAACGGCTACATCAGCACCATGAATGAAGCCTGCCGTAAATTATTCGGCTTTACCGCCAAAGATAAAAACTTTTACCGCAACGTCTATATTAAACCCGCTATTTCGCTGGAAGTACGCAAGCAACTGCGCCAAGGCGAACCCGCACAAATGACCTACCTGTTTGATTTTGACCGCGCTAAACGGCTGTTTCCGGAGCGTGTAAGCGGCAGCGGTACGATTGAACTTGACGTCCAATTTACCCCCATCAATAAGCGCGATTTGGAAGACGGAAGCGTATTTGCCGATTACGTGGTCTGTTTGCGCCCCAAAAATTAACATCATTTCCCCGTATATTGCCCTTAAAAATTGCTATAATTTTTATATGGGAAAGTATATTTTTATCATTTCTGGTTTATTATTTTCGGGCGTATCGTTTTTATTCGCCCAAGACGTTTCCGTTCCCGTTACGGCTACGGAGCAACTTGCGGCAAACCAATTTGCCGATGCGCACCCGACTGCGCCGGACGGACAAAACGATGCCCAACCCGCCAAACGCACGTTACTTAAAGCCACCCGCGCAGACAGCAAACTTAACGAAACGATTTTGCATACTACCGAAATAGACTATTCGCTCCCCCCCGAAATAGCCAACGTAGTTTCCAAATGCCGCGATAATGCCGACGATTGTTACTTTTCCCTGAAAACTTATGAAAACTCCGCCGATAAAAATATCGCTTTTGCCGCCAATGTGGAACTGGCGGTGCTTTCCATGCAGCGCGGCCTTGTAAAGCAAGCCCTTGCCCACATCAACCGCGCCGCCGAACTCAACCCCGACGACCCGTTTACCGAACTCACCCGCGGGTGGTTTTTGTTCGCCCAAGGCAAATACACAAAAGCCCGCAAGAGTTTTGAGCATCTGCTTTATTTAACCGCCGATTTTGAATATGTTTCTTCGGCCAAACTCGGCAGTGCGCTGTGTTGGTATCGCTCGGGCAAAAAGGACAAAGCCACCAACGAATTGCAGTATATTTATACGTCTAACCCGTATGTGATTTCGTTTGTATCCTATATGCTCGGGCAAATAGCGGCCGATAAAAAACGCACGCGCGCTATGGCGCCCGTTTTTTTGCAACAAGCTCTTGCACACGACGAAAAAAATTACGAAGCCGCCGAACTTTTTGCGCGCCTTGCCGAAAAGAAAAAAGACAAACTGCGCGCTTGGCAATATTATGCCACCTTGTATAGTTTAGACCCGCAAAATAAAACACTGGCTAAAAAAATACAAAAATATACCGAAGAACTCGGCAATAAAAGCAAAGATTTTCTGTTTTACCTGCGTTTGGACGAACCGATTGTTAACTCGCTCCCGTCAAAGCCGTCGGAAAAAGTAAAAATCGCCCTCTATGCCGACCGCGAACAAATCCCGCAGAACTTGCGCCGTATTGCGGTTATTGCGTCCGGCAATTTGAATATTACCGACCAAAAATTAGGCGAAGTATTAAAGGCCCCGTCTTACATTGATAAAATTATTGAATTTAACCCCGAAACCGGCGGCGTAGATTTCAAAAACAGCCGCGGGCACGTGGAATTTTCATCCCTGCGCCCGTTTACCATTTCCACCGACAAAACCGACCGCACCATTTTAGTTAAAGCGGTGCAGGCGGATAATATTTTCGCCGCGGACCTGAGCGATAAAGAACTCAAAGGCAGTTTGATTGTAGTGCCCACCCCGCAAGGCTTTCAACTGATTAACGAAGTGTATAGCGAAGATATCATCCCCGCGCTTTTAGCCACCCAAGTACAGGATATTTCCAATGAAGAAGCCCTTAAAGCCCTTGCGGTGGTGTTGCGTTCGTCGCTATTGCAAGCGGTGGCGGACAACCAAAATAACCCTTACCACATCACTGATAACGACACCGCCTTCCAATTCAAAGGAATCAATTTGATTTTCAAAAAACTGGTAGATGCGTCCCAAGAATCCGCACAAATCCGCTTAACGCAAGCACAAGCGGGTGCTTACCAAAATTGCGGCGTAGTGGGAGCCAAAAACCTCAAAAACTCGGCCCAACAAATACCTTACGTATTTTCTCCGGCCAACGTCAGTAAATATTTACTTTCCAACCCGCCGGCGGATTTATTTTCCCGCCCCGCGGACCCGACCCATTGGTCCGGTATTAAATGGCTCAATATTTACGACGCTAAAGAAATACAAAACCGCGTAGCCTATAAAACCGATATCGGCTCGTTACCCCCAACGGCCGCATACTCGCTATGCGTTTTGAAGGCTCAAAAGGCTCCTACGAAGCACAGACCCCGCAGGAAATTATGTTTCTCTTAAGCGCGGGGACTATGCGCTCTAACCTGTTTGATATTCTGCCCTTATACAAGGGTAAAAATATCAAACAAATCTTAGTACGCGGGTACGATACGGGGCTTGGAAACGGCTTGTGTCTGCACGGCGCCGAAGGACTTGCCAAAACAGGGCACGATTATAAAGCCATTATCAAATATTACTTCCCCGAAGCACGCATCTTAAATACTAACACAGGGATGATTAACTAATGCAAAAAACTAAAATTCTATACTTCCTTACGCGTATGGACCAAGGCGGTGCACAGGGCAGTGTACTGACCACCATGAAAACCATTAACAAACAGCAGTTTGAAACGTTTTTAGCCGTCGGCAAAGGCGGGCGGTTAGATGCCAAAATCAAAAACGACACCGAACATACTTTCTTTATCAGTGCCTTAAAGCACGACACGGCCGCCAAATACTTTTTCCACGACGCAATTGCTATTACCCAAATGGGTTTGGTGTTGCGTAAGGTAAAGCCGGACGTCGTGCATACCAATTCCCCCAAAGCGGGTATTTTAGGACGTATTGCCGCGCGTATTTTTTACCCGCGGGCAAAAGTCGTCCACACCTTTCACGGGCTCGGCTTTGCGCGCGAACACGGCGAGAAACATTTTAAGTTTTTTGTGGCGGTGGAAAAATTCTGCGCCAAATTTACCGACGTACTGGTATTCGTTTCGCGCAAAAATGCCGACGAAGCCAAGCAACTCGGTATCGGTAAAGGCGTGCGCACCGAACTCATCCGCGCGGGCGTAAACTTCAACCCGATACTCCCCTTAAAATTTGATCCGGCCGCTAAAAAAGCGTCGTTAAAAATTCCCGCTAACGCCAAAGTCGTTTTGGCTCTTGCCAACTGCAAGCCGCTTAAAAACCCGCTCCATTTTGTGTTTGCCGCTTACAAAGTGGTCAGCCAGATGAAAAACGTGTATTTCATTTTCACCGGCGACGGGCCTTTGCGCGAGCAAGTATTAGGGCTGGTTAAAAACTTAAATATTGAAAAACAGGTTTTATTTCCGGGGTGGCGCAACGACGCACTGGAACTTTTAGCCATCAGCGATATTTACGCGAGCGTGTCGCTGCGCGAGGGGCTGCCCATGTCGCTTTTGGAAGCCATGTCCATGCGTGTGCCCGCCGTATGTTACGACGTGGACGGCATCAGCGAAGTCATCACCAACAACAAAACCGGTTTTTTAATTCCCCCTAAAGATATTGATAAATTTGCCGAAAAACTCAAAGTTCTCTTGCGCCACAATGCGTTGCGCGCGCGCTTTGAAGCGGCCATTGACCACCGCGATTTTTCGGAATTTACCGCCAATAATATGGTCAAAAAACAGGAACGCCTTTATCGCAGTTTAGTGCCCGCTATGCGTAAAGTGGGCGGCAAGCGGCGTTTTTTCAGGCATAAAAAATTCTTTCATAAAAATAAGGGAGATCACTAATGGATTACGCCGTCAACGAAATGGAGCAGGAAGTGCTCAACGCCACCCGCGAATTTGCCCAAAAGAAAATTAAACCCGTCCGCGCGGAAATGGACGAAAAAGAACAATTTTCCGCCGCTATTTTGGAAGAATACCGCAAAAGCGGTTTTTTCGGTTTATGGTTGCCCGAGGCCTACGGCGGTTTAGGCGGCGGGATTACCTGTTTAGCCATGTCGTTTGAAGAACTCTCCCGCGCCTGTGCGGGCCTTGCGCTCACCACGGGGACGTCTGCTTTAGGGGCAATTCCCATGTTTTTAGCCGCCACCCCCGAACAACGCGCCAAATGGTGCCCCGATTTGGCAAGCGGTAAAAAATTGTGGGCTTTCGCGCTGACCGAACCCGAAGCCGGCTCGGACGCTACCGCGCTTAAAACTACCGCCCTTAAAGACGGCGATTTTTATGTAGTAAACGGCACCAAACATTTTATTTCCACCGGCAAAGAAGCCGATTTTTACACCGTTGCCGTCAATACTAACCCCGCACGCGGGGCAAGGGGTATTTCGTTACTCGTCCTAGAAAAAGGTATGCCGGGTTTTACGTTCGGCAAAAAAGAACACAAAATGGGTATCCGCTCCAACCCGACCTACGAACTGATTTTTGATAACGTGCGCGTGCCCAAAGAAAATTTACTCGGCAGTGAAGGGCGCGGGCTGTTATACTTGCAGGAAACACTGGATTACTCCCGCCCGGGCGTAGCCGCGCAAGCCGTCGGTATTGCGCGCGGCGCATTGGACGTTACTATCCCTTATTTGCGCACGCGCCAACAATTCGGCCAACCGCTCATTACCTTTCAGGCACTGGGGCATAAAGTAGCCGAACTCGCCGCCAAAACCGAAGCGGGCCGCGCACTGGTTTACACGCTTACGCACCGCATGGACAAGGAATTTCTGCCCGCTGTAAAAAGCGCGCTTGCAAACAATACGTCCGTGCACGACGAACTCAAAAAATTAAAAGGCCAACGCTGGACCAAATACAGCGCAGAAGCCAAACTTTTCTGCTCCAATGTGGCTATGGAAGTAGCCGACGAGTGCGTTACGCTCTGCGGCGGAATTGCCTATATGCGCGATTTTCCGCTTGAAAAATATATGCGCGACGCAAAAGTTACGCAAATCTACGAAGGCACGGTACATATTCAAAAAAACGAAATTTTAACCGCGCTTATCAAAGAATATGCCGCCAAAGAAGGAGAAGAATAACTATGCACCTACTTGTATGCGTCAAGCAAACCCCAAAAACGGATAACGTCAAAATTAACCCCGCCACCGGCTGCTTACTGCGCACGGGTGCGCAAAGCGCGATTAACCCCTTTGACGAATATGCCTTGGAACAAGCCGTCATGCTTAAAGAACAACAAGGGGGCAGTGTGTCCGTTATTACCATGGGCCCGCCGCAAGCGGAAGACGTTTTACGCGATAGTATCGCACGCGGGGCGGACGAAGTTTTCCTTTTATCCGGCGCGGAATTTGCCGGTTCGGACACGTGGTCTACGAGTTACGCGCTTGCCAAAGGCGTTCAAAAAATTTCCCAAAAATCCCCCGCGGACTTAATTATTTGCGGGCTTCAATCTAACGATAGTGATACCGGCCACGTCGGTGCGCAACTCGCGGCGTGGTTAAATTACCCCTACGCGGGCGACGTGCAAAAAATTTTGGAAGTTACTCCGCAATCCGTTGTCGTGTTAAGCCTTGCAGACGAAGGGAAAAACATTTTAGAATTGCCTTTTCCCTGTGTAATTTCCGTTTCAAAAGATATTGTTTCCCCGCGCGTACGCAGCGTTAAAGACCGTTTGCGCGCCAAAACCGCCCCCATTACGATGTGGACGGCAGACGATATCGGCGCGGATAAAAATAAACTCGGGCTTAACAACAGCCCTACGCGCGTGGTCAAATCGTTCGCGCCGGAGCGCGCAACCACCGCCCAAACTATTGACGGCGCAACACCCCAAGAAAAGGCCGAAAAATTAGCCGCGCTCTTAAAGGAAAATCATTATATTTAGGACCTTAACTATGCCCATTAATGACTATAAAAACGTATGGATTTTTGCCCAAGTAAACGGCTGGAATTTAGATGACAGTGCCTACGGACTTTTAACCGCGGCGCGCACGCTCGCCGACGGGCTCGGCGAAAAAGTGTGTGCGGTAGTGTTAGGCAAAAATCTTCCCCCCGCCCCGCAAAAGTTAATTGCGCGCGGCGCAGATATTGTCTATACGTGCGATAGCGAACACTTGGAACATTTTACAAATGATGTGGGCGCGCGCGTGCTTGCGGATATGATTGCGCAGTATAAGCCCAATAAATTTTTATTCCCCGCTACGCATTTAGGGCGCACTTTAGCGGCGCGCACCGCGGTGCTTGCCAGTACCGGCCTTACCGCCCACGCTACCGAACTGACCATTAACCCCGTTGACGGGCAACTCTACGCCACGCGCCCTACATTCGGCGGAAATTTACTGGCCACGATTACGTGCGTTACGCGCCCCGAAATGTGCACCTTGGATAGCGCCTGTTATGCTTTTTCCCCCGAACAAAAAGAGCACCGCGGGGAAATCGTACAAATCCCTTTTGACGCTCAAAAATACGCCCCCTTGGCAAAATTGGTGGAGTTTATTTATCAAGGGGAGTCCCCTTTAGCCTTGCAAAAAAACGGGTCTAATTTGGCCGAGGCTGAAATTATCGTGGCCGGCGGGCGCGGAGTAGGCAGTAAAGAAAATTTTGAATTACTGCGCGGTTTAGCTGCCAAACTCGGCGGCGCAGTAGGGGCCACGCGCCCCGCGGTGGATAACGGCTGGATAGAAAAGAGCGCGCAAATCGGCGTAACGGGCAAAACCGTTAACCCCAAACTCTATATTGCGTGCGGGATTTCCGGGCAGTTGCACCATACCGCCGGAATCGGTAAAAATGCCGTTATCGTGGCTATCAATAAGGACCCCAACGCCCCGCTCATGAAAACCGCGCAATACGCGCTTACGGGCGATTTGTGCGAAATTATCCCCGCCCTGATAAAGGCCTTGCCTTAAAAAATAAGCAAAAGGGCACTCTCATAAAATCTACAAATCAGCCGGAAGTTTTTGATACAAAATTCCCCGAGTTATTTTACTCGGGGAATATCATTCGTAACACTTTTTATAAATTATCTTTTTACTTGTTATACCGCACTATCTTCTTAATCATCTTCCACACATTCGGCCAGCCAACATGTCGCAGTGACGTTACTGATGTTTCCGGAATTGGTTACGGTTCGGCTTCCCCCATAGAATTTAGTCCCGAAATTAGTACATGCTTGTCCTGTCGGGGGCATTTCACTGGCTACCCAAGTTGCCCCTTCTCCGGAAACAACATATTGGCAGGAGTATTGCGGACTGGCCCCATTACCACCTATAATCAACATGCCCATATGATGTTGTGGCGTACCGGCACCACTTATTTGTTCAGTAAACAAGGTCATGCACGCGGAAGAAGTACTGCACGAAAATGCTGATGTTGCGTATTCGGCCCCCATTCCAAAACTATTCAATTTTGAAGGGTCTCCATCACATGCACCGGTACAACTCGCCACACCAACCCAAAGGGCTTTTTTTACTACTTTCCCCGTCGGGCAACTGGACGGTTTATACCCGTCTAAACATGCAAAATAATATTTTTGATTATTACAATCGTCCCCCTCTAAGGCAAAGGGGACCCAAGCCCATCCTTTTTGGCATCCTGTGGGTAAATTCGGATTTTTTACCTTACCCGGATATAATTTCATAGCCGTCTTGGCATTTATATTGTCCACAGTGGCGATATTTACATCTACGGATGAGTTTTTCGTACTAATGGTATTGACGGTTACGTCAGCAAACTTTGCCGTAGCAGTCGTACCGGAACTATTACCCAAATTGATAAACGAAGTGTCGGTAACATTTCCGATATTCTGCAAAGACAGCGTCTTTGACGCCGCCACCGAAGCCACCGCCTTATCTTGTACATCCAAAGCACCTACGGATATTTCCGCATTATCTTTCAACCCTAATTGTAACTCCTTACGGACGTTAATATCGTCATACGCCACATAAGGGACCGGAAACGAAGTATCCATCTTAAAATTTTCTTCACCTTTTTTGAATTTTAATGGATCTTCTGCCGCATATACCGCCGCAGGGCAAATAAACGCTAAAAATAAACCAAGTTTAACATATCTGTTCATACGCCACTCCTTTTTTATATTGTAAAGCATATTTTTGTAAAAATCAACTAGTTAGAGCACCACGCCGTACTGCCGGTTGATGCCATACCGTAATTCGCACATCCGTCCGTTACGCCGTTGTTATAGCATAAAAAGGCTTGATTCGGATTTTTGGCCAACTCCCCTAAATATAAAAATGAAACCCCTGTATTTTCCCCCGTTTTACGGGTGGCACATACGGCATTAACCATATTTTTACTGACCCCTGTTATATTGGTTTCGCGGAAATAATCCCCCGCACTACCGCTGGGGTTAAGCGTAAACGTAAAATTATCCGTAGAAAATTTATCATTTTGACAGGCGGTTCCCCCCGTACACGAAAACCCGATATCCAAATATTGGACCCCGAAATTATTATAAGTCGCTAAATTTCTATCGTCCATCGCACGTAATTTAGCCTCCAACAGGGTGGCCAGTTGCGAACGCACTTCGGCCATGCGGGACCTTTCCATTGATTTTTCATACATAGGTACCGCCATAGCGGCCAAAATACCCATAATAATTACAACGGTTAAAAGTTCTATTAAAGTAAAGCCTTTTTTATTCATAAAAACTCCTATTAAAATGAAAACGAGGCCGACGGATGTTTGCTAAACCCGTACATATCGCACACTTTTTCTTTGTCCTCATTAGTAGTTCCTGAACCTACGCAATAAATCTGTTGATCACTGCGGTTAAACACAAGTAGCGCACCCGCCGCCGGAGACCCTTGTTTTTGTGCAACGATATAGTCCGCCTTTACCTTATACTTAAATGATCTCAATCCGTCGTTACTGCTTGAACTGCAATCTACGACATTAGTTGAATCATTTCCGGAACATCCATACGGCGGATCGGCAAATAAATCCATCTGCGAGAGTTTCCCGTTAGTAACGCCTAAATTGGAGTATGACTTATACCCTTTTTGCATAGCCAAACGTTCGCTGGAATCATACAACGAGCGCAACATGGTAATGGCTTGGGTGCCATACGATTTTTGCACCACCCTTCTGTATTGGGGAAATGCTACTCCCATCAACACCGCTATAATCACAATAACGGTTAAAATTTCCATTAGCGTAAAACCTTTGTTATTTTTCATAGAGTTATTCTTCCTGTTTAAAACCTAAATCGGTGCAAGCACTCGCAACGCCAGACGGGGGTGTACACGTACCAAAACCACTTTCGCCATAAGGAATGGTCGTACCGGCATATTTACCGGTTAACATTTCCGCCGTCGCAGTGGAAGTTGACTTGTTATAGGTATATTTGAAATTAGACGTATCCCAATAAGCCGGATTAGTGTTAACTTTCCCCTTTAACGTGATATCAAGCAACTTAAAGCTAAACGCATCGTCTAAGCCTTGCATTTGCTGGTCCAATTTCCAACGCTCGCCGGCTTGATAAATTAACGGCAAATTTTGTTTGGCTTCCGCCGCGCGCGAACGGGCAATACTTCTGCGATACTGCGGTACCGCAACCGTAGCCAAAATGCTCACCATCAGAACAACCGCTAAAAGTTCTATTAACGTAAACCCTTTTTTCATTAAAAATCTCCCTATACAAATTATAACGTTTTTCTAATAAAATACAACACCTAAAATTATAACTAAAAAAAAGCCGTCTGTAAAAGTTTTTTTTCTATAAATTTGCTATGATAATAAAGGGTTATTTTCCCCCTATTTTTACCCTTTGGAGATGTTATGCGTATTTACGACGATATCCAATTAGATTACTGCGACGTACTCTTACGCCCGAAACGTTCCACTTTGACGTCTCGCTCGGAAGTGGATATTTTCCACACTTATAAATTTAAGTGGTGTCCCACCCCCATTACAGCTACCGGCATTATTGCCGCCAATATGGCCACGACAGGCACCTTTGCGATTGCACGCGTCATGCAAAAACATAAATTATTTACCGCATTGCATAAACATTATACCCCCGAAGAACTGATTACCTTTTTAACCGAAAATAAAAAAGAGTTCGGCTCCAACGAACTTTTATTTGTCAGTTCGGGTGTCTCCGATACCGATTTTGAAAAATTGGCCGTCATTATGAAAACGGGGCTTATCAATAATATTTGCGTAGATGTCGCCAACGGATACTCCCCGTATTTGATTAACTATGTAAAAAAACTGCGCGAAACTTACCCCTACGCGCTGATTATGGCTGGCAACGTCGTAACCGGCGATATGTGCGAGGACTTAATTTTAAGCGGGGCCGATATCGTAAAAGTAGGTATCGGGCCCGGCTCGGTGTGTACTACGCGCAAATTAACCGGTGTAGGGCGCCCGCAATTTTCCTGCGTCATTGAATGCGCCGATGCGGCACACGGTGTGGGCGGGATGATTTGCGCCGACGGCGGTTGTACATGCCCGGGTGATGTGTGCAAAAGCGTCGGGGCAGGGGCCAATTTTGTGATGCTCGGCGGGATGCTTGCGGGGCACGATGAAAGCGGCGGCGAACTTGTAGAAAAATCGTTCCAAACCGGCGAAATTGATATGATTGACGACAAAACCTGTGCGCTGAAAATAGAACAAAAAAAATTCAAAAGTTTTTACGGCATGAGTTCGCAATACGCCCAAGAAAAATATTACGGCGGGATGAAAGAGTACCGCGCCAGTGAAGGCAAAGTCGTAGAAATCCCCTTCCGCGGCCCCATAGAGCCCACTATTTTAGCGGTGCTGGGCGGCTTACGCAGTTGTATGACCTATATCGGTGCACGCCGTTGGAAAGAAATTCCGCTTTGCGCGACCTTTTACCGCGTAAACAGGCAACTTAATAATATTTTCGGCAATTAAAAATAAAAGGAGAAACTATGATAAAAGAAGGTAGCAAAGTAAAATTTGATTACACCTTAATCGTTGACGGCAAAATTACCGATACATCTAACGGACGCGGTCCGTTGGAATATACGCACGGTTCGGGTCATATCATTAAAGGGTTGGAAAAAGAACTTACCGGGCTTAAAGTAGGCGATAAAAAATCCGTCAAAGTAGCACCGGAAGAAGGTTACGGGGTCGTCAATCCCGAGGCAATCCGCCGCATTCCCAAAGAAGCCGTACATGGGGCAGAAAACCTTAAGGTAGGCGATATGGTCGGTGCCAGCAATGCAGGGCACACGTTCCGCGCTTTAGTCAAAGAAATTACCGACAAGGAAGTCGTGTTGGACTTTAACCACCCGCTTGCCGGCAAAGAATTACACTTTGACGTAGAAATTAAAGAAATCAATTAAATCTTTCTTGTCCCAACTAAAACCCCCGATAAAATCGGGGGTTATTTGTTTGATACGATTGCCTTTAGAGGCTACCACGCTTGTCTGCGCAGTATTAAACCCTTTCCTTCTTCCCTTTCAAAATATTGGCCGACGGCTTAAAACGTATTTTTTCTTTAGCAGGA
>Ga0310690_10002081_pt1 | contig 33655 bp, 54 predicted proteins | sample AusTroGonzalo_MG_2_FD_207661 | JGI IMG/M metagenome (GOLD analysis project Ga0310690, IMG submission 207661) | Bovine rumen microbial communities from tropical cattle in Woodstock, Queensland, Australia - Gonzalo_04 (v2) (version 2) | ecosystem: Host-associated > Mammals > Digestive system >...
TTTTGCGAAGTTAATTAACAAACAGTATCATTTGGAAGAAAGCATTATTGTTTAGGTTGTTAACACTTTCATAATCAACCCTATTCGTGTTAGTTGGCGATGCTGTCATCATAAATGATCTATCATTAGACCCTTCAACGTAACCGCTTCCGGCAATATATTTTGATACGGAAACACCTGCAATCGTACATAACTCACCACTTGATGCTGAGAATTTTACTCCAGCCCCCATAATCATTACGATGCGACCCAATTTATAAGCATTAAGAAGTCCCCACGATGCAAGGGTAACATTAGAGCCAAGTGTTACGCTTAATTCCGTCAGACTATTCAAGTTCGCAATAGCCTCATTAGCCGAAGCAAGCTCATCCCCGGCTGATACCTGCGACCAATGAGCAGAGTTCCATGCCTCGCCGGAACTGATCGCCGTGGTGCAGCGGTACAGATTGCCCTGATAAATGCAGTAATCCCCGACAGCATATGTGTGCGTTGCGCTGTACGTACCGGCAAAGTTCGCCCGGGTTCTTCCAGCTTCCGCATCGATCAGGTCAGAGTTGCCGTTCAGAACGGTAATATCCTGATCCTCTGCGTATGTCGGTTTGGTCAGCCCCAGAATAGATGTGTTTGTTGCCATCGTCTGTTACTCCTTCCAATCAATATATTCTTCCAGCGTTTCCATGTCCGCTACGGAAAGCTCCGGCAGCTCTTTCATGACCATAGTAATCTTTTCCGTGTTGATCTCGCAGGACATCCCTTCCAGCTCCCGGTGGCGGTCATTGTATTCCTTGCGCTTGTCCTTGCCCTCAATCATAATGGCTCCGGCCTCCGTGATTCTGCCGCCCAGCTCTTCCACAAGTTTCTGCTCCTGCTCGCTCTGGAACTCGATAACCGGAGCCAGTGCTTTTTTGAGCCTGAACAGTTTGTATGCCGCAAAGCTGTTCATGGGTTTTCGGCTCATCTGCGAGATTGTTACGTATGCCTCTACTGCTTTTCCCTGGGTGGTTTCCATATTCGTCCCTCCTTTATTGTTTCGGTGCTGGCAGATGATAGCACTCATTGTCGAGCGTTGTCTGATACCAGCCAGAACCGCAACTTACGTAGTTGTTGCCGTCTTTGTAATAATGCGTTGTGCCGCCGCCGTATGGCGTTGCTGTGCGAGTATAACGTGTCACCTGAGTCGCATCATCAATCGCCTGATTATAACCGCCGTTATATTCGCTCGTTGCATCAATCTTGAAGCCGAACAGTACGTTACCACCCTGTGCCGAGCTTTGCATCACCCGTGCATAAGCGAAGTGCAACGAGCTGAAGTTATTCACCGTAATACTATCAACATTGCCGTATCCTGCCCCTGAGCTATATGTCGGCGTTTCTGAGTAAGTCTGTCCGCTGCCCGTTTCAGTAACCGTGAACGTCCTGCCGCTCCAGCTCCCTGTCAGGCTTACTGCAGCGGCGTGCTTAAAATTTACGGTTTGTGCTCCACTTACCGATCCGGAAAATGTTATGCTTGTGCAGTATCCGTTTGATACGGTCAGGCTTTTAACCGTCTGGTAGTTCAGCTTCCACAACCCTGCTGTCCGCAGGTTGACTTCCGTTTCCGTTCCGGTTTCACTAACGGCAATCAGCTTGGTCAGGTACACGGTTCCGTCCGCTTTTAGTCGGAACGGTGCCGCTGCGCTATTCTCCGCTCCTGCCCACATCGCATATGTCCCGGACGATGCAAGCGCAATGTAATTTCCACCTGATCCTGAATGCAGATTGTTGGCCGCCAGCGTCCAACCGCCAATCATTGAGCCAGCCGCCGCACTGATCATCCCGGAGAATTTTGCTTCGCCATTCCGTTTTACCCAGAAAGCTGCATTCGCCGCATTTTCAGCCCCTGCCCAGATTGCGTATGTTCCACTCGTGGAGCTGTCCAGACCGACATATCCAGCCCCTGAGCCACTGTACAGACGGTTTGTTGCCAGCGTCCAGCCGCCGATATCACCGCCTGCTGAGTGGATCGTTCCTGTCAGCGTTACGTTTCCGCTGGAATCCACACTGAAATTCCCGGAATCCGTTACGAATATGCCGCCGCTTTTGATTTTGATGTATTTCGCACCACTGATCTCAATCCCGGCGGCTTTGATATCAATACCGCTTTGGATCTCATATGCGTTTTCGCCGACATACTCGGCAACGTATGCGCCGATTCCTGTTGCAGTCTGCTCTATCCAGCTTTTGTCTGCCAGATTGACAGCCACCCATGATTCCACGGATGTTACAATGCTGTCTGCCGTCTGATATTGGCTGGTCTTGTCCAGCTTTCCACCTTCTGCTGTGGTCGCTCTCTGGACTTCCGAAGTAATGCGGTCATTGGCTACCACAAGTGCTGCTGATACAGTGTACAGATCGCCGTTGATCTTTGCGATGGAATCAGCCATCAGGGAAATACTGGTCAACGTCTGGTCAATCCGTGTCTGCTGAGAAACGATCTCGATCTGCTGTGCAACCTCGCTTCCACGGTCGCTGGTCATTACCCATTTCAATCCGTCCCAGACATACGTTTCGCCGCCGAGAGGGTCTTTCCAACTGTATTCAAGCGCATCACCCCATGTCCGTTCCGCAGCCTGTCCCCACGTTGTGACCGGAGCCTGCTTGATCCAGATATCCCCGAGTGTGATCGGGTAAGCATCCCGTGGGTCTGTCCACATGACATATGTGGCGGCTTTCTGGTTAACCGTTGCGACCGCCGTATTGATTTCCTGCGCCTGAATCTCCAATGTGGCAGCGAAATCCGTCACCTCGCCGCTCAGAACATCGACCTCGCTTTGGTTGGCTTTCAGCGTGATCGCATAGGCATTCTGGTCAATCTGAGTCTGTAAATCTGCTGCAATCGTGGAATTATACATGAGCTTGAAGTATTCGCCTGTCCATGTATAGATTTTATAATTGCCGAGCGCATCCCCCCACGTCAGATCGTTATCAACGGCATACCCCCATGTGTTTTCGACCGCTTCTCCCCATGTATGGCTGTCCAGAGGCTGCACCCACAGATCCCCCTGAACCAGTCCGTTATGATCCGGTTCCGTCTCGGAATAATAGATGGTTCCATAGCCCAGTTCGCTAATCCGTGATGATATGCTGTTGAGCGTCTGTGTAATGGTCGATCCGCTCTGCCAGTTTCCGATGGTCGCCTGTATATAGGTATTGCTGGACAAATCCAATGCATTGATTTTCCCGATTGTCGCTTCCCTTGCAAACAATTGGTCAACATTCAGGATCGCCGCTGTGATTTCATCCATCAGCGCATGACCTGCATAGATGTTTTCCGTATTCAGGTCAGTTGCGAGGATATCCGTCCCTATGTAGATTGTCCTGCCGTCATCGGTGTGCCCTTGATCAATTTCTTCCTGTGACGGCGTGACCTCTGTTGCCGTCACATCGCCGTTCATTGCAACATCCAGCTTGTAGTACTTCTCGTCCGATGCCTGTATTACCAGATCGCTGATGGTCGCCCCGATCATCTGGGCATACCCGACAGAAAGCCGGGGAACATACAATTTTCCGCCAACCGCCTCATTAAAGATGGTCTGCCCGAAGAAAGCGCTTTGAGCATTCAGATCCTTGATATGAGCAAAGTTGATATCAGCTTCTGCAATGACTGCCGATGCAACCTGCGCCGTCCCCAGTTTGGCGTTGATTGCACTGACAGAGTTTGCATCGATCTTGTCCGCATTGATGGCTCCTGCTGCGATTTTATCAGCCTCTACAGCCCCGGCAGCAAGCTTTGAAGCCGTGACAGCATATGCATCCAGCTTTTCGGTCGTGACGGCTCCTGCGGCTATTTTCCCGGCTGTAACGGCGTTTGCTTCCAGCTTTTCGGTTGTGATGCTTCCGGCTGCCAGCAGCTCCGTTGTAATGCTTCCAGCCTGAATGTCATCTGCCGTAATACTCCCGGCGATGATCTCGTGAATGTGAGCCGTGACCGCTTCAATGCTGTCTGCGGCAAGGTGTTCTATAGTTGCGTCTTTGAAATGTGCATAACTGATGATCGCCGTCTGTAAATCGTCTGCCCCAATAGCTCCCGGAGCAAAAGCCCCGGCAAGAATGGATTTAAGCCGAATGTTTTCACCGTTTACCTCAGGCACCTGCCATGTGGCGATTTTCCGCGTGCCGTCCCATGCATCCAGCTTGCCGATCGTCACGGACAGCAGCATCCCGGTCAAAACATCATGCTCAACCTCAATCACCTGCGCGGAATAATTGTATCCGCGCACCGTGTCATGGACATGGATGATATCGTACAGATAAACTTTGTCCAGGCCTCTGTACTGGCTGTATTCCTCCGTGTCGCCAAGGCTCAGGAACTCCACAGTCATCTCGACTTCCGGCAAATCAACGTGGTCATCCGTAAACCTTTTCTGTGCGGCCTCCAGCAGTTTCTCCTGGATGTTCGCCGCTGTCACGCCGTCTTTCCCAACCGTCAGCCCGGTGTCCAGCAGTTCCACATGCGGGCAGGAATAATCATTGATATATTGGCTGTCAATGTATCTCTTGCCCTGATAATCCAGCCATATGATATTTCCCTGCGCATCTTTCCCAATCGGCGCGATCCGTGTGGCAAGGTTCTCAATGCTTTCCGTGCGTTCCACGCCCAGCATATTTTTGCCGTTCTCAACCACAAATCCTCGGTCGTATCCTACTTCCTTCAGGCAGTAGAAGTCCCAGTTGTACCGGAGCAAAGAAAGTCCGAACTGTGCGCAGATGCCCTTTTCCGGATCAAGAAAACATTCGACCAGGTTTTTGTTCTGAAAGTCCAGCTGGTCGCCTTTCTTCGTGTCCGTACAGTCGGACGCGACCCTGGAAGAAACAGGGGAGATCGTGTTCGTCAGCACATTCCGGCAGACGGCCGCTGCCGTATACTCTGTCTCCGCGGTCGGCTTCCATGTGCAGTAGTTCTTCAGATTGTCATACCAGACGTGCCTGGCCGTAACCTCGACATAGTCCTCATTTTCGACCACTTCCACAATGCGGAACAGCTGCCGCTGCAAGCGTGGAGGAACGGCTTCGGCTTCCAGGCCGGCAAAGTTGGCCGGGATCGTGACCGTGGAAACATTCAGCGCGTCAAAGTCCGATTTTTTGACGTATCCGACCCCGCCGCCGCTTTTCTTCTTGAACGGAACAAACGTAGCGTCCGGATCGTAAAAAACACGAAGGTAGGGGACTCCGTCGTCATCCACCCAGACGCCGTCCGTCCGGACCATCTTGGCCTTGTTCGGTTTTGCAAGATCAACCCTGGGATGGGTTACGGTCGTTCCGACATATCGCCGCTCAAATATGTCGATATAGCTTTCGTCATTGTCTGCCATCCGGAACCCTCCTTCCCTGGTTATTGTCCGACTCCGACCTGGGTCGTGTTTGCATATTCATCGTCGCTGATCGCCGGCGGAATCCGGACTGGAACTTCGCATTTGATGAGATTTCCGACGCAGGCCGCTTTCCATCTGCTGTATTCGTCATACGTCAGCCGCATCGTGATCTCGCTCTCGCCGTTTTTCTTCTCCGTAAACGTGGCCTCAATCGGTCTCAGATCGCCAACAAGCCCGGTCGTTGTGAAGTCGTCACAATCATGCGCGTACACATATACAGGGTTATTCTCGGCCATCAGATCCACCTCCATCGCGGCGTTATGATCAGGCTCGTCACGCCGGTCCCGCAGGCAACAGTGTTTGTTCCCAGATCCAGATAGGGGACATCGCCCCGCATGCTGGTTGCCCCGCTCGCAGTGTACACATACCCGTTTGCGCAGTCGATATATACCGGCGTTCCGCTGGTCATATCGTCAATCTGGATTTCCACTCCGTTGATCGTGAACGAAGCGTCTCCGGAGCCGTTAACCTCAATCAGCGGATAGCTGACCATGCTGCCGGGGTTTATAATCGAATCCGTGCCCGTCACCGTGACCTGGCTGTCCACCGCTTCGACCATATACGGCTGGCAGTTGAACGTGATCGTCGCCGTGTCGTAGAATCCCTGGTTCGCCTGAACGCGTTCCCACTGGATTTCTTCCTTCACGCTGGCCTGATATGCCCGGGTCAGGTCGTCCGAACTGACCAGCTTCCCGGTCCCATCCGCCCACGCGTTGACCTCATACCGCCGTTCGACGCTGGCATTCACCAGCACCAGCATGACTTCCAGGTCAAAATTCTCATACCCCTCGTCTACATGCAGCGCCCCGTCCCGGCCTTTTACGTAGTATTCCGTAAAGCGCATCGCGCCTTTTTTGTGGCTCGGCATCTTGGACACATACACGCCGGTCAGGCTCGCCGTGCTGACGCCTCTGAAAATCAGATATCCCATCGCTTAACCTCCCAACGCCCGCATCCGGGAATAACTGCTCGCGTTCAGGTTTCTTTTGATCCGCCGCGTGGTCAGATCCCCGACCTTTTCACCGCTCATCATCACGTACACCCGGCTCATGGCCGCCTCAACGGCCTGCGCGAGCGCGTCCGCGCTGATCCCGCCGCTGCCGCTTCCTCCGTCCCTGAATTTCCTCGCCTGGCTCTTGGAGAGCACCATCTCATCGCGGTGCAGCAAAGCGGGATAGTTGTCATATGGCACGCGCCAGTTGCCCTTTGCATTGCTGAATGGATCAAAAATGGGTGCGCCTTCAATAGGAATTTTCAGACCACTGACTGTATTAACAAGATATTCAACGCCTTCAATTATCTCATGCTTGAACTGCTCTCCGGCTTCTTCTCCGCCTTGTACAAGTTCATCACTTGTTGTTGTTCCGGAATTTATAAGAATCTCGCCAAGCTTTGCAAGCGCACCGTTGCTTTCAGACGTCGCTTTTTTTGTAATTGTCACACCGCCAAACCCGCCCATAGTAGGAACTAAAGCAGTAGAAGCAGCAGCCGCGGCAAAATCCAAAGCCTTATCTCCAACGGAGCCCTCGGACATGTCAATTCCCGTTTTATCTTCAATGATGTTTTTTGCTATCCCAAGAATCAATCCATCTTCTTGCCCCGGTGTCGGCGTGTAGTCCGTGTCCTCTACAATTTTTGATCTTCTCTTTGTGTTGCCTTCCGAATCCGTGTATTCTTCCCACTCAAGCTTCTTCTTTTTGCCGAGAATGCCGCTTGTAAAGCTTTCGCCGAATACTGAACGGATTACGGAATCAAGCAGCACTACAATTGCATTCCATACATCCTGGTTTGTAATAACAGAAACCAAAAGGTTGCACAGCGCCTGCGTCAGGCTCATCAACCCGTCCAGGAACGTTTGATTTGTAAAAACGGTTGTCAGCAACTCCACGATCTTGGGTATTATCACGGTCGCAGAGTTGATAACGGTCTGCAGTATGTTGACGATTATGTCTGCAATTTTGGTCTGGTTCCCGGTGTCATTCAGGTAATTTGCTATCGACTCAAAAATCGTGCCGGCAACCTCAAATATCGCTTCCCACTTTTCACCGAATCGCGTGATAAAGTTATCCGCCCATCCGCCGGGCTTCAGCCCATCGTCAAGTAGCTTCGACAGCTTTTCGGACAGGAAATGCCCGATGTCCAGCCAGGAAATATCTTCCGTGTTCAGCTTCGGCGTCACGGTCACACCGTCAAGCTCAATATGCTTTTTCTTCAGCCTGTCGTTCAGTTCGTCAGACGGATCGCTCGTGTTCGTGATCCCAAGCAGCGAAGCCAGAGAAAGCTTCATGCTCCTGAAGCCTTCCTTCACCCGCTGCGCCAGGTTGGCGCCGATCGCCGACCAGGACGAATCCGCTTCAAGATTCAGCCAGGACGTCAGCGTGTTTTTGCCTTTTTCGACCAGAGATGTGGCGCCGGTCTTCACATTGGTATATAGCGTCTTGCCAATATCTCCCCAGCCAGCGTCTTCTTCCAGGCCGAGCCACTTGGTCAATACATTTTTCCCTTTTTCCAGCCACGATTTCGCACCGTCACGGATCTTAATGTAAAGGGAACTGCCGATTTTCGACCATGACGCGTCTTCCTGAATCCCAAGCCAATCCGTCAGAACGTTCTTCCCGGCTGTAACCACAGACTGTGCGCCGCTCTTCAGTTTCCCGCCGAGCGATTTTCCGATATCCTCCCAGCTTGCGTCTTCCTGCAAGCCGAGCCAGCTGGTCAGAACGTTTTTCCCTTTTTCAATCAGTGACTGCGCGCCTGTTTTGATCTTGTTAAACAGGCCCTTGCCGATATCTTCCCAGTTTGCATCTTCCTGAATCCCAAGCCATCCGGTCAGGACATTCTTGCCTTTCTCCAGCAGCGACTGCACACCGTCACGGACCTTGTTAAACAGCGCCTTACCGATATCAAACCAGCCCGCGTCCTCTTTATCCAGCCCGAGCCAGCTGGTCAGTGCGTTCTTCCCCTTGTCGATCAGCGACGTGACGCCGTCCCGGACCTTCTCATAGAGCTTCTTTCCGATCTGTCCCCATGAAGCTTCCTCCGGGTTTTCAATCTTCAGCCATTCCGCCAGGGAGATCTTCGCAGTTTTCCCGAAATACTTCAGCTCTTTCAGGATGCCTTTCATCCCGTCCTTCTTGAACGCGCTGGTGAGCCGTTTGATCAGCGTTCCGCCGATATTCAGCAGCTGCCGCAGGCTCTTCGGCATCATGCCTTTCAGTGTGGAAAAAGCGCTCTTCGCGACATCTCCGATCATCCGCTTCACGGACGGCCAGATGGTCTTCGCGGCGGTCAGCATGCTGCTGATCGTCCTGGTGATTACCGGTGTCGCGTTCGCTATTACCTTTTTCGCGGAGCTGGCGAACTGCTGCGTGGCGCCTTCAACATTCTGTCCGGAACCAATCGCGGTGAGCAGATCACGCCACGAAGCCTTCGCCATGTTGATTGATCCGCTGACGGTCTTTTCCGCTTCCAGCGCAGTGGTTCCGGTGATGCCCATTTCCTCCTGGATGGCGTGAATAGCCTCGTATACGTCACTCAGGTTCTGGATATCATACTTCTTGCCCGTCAGCTTTTCGGCGTCCTTCAGCAGCCGTTCCATTTCGGTTTTCGTGCCGCCATAGCCGAGCTTCAGGTTGTCCAGCATGGTATAGTTCTGCTTCGCAAACCCCTGGTACGCGTTCTGGATGGAGTCCATGGAGGAACCCATCTTGTTTGCGTTATCGGCCATATCCTGCATGGCCATATCGGCGACATCAGCGGCCGCTGCCGTGTCACCGGCCAGGCTCTGCAGCAGCGAAGCGGAGAACGACGTCACGTTCTCCATGTACTCATTCGCGCTGATGCCGACCGTCTTGTATGCCTGCGCCGCGTATTTCTGGACCTTGTCCGCGCTTTCCTTGAACAGCGTCTCCACGCCGCCGACCAGCTGCTCATAGTCCGCGAACGAACTGAACGCGCCGCCGATTACGCTCTTAATACTGCCGGCAGCCGTTGACATCGCCTTTTCCAGCACGCCGGCTATCATCTTGCCCTTCGCGACTGCCCATGACGTCAGTTTGCTGTCGCTTTTCTTAAGGTCTTTGTCCAGATTGTTGCTGTTCAGAGATATGAGGTATTCCAGCTCGCCAAGCTGCATGCTTACACCTCCGTAATCCGCGCATAGATATAATCCTTGATCTCCTGGGCTGTCTGCTGGTTCTTCTTCAGTTCCGGATGGATCAGCTCCACATACTGCGGCATGCTAAACTCATGCCCGCCCAGTCCGTACAGCCCGTTTGCAATCGACCACAGGCATTGCGCGGTATAGCTTTCATACAGATCCCGGTCAGCCGCTTCCCTCAGCAGGCAGACGATCCCGTCCACCCCGTGGTATCCGTACCTGATCAGGTCTGCGCAGATTCTTCTCCGTTCTTTTTCGTCTGCCGCCTTAACGACGGAAAAAAACTCATCAGCGCCTCGTCGTTCAGCGCTTCCTTGATCACGTTTACAGAGTCAAGGAAGTTCAATTTTGCGGCTTTATCCTTTGTTTGCATGGTCAGCGCGCCGACGATCTCAAACATATCGCTCCGGTGTGTTTTGAACACCACCCCGACGATCTGCGGCAGGAATTTCCCCAGCACCTTGATCATCGGCATATTTCCAATGCCCTGGTATTCCTTAATAAGGTTTGTGATCTTCTCATCATCGCAGATGTTTCCGATCGGTGTCGCGAGCCGCACCAAAGCGTCCGCAGCCTGCTCATTGTTCATTTCAGAAAATTTCATCTTTTTGTCCTCCTCACAAAAAGCATCGGGGTGGGGGAGTTTCCCCTCACCCCGTGTTGGGTTATTTACTCGCCGTCACCGGCGGGTTCTTCTTCCGGTTCTTCCTCCGGTTCATCTTCTCCGACCGAGTCACTCTCATTCTGAGGATTTATCACAGGGCCGGCTTGTCGAAAAAAACCACCTCAAACGGCGCGTTGTCGTAATCGTCAACAGCCGCCTGCCGGGCATGGAACTCGGCAGCCAGGGTACCTTCGCCCTTATCCGTGTAGGTAAAGGTGAAGTCCGCGGTATTGATGGCGTTCTTCAGGCAGATCAGCACCAGCTGGCCGTCGGCCAGGTCGCCGACCCAGCAGATGTTGGTCAGGTAATCGCTGGACGTGATCGCCGTGGCCATCTTGATCGTGGTCTTCTTTCCGCTGGGAGTCGCCGTGCCGGTCGCCAGCAGGTCCGCGATGTTGTCCGGGGTCACCTCGATCAGCGTGGTGCTCAGGTACGCGTCGGTGCTGTCCACGAAGTCGGAGCCCTTGAACCCGTACCGCATGCCGTCGATTTCCGGCGTCCGGGTTTCACGCGTCACCGTGAAGGTTCCGCCGCCGCGGGTCGCGCCCAGCAGCGTGCCGGCCGGATTGCTCCCGCCGCTGACGATGTTGGCAATCGCCGCCTTCAGCGCGGTCGCGTCCGTGATGCTGTCATAGGAAAGGTTCTTGAGGATAATGCCGGCGTTCAACTGCAGTTTGTCGAATGTGCCGTTCCTCAAAGCCGTGGTATTTCCGGGTGCAGCCATAATTCATCTTCCTTTCTCCTGGTCAGATGCCAGGCAAATGATATGCGTTGACCGACAGGTTGATATATGCGGCCCGGTAGTTTCCGTCCACCCTGGTCTGGATCAGCGGTGATTCAGGCCAAACCACAAGGTATCCGCCCTCAATCGGGATATTCATCCCCTGGCCGATCGCCCTTGTGATCTCATCCGCAATGCGGATGATCCCCGTGTTCGTCGTGGTCCTGTCCCACACCTGCGCATACATGGACGCTTTCGTGTTCCATTCCGGAACGCTCAGCGAGTAGGTGATGTACGGCGTCGATACGTCATCCGGCACAGACCCCTCCGCATACGCCGGAAGCCCGAACCCGGAAAAGAACGTCTTCAGCGCCGCCGCATCGTTATACATCACTGTCCTCCGTATACTCATGGGGAAGTTCCCATTTTTCCACCTCGATCAGCCGCCTGTTCAGCCGGCTGAATCCGGGTGTCTTCCGGTCCGTTCCCGGGTTCGTCACCCGGTATACCTGGTTGTTGTCGGTCCTTCGGAATGCCTCGTGGAAGTCCAGGTCCAGCGTTTTGTCCACGTATATCCGATACGTCCTCGCCACGCCCTGCTGTTCCGCCACGGTAATTTCCGGAGCGCTCTCGTATTCCCATGCGGCGTCAAACTTTGCGCCGTCCGTCCATGCGGTTGTGTACCCGCCGACCGGATCTTCCGTCCTGGTTTTCACCAGGAGCACGCACGGCACCGTATATTCATCCAAAAGACTCATACACAGGGCCTCCTCCAGCGCTCCAGCTGGTTCCCGAACTGGTCGCGCCATGTCAGCGGACCATTTCCCCCTTTTCCACCGCCGGATCTCATCGTGTAGCTGTAGCCGTTGAAGCTTTCGCTCTGCATCGGGCCGGACAGCTGTTCACTGTAAGTTTCCACCCATTGGCTGATCTCTCCGGACAGCGCAATAAGCGCAGGAGGAACGCTCATCACGCGTATCGTTCCGGCAAACGTTTCGTCTCGGAGCCCCGCCGCTTTCGCATCATCATCATTTTTAATGCTGTTTGCATGATACGTATAAACCCCGTCGTTCCGCCTGCTGCCGCAGACAAGGAACCGGTCACCGTCCTCAGCATCAAAAGCAGGGGAAATCATGCCGCCGGCAATGGTGTATGTCCTCTGCTCCGCCTTCAGCGGAACAAAGTAGTTGTGGAGATAGTCCAGAACTTCCTGCAGCATGATTTTCCCCTTTTCTCACTTGGTCTTGCGCTTGTCCGGCGCTTTCTTCTGCGCGGATGATCCCTTCGTTTCACCAGCCTCCGGCCGGGCGGCTTTCGCCGCCTCAGCCTTTCCCGGTTTATTCGCTATAACGATCATACGCTACACCTCTCAGGCATTCAGCACAGTCAGGCCGCTGAGATCGTAGGTCTTGGTTTCGGTGTAGGTGCCGTAATCCACGATGACCTTGAACTGCTGGCCGTTCTTGTCGTTGATCTTCGTCACGGAGGCCCTGTCGGGATCGCCGATCACATCCAGCAGGCCGGTGCCGGCGGAAGGATCAACGCCCACATAGATGTGCTTCGCGTTGTCAAACGCACTGCCGCCGAACTGCAGCGCCAGGAAGTTGCCCGCGCCCCAGTCGGTCACCAGCTGGCCGCTGGACAGGTACTTCAGGGTACCCAGGATCTTGCTGTCGCCGACCATGATGCCGCTCTGCAGATCATCGGAAGTGTTGCCCCAGATGTCCACGGTGTTCGGCAGCGCCTTCACGGTCAGATCTCCGCCGCCGGCCGCGCCGTCGTATACGGTCGCCACCCAGATGCTGTCCGGATCATACAGAACGGGCATGAACAGGGCGGAAGCCTTGGTCCATACCACAGCCGGGTCCTTTTCGGTGTACTGGGAAACGTACACATACGGGCTGACTTCACTGCCGGACACTTCCAGGCCGTAGTTCGCCGCGGAAACCTCCGGAGGATCGCCCCACAGGCCGTCGCCCAGCTTGCTGTCCGCATAGAAGAAGGTAATCCGGTCGGTCGGATAATACTTCTTCACGTCGGTCACCGGGCGGCCGTTCTCGCCCATCTTCAGGGGCAGGGAATAGGTGCCGTCCTGCAGCAGGACCTTGGTGATGCCCAGTTCGCCGGACAGGTAGTTCCGCAGCTCCGCTTCCGTCAGCAGGATGCCTTCCGCCAGGTTGCCGCGGATCAGCTTCTGCAGGGACGCGTCGCGCTTCATCTTGTTCCAGACGATGGTGCTGGTGTAAATGCCGTTGATCGGCTTTCCGGCGTCCGCGGACTCCGCCTTGAGCGCCAGCAGCTGATCCGCCAGGTTGCCGGTGTTCAGGTACAGCACCTTGTTCAGGTGGCCTTCCTTCACACCGTAATCCACGGTCAGATCCAGGCCGTTTTCCTTGATTGTGACTTTACCGGTCGCCAGCAGTTCGTTCTTGGCCACCTTGGACCGGGTGAACACCTGCTCGGACAGGTTGTAGCCGTCGCGGAGAACCCGCTGGTACAGGCTGCCCTCATTGGTCACGCCACGGCCCATCAGCGCCCGCAGGCGCTCGCTCTGGTCGATCTTGACCTTGACCAGGCCCTTCTCGATGTTATGCACATCAACAGGCACCCGGACGGTCTTCTGGGCTTCCACGTCAAAGGAGTGGAACTGCGCCATCACCGGAATGCCGTACTCGGCCGCGATGGATTCCCAGTAGGCGATCAGGTTGTCCGTCTTCACGTCGCCCAGGATCTGATCCACGGGGTCGTTGGGCCGGGTCACGTCGTTGCCGACCTGAAGCCAGTCTTCTTTCGCGATCAGGCCAAAAATGCCATTCTCAAAACGATCGTTCATTGCTCTTTTCCTCCTTCCCGGATTAGTACGGCCGGGTCGCTTCCGGCGCGGACGCCTTCACAACGATCCCGGTCAGCGCGCTCTTGGCAGCGCCGTTGAGGGCGGCAGGCAGCCGGTCCTCATAGATAACACCCTTGGTGACCAGGGAACCGGGCATATCGCCGGTGGTCACTTCCACATCCTCATACAGGATGCCCTTGGCCGTTGCGTCATTCGCCGGAATCACGGCGCCGGCAGGCACATACTTGGTGCCGTCCGGGTTCGTGATCGCCTGCGCATGATCCGCGGCAACCTGAACAGTCTCCCGGCTGCAATCAGCTTCAGCCAGGAACCAGCCGGGAGCATATCCCTTGCCGGTACGATTCTGAGTGAAACTCATGTTTTGATCTCCTTTCGTCATGTCGTCTGGACGGCCTGGCCGCCAGATCCCTGCGGATTTTTCGCCGCGCCGTAGCGCTGCGCGTGCCACTGGGCGGTCATGTCGCGGATACTGTTATCGCCGCCTGCTTTATTCCCGGCGGGCGGCGTGTCCACTTTTTCCCCGCGCTGGCGCGTCTGGACCTTGAATCCGCCCCACTTCGCGTCAATGTCCTTTTTCAGATCCTCGATCCCGTCCAGCGTGCCGTCGTCCTTCAGCTTCATCTTGCTGTAGTCCGTGGCGTTCAGGACGCTTTCCAGGGTCTTCTCGCTGATCTTTTCTTCGGTCAGCAGCTTCTTGTAAGCGGCCTTTACTTTCGCCGCTTCGGCATCCCGGGCGACCTGGGCCTTGTAGTCGTCGTGAGCCTTCTTCTCATTGTCGTACTTGGTTTTCCAGTCGTCCTTCTTGTAGTCGTCCAGTTCCTTCTGAACGCCCGGAAGCTTCTCCGCGTCCTGTTTGTACCTGGTCACATCCCGTTTCGCGCTGTCCAGATCATCCTTCAGCGGGTCCACAACGGACCTGTGCATCTCGATGACCTTTTTCGCGATCTCGTCGGTATATGCCTCGCCGAGTGCTTCCCTGAGTTCTGTTCTGGTGAATCCCATCTGTCTTTTCCTCCTTATTCAGTCGCGTATTTCCACTGGTATCCGCCAGCGGTCGCAGCCCATCCGGTCAAAGCATTGCTGATGCTTCGCCGGTTGATCCCTGTGATATCGCTTGCATGAGTGATGCTGTCATACGTATTGACAACCGCTCCGCCAGTTATCTGCAGTACAGCCTTGTTCTTGCTGTACTCGATGTTGTATTGCCGTGTGCACCATTCCAGATTGTCAACCCGGTTATTCATCGGGTTTCTGTCCTTATGGTTCACTTCAGGCAGTCCTTCCGGATTTGGGAGAAAAGCCTCAGCGACAAGCCGATGCACAGAATGGATCTTTCCTTTCCCGTCCTTTGTGAGCCGGATACACTGATACTTCAGGTAATCCCGTCCCCTCAGGCACGGCTTCATGAGTCTGCTCTTTGTTCGCGACTTCTTCGGAAGTGCAACGATGTCCCCATCGCTGCTGACAAGGTACAGTCCCTCGTACCCCGGGATTTCCTTCCAAGACGCCATATGTATCCTCCCGTTTCTTCGGAGCCTGTTCTTCGGCTCATCGGAGTTTTTTTGATCCCCCGGCGCGGTTCCTCGGCCGGGTTTCGATCTTCACTCCCCATTTTGACGGCTCGTCAAGTCCCGCAAAAGGAAAAAAGTGTCAAATTTGCCCGGAATCATCCCCGTTTTTGTCAAATTTTTCCGCCTGTTTGCATAACGCGCAAAAAGTCGCCTGCCGGGCGACCTTTTTTCATGCAAACAAAAAAGCGCCGGTTCCCCGACGCTGTTTGCATGACGAATCGTCATTACTTTGCTCAGATACCCATAATCTTCTTCATGATGTTCTGGTATTCCTCCCCGTGGTTCTCCGCCGCCGGCCGCAGAAACGGCCTTGCAGCCACTTCTCCGCCGCTGGCCGTGTGATGGCCCAGTTCCACAAACGGCGCGTATTCCACCGTCGTCCCGATGGCCTCCGTGTCATCCTTCACCTGGGTATGCGTGATGCTGTTCCGCAGGTTCCCGGTGTCCACCGGGCACAGCTGCTTCGCATACGTCTCCGCTTTCCCGCCGATGATCTCCAGCGCCATCCGCTTCTTCTGCTCGATGGCGTCAATCACCTGGCTCGTGTAGCTTTTGAACACAAAACTCATTTTTCACCCTTCTCCCAGAAGCGCTCCGCCGTTTCATCATGATCGTACATCATGCAGCCGGCGCCGTCCAGCAGGATCTCCGTCGGCTTCCAGTTCCCGCGTTTCCCGTCAAAGATCATGCACGTGTCCCGCGTGATCCCGACCCGGACCGTTTCACCGTTCACGGTAACATGCGTTTTGTCCCTGAATATGCAGTCCCTGCACCGGACCCTGTTCGGATCTGCCGTTTGCATCCTGATCGGATCGTTCAGCATCGTGTTCACCCCCTCATTCATCATACAACACATTCCGCCGGATTGCTACCGTTTTTGCCTCGTCTTTCCGCCGGTATACGTGTTCTCATCGCCGTTGACAAAATAGTCCGGCTGCTCTACGACTTCCATCACGATCTCGTAACGGTCCCCGCCGCGGCTGTTCACTCCCGTGATCCGGTACGCTGTCCCGCGCTGAATAATGATTTCGGCCTCATCGCTCACGCCGTTCCGCCTGTCGCCCTTTTTGTAGATCTTGCGCTTCGCTGTCCCGCCCCAGTAGCTCTGCGGTTCCGCGTAGATCCCCTTCGTTCCGGCAGGCGCGTAGATCTTGTATGAAATCTTCCCGCCGAAACCGGTCCCTGTCGCAACGCCTGTGCTCGTAAACGCGTGATTCCGTCCGACCTGGCCTACCAGCGCATTGCGGACCTCATCCAGGGAGTGGCTTCCGTCAAGCAGATTCTTGACAAAATCGAAGCTCATCCCGCCGCTTTCCATCATGCCGGCGAGGCCCTCTTCGTCGCTTCCGCGCACCAGCCACATGCCCTTTTTCAGCCTGGATTTCTCAATGCCGTTCGTCAGCTGCGTGATCGCCTTGTGGTAGGACGGCTGTCCGCGGCTGTCTCCGAATTTCACCATAGACGGAGCCTCCGCCAGGTTCCGGTTTCCGTAATTGTCCTGGTATCCCCAGTACGTCTTTTCAGGTCCGACATAGTGCCTGCTCCTTCCCCAGCCGTCCTCGTATCCGCTCAGCGCCTGGTTCATCGGGTGCGAGTTCCTGGTGTATTCCCATACGCCGTATTTCTCAACGTCCGTCAGCTGATCCCATACCTCATCGAGCTCAGGCCGCAGTTCGTCGTCCGCGGTCACCTTGCCGGTATACATTCGCGCCGCTTTCTTTGTCTTCTCGTCCCACGCGTCCGGCGCGAATTGCCCTTTCTGCGCCGCTGTCTGCGGCACAGGGGCCTGCTGCTGTGCCTGGACGGGTGTTTGTCCACCCTGCGCCTGAGCCGCCTTCTGGGCCGCTTTTTTCGCCTTTTTCGCCACTTCCGGAGCCGATGCCGCTTTCCCGATCCCGGCCTGCCCGTACAGATCCTGAACCTTCTTCAGCGCCGCGTCCCGCTTCTGCAGCAGTTTCCCATTCCGTTCAAACTCGTTCAGCAGCCGCAGCTTCTTCTGCAGATCCTTAATCTTCTCGTCCGTGGCCCAGCTGGCGCCCATCGCCTGGGCATCCTTGTACTTTTGGATTTCGCTGGTGTAGTAGTCCCGCTTCGCCTGGATCGCGCCGGCCTTGGCCGGATAGTCCGCCAGCGTCACCGGGTCCTTCCAGATGCCTTCGTATACCTTGTTCTCGTTGATGCCCTTCTGGACAATTTCCTTCTGTGCCGACGCCAGTTCCAGCTTCGCGTTGCTCAAACTGTGCAGGACGCTGCTGTCCTTCGCCGCTTTCCACTCGCCATAGTCCATGTTGGCGATCTCTTCCCCGGTTTCGTTGTCCCGCCTCAGGTCCGCGGTCGGATCGTTCGGGAATCCTTCGTAATCGTAAACCAGCGTACACCGGCAGTTCCATACGTCCCCGCCTTTCCCGGAAGGATCTCCAGGATACTGCATCTTGCTCCCCAGCGGCGTCTTGAACTCCTCATCCACGCCCACGGAAACGCCGTCCATCTGCTGATGGCTGTCACGTGTCCGGCTGTCCAGCGTCGCCAGCCATCGCTTTTTGCACTTGATCCCCATGGCCTGCGCATTGTGCAGCATCTCGATCCGTCCGCCGTTCTGCGCGCATGTCATGGCCGTCCTGGCGTAGCGCATCATGGCCTTGCTGTTCTTTTCCCCGGTGTCCCGGGCAATCCGGCGGGCGAGGGCAGGGATGCTGTCACCCTGAATGATCCCCTGCGTCAGCGAATTGGAGATGATCTTCCGGTTCCAGGCAGCGTCCTTCTTGCCGTTCACCTCTTTCCGCGGCAGCAGCTCCGGATCTGCGTCAATCAGGCGCTTCACCGTGTTCTCGTCATAGATCGAAAACATCAGGTCCATGTTTGCGTCCTTGGAAATCTGGTAGCTCTGCCAGTTCGCGTTGCCCGCGAATACGCCCAGCGTATCCCCGTTGACCTCCGCCAGCGCTTTCTTGTTCGCGTTCGTCATCACGCCGGTCAGCTGGTCGATTTTCTGCTGCATGATCTTCTGCTGCAGCAGTTTGTTCTTTTGCCAGGCCAGCTCCTCCGGCGTGATCGTCCCGTCGATGAACTTTTTTTCCAGTTCTTTCATCTCCGGGCCGTACTTTTTCAGGAAATCGTCCAGCTTTGTTTGCATGTCCCGGGCCGCTTCGCCGTAGATCCGCTTGAACTTCCGGCCCAGTTTGATCACCGCGTCGTCCGTCGCCAGCGTTCCAGGATCGCATCCGATTTCCTTCTCGATCTCGGAAACCGTCTTTTTGTCCTTGTACGCCTGGTCCAGCTTCACCCCCAGCGCGTGATACTCACTCTGAGTGATCAGCCCGGCCTTGTTTTTCTTCTTCAGCGCTTCCCACAGGCCGATATACTCCTGATGCGTCATTCCGGCTGATGCGGTCATGCTGTTCGCAGTTGAATTTCCCGGTAGGGAAGGGTCGTTTTTCTTCTTCCACTGGATGTAGGCGTAGTTTGTGATCAGGCCGGCTTTATACTCCTGGTACTTCTGCTTTTTCGCCGCGATGTACTCCGCCTGCGTCATCAGGCATCACCGTCCTCGGTTTCCTCTTCCTCCTTCGGAATGTCTGTTTGCATGTCGCCGATCCGGTCGAAACTCTCGGCGTCCTTCCGCTCCAGGATTTCTTCCACTTCGTCAACCGTGATCCACGGCAGCTTTTCCAGGATCGTCCGGTCATCCAGGTACTCGGCCGCGGCAATCACCATCTCCGTCTGCTCCTTCTGGTTGCTCACCCGGTTCCGCTGGAAGATCGGCACCGCATCAATGCCCATCATGTCCAGGATCATCCGGATAAACAAGATCAGCTGATACTCAAACGCGTCCGCTTCCTCATCCATCGGCCAGTACGCCGCTTCAATGTGGTCGTTGGTCGCCCCGGCCTCCACCGTGTGCACGTCGAACCCGCCGAAGTTCTCATACATCTGGTTCCGGATCTGCTTGAGCGCCGCTTCCCGGGCCTGGTATGGGATCTCCTGAGTGTACGGCGTAATGCTGCTGTTCTCGCCGTCAATCACCGCCATATGCTGCAGGATCAGCCGGTCCAGCAGCTGGCGCTTGTCCGCCTCACTCATGCCCATGGCCCCGGAAACCAGCCAGTAGATCTGCGCACAATCCTTGATGTCGTTCGCCAGGCCCGAAACCACCATGTCATATGAGTCAATCAGCGGCTTCAAATTGTCCAGGGCGCTGTCCCGGTTCTCCCCGGAGTAAAGCGGGAATATCGGCAGCGTGGTCAGGTTCCCGGTGCCGGTCACTTCTTCGCCGAACGCCTCGCTTGTTTGCACCGTTTCGATGTACGGCTTCAGATCCTCCACCTTTTCCAGCGCGCTCAGGCCATATTTCTTCTCCGGCGTTTCATACCGCTCGTACCCGGCTTCGGTGTAAAGCACCGCCGTGATCGGCCGCTTCCCCCAGTCCAGGCTCCAGAACCGCACGCCGCCACGCAGCGCACCGGTATGCTCGTCGTACAGCGGCAGGAACTCCGTCTTCCGGAACAGCGTATATTCCCATTCATCCTGCTCAAACCCCTTGTGGACATACAGATACGCCGCGCCGTTTCCCTGCGCCCAGTAGGCCGTCTGGTACACATACTGGTCAAAATCATTCCCAAGCTCGTCCTTCACCGGGTCCACTGTTTGCATGACGCCGTCAACCGGCACCCGTTCCCGCCCGCTGAAGCTGATCCCGTTTCCCAGGGAATAGCTGCACCGGTCCGTCACCAGCCGGTGGATCAGCCGGTTCCGGATCTTGATGTTGCTGGCCGTAAAGTCATTCTCAGGCAGCCCGGCCATATTGTAGATCACCTTCACCGTCTTCAGGATCTCCGTGTTCCGCCCCGCCATGTATTCCTGCTCTTCAAGCGCCTTCTTGTACTCCGGGCTGTTCCTGTAGGTCATAATCGCGCTCTGCAGCCACTTCGTCTTGTTTTCCGCCCGCTCATAGTCCTGGTATGTGATCAATTTTCCTCACCTTCCTGTTCGTCTTTTTCGTCCTGCTCTTCTGATGGGCACATAACCTCCGCGTCCCATGGCATCGTCCGCCACAGCCGCCGTTCCAGATCGTCCCGGTCCGGCATGTCCAGCTCCTTTCTCACCGCGCAAACGGTGACCTGTATTCCTCTCCTCCGCGCCGGTCATATATTCTGCACACGCAGGCCGCCGAGTCCGGGGCGTCGTCGTGCTCCGCGTCCTCCGTGTAGCTCAGAATCTGGTTGATATACTCCGTGTCTGTGCCCTCAAGCCATTCTATGTCCTTCCACCATTTCCGCAGGAAGGTGCTAATCTTGATATATTTGTTCTCCTTCTCCGAATACAGCGTTGCGGAATGCCCCCGGTCCTTGATCTCCCGCGCCAGGTATCCCTTGTCCGCGTTCTTCTCGCACCAGATGCTCCCGCACATCAGGCGCTTCACCTCGCTCAGGCAGTAGTCCAGCACCGTGTCCACATGTTTGCGCCACATCCGGCCGTACATGTACAGCTTCCCGCCGATCCGCTTCCCGCAGGTGAACGCCGTATAGTCCTCGCCGTCGTAGGCCGCGTCGATGTGCGCCATGCCATCCCGCAGCAGATCCGCCGGCACGGCGTCCTCCCGTTTCAGCAGCTCCTTCGCCTCGTTCGCCGTAATGAACCGCGGCGGATCTTTGAAAAGCGCGTCCTCCGCCGCGATATGCACCAGCTCATAGTTCGCCGCAAACAGGGAAGGCGCCATGCTCTGCCGCAGGGCCTCGATCTCCTCCTTGCTCAGAAGCCCGGTATGGTAGCAGTCCCACTTTTCCGCCTCCGGCATCAGGCAGAACGCGTCCTCCTTGTGCCATGGTGTCCCGGTGTTGATGATCCGCCCGCCCGGATTCCGGATGTTCAGCAGCTCCTGGTAGATCAGCTTCGTCCGCTCGCGTTCCGCCTTGCTCTTCCGGTCCTTCATGTTCACGATGTCGTCCGTGAAGATGAAGTCGAAGTGCTTACCGGTAATCGACCCGCCGATACCCATGCCCACCAGCTGGCTGGTTCCCCTGGCGTCCGTTGTCAGGTTCGTGCTGATCTCCATCGCATTGTCCGCCGTCAGCTTCAGCTGCACGCTGTAGATCACCTGCACCAGGTACCCAACCTGCGGCATCGTCAGGATCTTGCGCACCTGGTTGATGATCTCCTTCACATCGTCGTCCGTCTTTCGTGCAAACAGGATGCGCTTGTTCGGCAGCAGGATGATCATCAGCGCCAGCACGATGGAAAGACAGGTCGTCTTGTAGCTTCCACGGTGTCCCTGCAGCGTCATGTCGCCGCTCCCGCTCAGCATCTTCCGCATCCATTGCCCATGCAGGCCCTTCAGCTTCTTAAATCCGACCATGTGCCCGAACTGCTCCGGGTGCATCGTCAGGAACCGCACCGCCTCGATCCGTGTCACGCTTCGTCCTCCGCCTTTTTTCCCCGGGTGGTCACGCTGCCGCCCCGCCTGATCCATACATACGGTTCCCACCGGCACGGTGCCTGCGCGATCCGCTCCGTTTTCGCCGTCACTACGTCGTTGAACAGCGTGTCCTCGCCGTAATGGACATTCTCGTCAAACCGGATGCCGTTCTCCTCCAGGAACGCCCGCCGGTACACCTTGCCATGGATAAACACCATCTTCCGGTGTCCTGCGATCGGAACCACAATCCGCCCGAACTCCGTCATACACTGCGTCCACACCATGTCGCTGTTTGCATGTCTCCGCACCGCCGTCAGGATCTCATCCAGTGCGTAGATGTGCGTGAAACAGTCGTCACAGTCGCAGAACATGATCCACGGCTCCGTCCCGTAGTCCATCCCCGCGTTCCTGGCCGCGCTGACGCCACGCTTCGGAATGTCTATTTGCTCAACGGGGAAGGTCAATTGCTTCAGCTCTTCCTCTGACACATGCAGACCGCCGTCGTTGACCACAATCACCCGGATCTCGTTCCAGTTCACAACCCGCTGCATGTCCAGCATCTGGAACTGCTTCCTGCAGATGTACCACGGCTCATCGCAGTGGCTAATCACAATGTCCAGCATGTTTGCATGTCCTCCTGTCCATATCCTGCATTCTCAGGTTCGTCACCTGACTGATCCATCGCTTCCTGTCCGCCTTTGACGCAAACGCCACCGGAATCTTGTCCGCGATACGCGTCAAGGCTGCTTTGTATCGCTTTTTGTAGGTCCTCTTCGTTAATCCTGCAGGCATGACCACCAAACTCCTTTGCACATTCGCTGCAGATCCAGTCCTCTGTCGGATCATACGGCTTCGCCACCGGTATGATCTTTCCGCAAAGTCTACATGGCTGCATTCTGTCCTCCTGTTTGCATCACTCCGGGCACTCCCTGTCCAGGAACTCCCGTATGACGTCCTTACTCGGCAGCTGGAATCTGCTGAACTGGTCGATCGTGTCGTTGGCAAATCTCATCAGAAACTCGACCATCATTTCCTCATCAAATGCAACAATCTTCTCGTAAATCGTCATGCTTTTCCCTCCTGTTTGCATGAAATCCGGAAGCCCTGCCCCCTCTTCCGGCTGGGTTGGCCAGTATCCCTCCATCGCTCCCGAGTCCGCTGTGTGCGTGCCGTGGAATCGAACCACCCGAATACGCCCGTCTGTCATTGCGGAGTCGAACCGCCGTGCCCAGTCACACGCACCTGAAGCTGTGGCGCTCTAATTTGGCCGTGTTTGCATGAAATCCCATGATTTCGTATACCTGTGTTTGCATGAAAACCGGCGTCTCAATTGTCTTTTGATGCGAAAAACTCTCGGATATTGAACCATTTGTCTTTCAGAATATTTCCGATAATATCAACTGTGCCGCCCCATCCTTCGGTTTTAACTCTGATATACTTTCCGACGAGATTTTCCCATTTATCGACTCCGACAACATCCATGATCCGCATCATGGCCTCCAATCCTCTTCCGCTTTCAGCTTTGAATTTGTCAGCGCCAAGATAACCATGACCGATACAATAACCGCCGTAAACAACTCCCCACCCGGAGCCTTCAAGTGTTACACCAAAAGTCAACACTCCGTGATCCGCCATGGAAAGACTAACATTTGTTATTTTTGCATTTTGTACTTCCATCGTTTCATCGCTCTCTTTCATCAATATTCCGGCTCCTTAAACTGCGCTGCCGTGATCGGCTTCTTCGCAAACATGAATCCCTGGAACACGAAGCACTTCTCTCCCTGATCATTCCCGGTTCTCATGTACTCCAGCAGCGCGTTCTCGTCCCGCTGGATCTGCTCCTGGATCTCCTTCAAATCCTTGCCCTCATAGGTGAGCTCGCGCTCGATGTACCCCCCCCCGGAGAAAATTTCAAGGTTCATCTTCTTAATCATCGCCGGCCTCCACAATCCTTTTCTGCCGCTCAATTACGTCATTCATGATCCTGATCATCGCATTAGTCCTTGCAATGTGCCTATTCGCTCGCCAATTTGCCAGCCGGTAGCGAATCTCCTGAATCTGCCATCTCATCCGCTTCTTCATTCCCCTGCCTCCTTCACCATTTCCTCGACCTCGGCAATCACGGCCGGCTCCACCTCGCTGACCATGACCTTGTCCACCGGCTTGAATCCGGCCGTGTCCCGCAGCAGCTCCCAGAAGCGCGGGTTTCCCTTCGCCACTTCCTTCACCGCCACCCGTACCATCATCTGCCCGCCGGTGATCTTCTCGCCGTCCTTGCCGGTCGCGACCTCTTCCTCCATCCACAGCTGGCAGAGCTTCCGCAGATCGCCTTTTTCCCGCCTGGCAGCGCCTGACGCAATCCCGGCAGCCTTCGCCCGTTCTCCGCCCGTTTGGAACCGCTGTGCCTTGCTCGCCGGGCTGTCAGGAACAGGCTGGCCGTTAATCGGCGAAACGAACCGCCCGTGTTCGTCCCTCTGTGCGGCTTTCCGGGCCTTCTTATCCTTCCCGGCCATTTATCCCACCCCTTGCTTTGCATCCGCCTGATAGCGGTCGTATTCGGCCAGCTGGGCCAGCATCCGCTTCAGGTGCTTCCCCAGATCTCTCCTGTGCACCGGACCAGTGGTTTTCATCTCGTGCTTTGTTTGCATGATCTTCTCTTCCAGCTGTTCACGGTTCTTTCCGTCAGCCATTCTGATCAGCCGCCCTTCCGCTTTTGATAATTTCGTACTGGTACCGATCCTTTGCCGGCACCAGCGCCACCATCAGATCCGGATGCGCGTCCTGCCACATGTTCAGCATCGCCAGGATCACCGCCATGGTTTCGTCATCCGGTATAAGCCGGATCGTGAGCGTAAGCTTATCACTCGCCATCATTTGCCCTCCTGTTTCAGTTATAGCCATGTTCTATTCCCCAGCTGCTCTCATGCGCGATTTTGCTATACTTTTCAATATAGTCATATGCTTCGCCCCTGGTTTCTCCCTCAAATTTCGGAAGAGGGTACTCGCTGAACTCCTGCATATCATTTATGCAGTCCTTTTGCTTTTCTGTAATGGGTCTTAACCGCCAGCTATTCATTCTGCCCTCCTGTTCCACTTTTCTGTCCACCTGGACTGCGTCTCTCCGAACGTTTCTCTCTCCCCTTGCTGAATACTCCACTTCACATAGGCCTTACACGCCAGGCAGTAGATCCCGGTGATCTCTGTCACATCTTCCGGATCGCGAACGAATATTGCCTTGCCATTGCAGAACGGGCACAGCCTCAGCTCCTCACTCACTGATCAGCACCGCCTTCTCCCCGGTAAACGTCTGCCACCTGTCGATGATCGCGTCTACGTACCGCGGGTCCAGTTCCATCGTGTAGCAGGTCCGTTCATCCTGTTCGCAGGCCATGATGGCCGTTCCGCTTCCGCCGAAGGTGTCCAGCACCAGTTCCCCGCGCCGGCTGCTGTTCTGGATCAGGTAATCGAACAACCCGATCGGCTTCATGGTCGGGTGGATGTCGTTCCGCTTTGGCCGATCAAAGTCGATCACGGTTGTCTGCTTCCGGTCGCTGTTCCATGTGTGGCCCGCGCCTTCCTTCCATCCGTACAGGCACGGCTCATGCTTCCACTGGTAATCCTGCCGACCCATCACCAGGCTGTTTTTGTTCCAGATCAGGCACTGCCGGACCGTCCATCCGGTTGTCCTGCATGCCGTGCGGAAATTGTATCCTTCGCTGTCTGCGTGCCAGATGTAAAACGCGGCCCCGGGTTTCATCACGTAGTCGCAGCAGAAGAACGCGCCGTTCAAAAATGCCAGGAATTCCTCGTCCTTCTGCTTGTCGTTCTGGATCTTTAGTTTGTCGCTGGTCCCGCCCTCGTAGTCCACGTTGTACGGCGGATCGGTGACCAGCAGATCCGCTTTCGCGCCGTCCATCAGCTTTTCCACCGCGGTCACGTCCGTCGAGTCCCCGCACATCAGCCGGTGCCGGCCCAGCTGCCAGATCTGCCCGGGTTTGCTGACCGGTTCTTCCGGCAACGGTTTGTCCCAGTCGTCTTCGGTAACTATGATTGGCTCTTCCGGGATTTCCGGCAGTTGGAAGTCGAAATCGAATCCGTCAAAGTCTAATCCTTCCAGATCCGCCTGCAGCAGGTCGAAGTCGAACCCCGTCTCCGCGTTTACCTGGTTGTCCGCGATCCGCAGTTCCCGGATATCCTCGTCCGTGAGCTCTTCGGCCTTCTTGTCGATCACGTGCACCGGAATCTCGCAGCCGATCTTCATCGCGGCCAGCCGGCGCCCGTGGCCGATCACCAGCACGTTGTCCGAAGTGACTACGCAGTCCTGCTGCCATCCGAATCGCTTCAGGCTCGTCACCAGGTTGCGGATCTGCTTCTCATCGTGGATCTTCGCGTTCTTTTCGTACGGGATCAGTTCCTCCGGCTTCCGCCAGTCCTTATAATGCCGGTGATCAAACGCCCTGTTTTTCTTCATCCGTCGCTCCCTCTTCTTTGCCGAACAATTCTTCCTCCGTCCCGATCATCTGCTTTCCGCAGTACGGGCAGAACCTGTACGGATTCCTGCATCCGTAAAAATCAAACGTCAGCGATTTTCCGCACCACGGGCACCTGATCCGTCTGCAGCCGTTGTCAATCTCCCACTTCCAGATGCCCTGTTTCTGCATCTGTTTGCATGACTCGCACAGGCTCCTCCTCCCGTTGTGCAAACAGTCTCCGCATTTCATTTGCGATGCCCTCCTACACAAAAATCTTCGGCGGTTTCGGCACGTCCTGCCCCTGCGGCCGCCAGATATGCAAACAGTACGGATGCACATTCACATAATCCGTTTCCGCGGGATGGTACTCGATGCAGCACTCATCCGGCAGGAAGAAAATCTCCTTGATTTTGCACATCTCATCCCATGTCGGGCATCGCCTCGTATAGCTGACGCTCACATGGTCCCATCCGCCCCCGTTGGACCATATCACATACGGAGCGTTCGCCAGGCCGCGCCCCACGTTCACCCATCCGCATCCTCCGTCTGCCGCCGCTCGCGCGGTCATCACCCGGCTGTCCCTGTTAATATCACCCAGTGCTCTCATGGATTCACCATCCTCCGTTGTTTTCGTCCAGCCAGTCCGTCAACGCCACATACGCCTTCGCGAAGCAGATCTCCATGCTGCTGTCCTGCACCTGGCACAGCACTGCGTCGTTTCCGTCCCTCCGCGACTTCGGATAATCATCCGCGCAGCCTTTTTTCGTGATCGTGATGCACCAGTCCATGATCTTACTCAGGTAGATCTGCATGTGAATTGGGAACCGCCGGTGGAGCTCATCCACAAACCGAAGAAAATCACTCATCCCATACGATCCTCCTTCCGCACTCCCTGCAGTATTTGTCGTTCGGGCCAATCGCCGTGTGGCACTCTCCGCAGACATACCACCAGGTCGATCGCCAGTCGCCTTCGATCTCCGCCGGCGCGCTTTGTTCCTTCAGCGCGTCATTTTTCTTTGCAGCCATATTCCCGATATGCCCTCCTTCTTTCTTTCCTCCGCCTACGAACAATCCGGTTTATCTCCCGGCGCTGCTTCCTGGTCAGTTCGGATAATTGCATCTCATTACGCTCCCTTACCAATTTTCTGACCAATACCTGGAATTAATGCAATCAATTGTGCTTCCTATTTCTGAACACCGTATTTTTTCATAATCCGTTCGTCCAATCATGATTCTGTAATAGTCTTTCCAAATTGTCATTGTGAAACGAATCCCTTTTTGATGCAGAAGGTTCGCAATTTCAAACAATGCGCACATCCTGTTGCAGTCATCTGCATAAAAGTATTGTGCATAGTGTGTGCCTCCGCAAAGACCGTTCCAGAAGAATGGGCAATATCGTAGCGATTGGTAGGAGTGACGCTTATGCTGTTTCTTCGCATGTTTGCCTATATACTCTTCTGCCATGTTACGCAATACGCTCCTTTGTCGAACTAACATTCCCCTTCAGCGTTGATAAACTTCACTATAGATTCCTCAAGGCTATCTTCTCGCTCTTTCAGCAGGGCAAGTGCATCCCGCATCAATGCCATTCTGCACCCGTTTTCATCATATGGGCATTCCTTAATGTCATAGAAGCATCCACGAGTTCCCGGTTTTGTGCAAACCTCAAGACCTTTTACAACCTTCTCCCTGTCAATCATTTTTGCAATACTCTCCTTAACTGTCTTTCTTCTCCCCAAGCTGCATGGTCATTTGCCTATGACAGTATTCTGTCGCATAGCAAGTTTTCGCCAGCCTCGGCAAAAGCTTACAAAGATTGCACTTGTCGATTTCGTCCAGTTCTTCCCGCGACGCTTTTCCGGCTTTCCACTTTTTTTGTTTGTAAGGCATTTTCTCTCCTATAGCTTATTAAACGGACATTTTTTGCAGTACGTCTCATACAGCAGCTTCTCCGCCTCATCCGGATTTTTCTTCTCCGCCTCACAGATGCCAGGATATTTGCAATAGTCCATGCAAAATTCCTGCGTGATCTCTTCCAGGAGCTCCGTCACAGTCTTTTCCACTTCACCGCCCCCATTTCTTCATCCACCATGTTTCGATCGGTTCCACGACCTCGCCGGTAAACCAGTGGATGTGTTCTCCATACCAGTGAATGTCCTTCGGCTCTCCTTCGTGGCCTACCGTGTCCGCCCACTGCGGACGCTCCGGGAACTCTTCGTTCCGATCCTCCACAAATATCGCCTGGTTCGGATCGGTGCAGCTGGGGTAATAATTCAGCACTGTCCTGTAAAAATGCCAGGAATAGCGGCCGCGGCACAAGTTCTGCCCGATAATCACCACGCTCCCGGGCTGATACCCTCTCTCCCTCAGTTTCCAGTAGTCCATCCGTTCATACTTCGCGTCCAGCCGCGCCTTGATCGCGTCCGTTTCCCGCCGCTCCCGCTCGATCTCGTACCGGTCAAGATCCGCCAGCATGGAATCCATGGCAAGCTGTTTGCCCTTCATTTCCAGTCCACCGGCTTCCCGCAATAAGAGCAGTATTCCGGTTTATCCGGATACTCTCCCGTATCCAGCTCTGGAAGAGCACGGTACAAATGTCCCTGGCATTTACCGCAAAATGCATCCATCCAGTCATCTTCCATGTAAACGAGCGGTTTCACCGGCTTTACCAGCTCCGTCCTGTGCAGGATCTCCTCCAGCTCCGTCTTCACCTGCGGATGCAGATCCCGGCTGGCCCGGATCGCTCCGATCAGAAAATCAATGCTCATCATGTTTGCCCTCCACACGTTCAAAATCGATCACCCATACCCACGGATTTGATGCCCAGTTTTCCGGGACACGTTTTCCGACAACTCCCTGCGTTGTGTTCCATAGTCCCGCGAAATAATCCCTTGCTGTTGGAAATATGCTCTGTGCCAGGCATCCTTCCGCAACAGCATCCTCTTCCGTGATATCCTTCAGCCTTTCCACCCGGACCCGCTTCACCTTCAGCCATATCCGCGCCGCCGCCTTCGGCATATGGATCGACGGCCTCCAAATGTCATCCGGGTTCAGCTTGTCGTCGTCTTCGTCCGCTCTATACCAGTATGTCGTTTTCTCTGCGCCTTTCGGCCCTGTCCGTAATCCGTTCCATGTTTCCCGGACATACAGCATATCGTCCGCGTGGCACGGCGGCGTCCAGAACTTTCCTTCCTGATCGTTGATTACGCTATCATCCACATCCCATGCTTCGGCCTCCGATCTGGACATATACGTCCACTTGCCCGGATGTGAACCGCCGAATATGTAGCTCAGCTGCCCCGCCGGCTGCGGCCTGATCAGCCGCCTTGTCTGTGTTTTCCTGCCGTCCAGGATTGCCCGGACCATCTCCGTGTTAAACAGTATCGGTTTCTCCATCATGTTCGCCCTCCGTTTTCACAATCCGTACCTCATACCCCAGCGGACGAAGCAGCTGAACAAAGACGCTCAGTTTGCAGTTCCCGCGGTTGAATGTGTTGCTGACTAATTTTCCGAACTCATCGAACCCGGACCGCCGGCACCATTCCGCCTGCGTCAGTTTCTGCGCGGAGCGGATCTTGTCCGCCTCCGTTATCAGATCCCTCGCGTCCATTGTTTCACCTGCCTTCCGCCGCTTGAAAGGAATAAAGTGTCAAATTTCATCCCCGTTTTTGTCAAATTTCAGATTCCCAGGATCGCCATCGCCCTCGGAAGGATCTCCGTGGCGAATTCCCGCCACCCCTTCGGACTAAGGACTACCTCCGCGCCGTCCTTGTCTGTCCAGTACAGAATGTCCTGCTTCGCGTCGTAGTAGAACTTGCCCCACTCGTCGTGCTCGATGCACCGCGATTTGAATCCGTCGTAGGTCAGCGGCTTCGTGCAAACAGGAACCTCCGGCGCTTCAATCCTGTCAAGTTCCTCCGAACTGATCGTCATTTTCACTTCCGGCTTTTCCTGCACGGTGGTGGTGAACTCATCACCGTCCGCCGTCCCTATCCGTACGCCCACCGCGTCATGGATCAACTGGCTGCGGTTCATCAGCTGCTCGAACTTCTCCGGATCTACCGCCTTCAGCGTTTTCTTGATGTAGTACCAGGCCGCGCTCGGGTTCGCGTTCCCGATCTCCTTCAAGTAGGCCACCGGGTTCCCGCCGCTGATCGCCACGTCAACGGCCTTCTGTTTGTCTTCCAGCGTCAGTTTTCTCATGATTTCCACTCCTTTTCCTTCGGTGATCTGGTATTGCGTCCGGCCCAGCTCCTCCTTCTGCAGCCGGTGCCATGTTCCCCATGGCGAGATGCAGCCAAGGGAGCGCAGATAGTCCAGCACGCTTCCCCCGGCCATCTCAATCCGCTCGCATTTATGCGCCAATGCCGCTCTGTCCATTTTTCGACTCCATGATCATCCGTCTCATTTCCTCGACCGCTTGCTCCGTCGCGCCTGCGTTGTTCCGCTGCTCATAGCCCTGGCTGCGGACCGGCTTTTTTTCGCCCTTCAGCACGGCTTTCAGGTAGGCCAGGTTCGGCGCTCCGTGTTCCACGCAGCTCTTCAGCCCGTCCAGCACCTTCTGAAGCCCGTGATCCGCATACAGGGCGATCATCGCTGCCCGCACATCGTTGCTCATCCGGAAACCGGCGTCTTCCGCGGCAGTCAAGATCCGGTCATGCTCACCCTGGATCTCATGCGCGCGCGTATCGTCATCATCAAACAATTCCATTCCTTTTCTTTCTATTCCATTCCATTCCTTTTCTTTATAGCTTTCGTTTGGTTTTGTTTGGTTTTGTTTGGTTTTGTTTGGTTTTGTCTGGTTTCCTTCGGTTTTCGGCCTGCCGCCCTTCATTCCGTTCTGCCTCAGGATCTCGTTCTTTTCTGCCGCAAGATCAATCTGCTGCTTGGCTACAGGCCACAGGAAGCGTTCGTTTCCGTCAAAGCTTTCAGGTTCATTTCCGCTGTCCGCGTAGATCAGCATCGCCTCAAAAAGCCGCCCGATTTCGTCATACTGCAGCTGACCGATCAGGTCAAAAAAGCTTGTCCAGATCTTCAGATATTTCATCTTCCGTCACCCTTCTGAAAAATGGTTGTAGTTGGTTTGCCCTCGTTTTCTTTAATTCAGTTTGGTTTTGTTTGGTTATCTTTGGTTTTATTTGGTTTTCAGAAGGGGAGTTCTTCCTGCTCGACCTGTACGAATCCTGTCTGCTGATCCACCTGCGGCGCCGGATGCTGTTCCTGCTGCTGCGCAGGCTGTTCGGCCTGTCCGGCAGGAGAAAGGAACTCCACGTCGTCCGCTTTCACTTCCAGGTTCGCGTAGACATTGCCGTCGTTGCCCGTGTACGTGCTCACGCTCACCGGTCCGATCACGCACACCTTCCGGCCCTTGATCAGCCATTTTGCGCAGTTCTCGCCCAGTTCTCGCCAGGCACTGACCCGGAAGTAATCCGCCTGCTCCTGCTGCCCTGCCTGCCGCTGGGCCGCGCTCAGCCGCCGGTTCACAGCCACGGTGAACGAGCATACATTGACACCGCTCTGGGTCGTCCGCAGCTCCGGATCTTTCGTCAGGTTTCCGATAATCGTCAGTTTGTTCATTGTTCATACCTCCTGTATTTCGATGCCGTATTTTTCCAGCATCAATTTTTTCTTCAGCCGGTACACATCCGTCCGGCAGCCCTTCGCGTCCTCGACAACCGTGTCCCCGCAGGCGTCACAATAAACGAAGTCCGCCACATATTCCGCCCTGCGCTCGATCAGTTTCCCGTTTTTGTACTGGTTGGGAATCAGCTCAAAGCGTACCTGCAGCTGCAGATCGCTGATCAGCTTTGCCCGCTCCATGTACATCAGTTCGATGTACCTGTGCGCCTCATGCTTGCTGTCGAACGTGATCCCGTTCACCGAGGTCTTCCGGTTGCCGTATTTGCTCATCCTGCCCCTCCGTGTGGTACCTGCACCCTTCATGCCGTCCGCTGATCATGATTCCGAACTTCCGGCAGTACACGCCGTTTTCCGTGAACCCACGACTGTTCCGGCAATCCCCGCAGCACATCATTCATCCTCCTCGATGAAGTATTCCAGGTCCACCCAGCCCTTGGAACAGTGGCCCCATCCCAGGACCACCCGGTCAATCTCAACGGATTTTCCGCGCCGGACGTATCCAGTGATCTTCCCGTCAATCGGCGTCTTCCGGATTTTGATCTTCCCGTTATTCTCATTGGTCACGGTGAACTCGGTGAACCGTTCCGATACATACGCTGTGTTCACCCATACCGACCAGGCCTCGCCGCCTTCGACCTGTACCCATTTCCGGTCTTTCGACATCTTCCCGGTCGGAATCAGCCTGTCCCCGTAGTCGAAGATTGCCTCCACAGGCGCCTTCTTCGTCGGCTGCGCCCGGCCGTTCAGCACGTCCGCGGTCACATACAGCGGATTGTATTCCTCCGCAATCCCGGCGCTGTGCATGATAAACGCCACAGCCGCAAGGGCCGCGATCGCGATCACGATCTGGATCAGCATGTCAAGAAAGCTCTTCCTGTTCATCGAATATCCCCCTTACGCAGCCCGACGGTATTTCGCGTACCGCGTGGTCTGTCCGTACCGGTTCGTTCCGGTTTCCCATTCCATGACGATCGGCTCACCGGCACGGATCATCTCCCATATCCGCGCTCCCAGCCGCATGATTCCCAGGTCTGCAAGCGCCTGCAGCGGCGTAATGCTTCCGAAATCGTCCAGATATTGTCTGATCCGCTCTTTCTGTGTCATTCCGATCACCCCTTCACAAATAGTTCTTTCTGAATATTTCCATCCACATCTGATGGCTGTACTTCCGTTCAAACGCGTACTGCGCATCCTGCTTCAGCTGCCGGTTCATGGCCGGATCATACTGCGCACCTTCATCGCCTGTGTGGTGCCTGTGGCACAGCCAAACCTTCAGCCCGTATTTCTCGCTCAGCTTCCGGTTGGCCGTGCCGCTCATGATGTGATGACACTCAAGCCCCACCAGGCTGTCGCAGAACCAGCAGCGCTTTTCATTCTGCAGGATCGACTTACTCATCGCTTTCATGCGGGTACAGCCGGATCATGTCCTCCCGCCTTGTCGCATCAACGATCCGGAAAACATCGCCGTGGTACTTCGCCTCGAGTTCGTAATCGCCGAGGTCATTTGCCTCAATGAAATCAACCAGCTCCTGTGCTGTCATGTGTACCCTCCTTTTTCTTTGCCCATTTCCCGAGCATCCGTTCCTCTTCCTTCGGCGTGATGGTCGGTATCCCAAGCGCCTCCGCGTCCTGGATCAGGCTGTCCAGTAGCGCGCTCATCTGCGCGGTGTCGTATGTGCTTGACCCGAAATACACCGTCAGGTACGCCCAGCCGAACTCGTCCACATCGCCGATCACCACCTGGTTCCCAA
>Ga0310690_10002082_pt1 | contig 33623 bp, 25 predicted proteins | sample AusTroGonzalo_MG_2_FD_207661 | JGI IMG/M metagenome (GOLD analysis project Ga0310690, IMG submission 207661) | Bovine rumen microbial communities from tropical cattle in Woodstock, Queensland, Australia - Gonzalo_04 (v2) (version 2) | ecosystem: Host-associated > Mammals > Digestive system >...
AGACACGCTCAAACTCCTAGACACGGGCGGCTGGCCCAGAAACACCGTCGGCACGCCGTCGAAGGCTCTGGCATCCAAGGGATTGACCATCGACATGTAATCCACCACCACCCCATCCGGACGCCACAGCTCGAGCAGCCGGATGACGTCAGCGGCGTCAAGCTGGCCATTACCGCCTGCACGGCTCATCGCCGCCTCTCCGTAGGCCACCACCTGCACATGCCATCTTGCAGACCGCGCGTACCGGTAGACGCCGTCCATCTTTCGGCGGTTGTTCTCGAGAAGGCTTGGCTGGAAATAGAGAATCGTCACAACTGGATAATCCCCCAAAAGACTCACTTCGCCAGCTTGATCTCGATAGGCACGAAGGCGTCGGGATCTTTCGCGCGAGAGAGAATCTTGTTCGCGTAGGCGTCGCTGTAGTAGCGGCCGTCGGCCGTGCGGTCGCGCCGCGCGTTGTATCGGCGCAGGGCATCCGGCCAGCCGTCAAAGAACCCCGTGGGGCGCAGACGCGCCGCCTTGCCAGACTTGCCGAACCCCTTTCGGGCGAGGAACATGATAGCCGCCCGCACGTTGGCGTCGAGCGTTCCCTCGTTCCGCTTCGTGGGTTTGCGAAGGCCAACGTCCGTCTTGGCTTCGTCCCAGTCGCCGGGCACGTTAACCTGCAGCGGATCCACGCGCCAGGCGGCGAGCGAAGCGGGGCCGTTGCCGCCGCTCTCCTCTATCATGTGCGCCTTCACCATCGCCGGGGTCAGCGACGCCGTCTTCGCCGCCTGGGCGGCAGTGCCGCCTATCCATGCGGCCTTGTGCGCGTTGAAGTCCGCTGTCAGCTTGAGGATGAGCGCGTCATGGACCTGGTAGCGGTCGTCCTCGAACCCGCGGAACACGGGAAGCGGCATCGTCTTGCGCGCCTCGGCGCGCGAGACGATCTTCCGCTCGGAAGCAGGCACGGCGGCCACATACTTGCTGCCGCCGAATATGCGCCGGTAGCAGTTCTCGATCTGGCGGACCACAGCCAGGTCGGCCTTGTCGAGGAAACGGCGATCGATCTGCAGCTCGCCCCACTTGTCGAACAGGAACGAGTTCTGGCCGGCGTCAAGGCGGAAGCGGCAAGCCGCATTGGAGGCCGGGAGCTCAGCGACGCCGCGCGCCGCAAGCTGCCGCCTGTGCGCCTCCTCGCGCGCGGAGACGCGCACGAAGATATCCGCCGCCTTGATGCAGAGACCGACGATCTCGGCCATGTCTTCCGGCGAAAGCTTGATGTCCTCGAACGACGGCAGCTGCACTCCCTTCGCCCATCCGTTGTCCATATATGGATGCAGACGCAGGGCGTTCACGTTCTTCGCGATGAAGTCGAGATCGAAACGCGGCGCGTTTGTTATCCCAAGCGCGGCCACGGCTGTCTTCCGCAAATCCTCAAGCCCCTGCAGGTCGGCCGCCGTGACTTGACGCGGCGCCGATGTGCTCTTGACCGGAACCGCCCTGCCCTTGACCGGAGCCGACGTCTTCCGGACCGGCGCGGCATTCCCTGCGGCAAATGCCATATACGGCAACATCGCAGCGGCAAACAGCAGAGCCTTGACCATATCGCTTTCCCCTAGCGCGCCAGCAGTTCCTCGCGCACGTTGCGAGGCACGAGGTCGAAGCTGTCCGGCTCCATCGAGTAGGAGGCGCGGCCTTTCGTGAGCGAGCGGATCGCCGTGGCGTAGCCGAACATCTGCGCCATCGGCACGCGCGCATGGACCATCTGCATGTCGTTGCGCTGCTCCATGTCGAGCACCGTGCCGCGCCGCCCGTTGAGGTCGCCCAGCACCTCGCCAACGCTCTCCGGCGGCGTGGTGATCTCGAGCTTCATGATCGGCTCGAGGAACTCCGGATTCGCCGCCTCCGCCGCTTCGCGGAAGCCCATCACCGCCGCGCCGCGCAGGGCAATCTCGTCCGAAACCTCGGGGTCGACGATCGTCACGCCCGTCGCCGTCACGCAGATGTCGGTCATCGGGTAGCGCGCAAGGACGCCCGTCATCACGCCGTCCATGAGGCCCTGCTCGATGCAGTCGGCAAGTTTCGGATCGGGGAGCGCCATCTTCACGTCGCGCCCCACCTCCACCTTGCGGCCCGCGCCGCGCTCGAGCGGCTTGACCTCGAGGGTCAGAGAAACGGCGTGACGCTTGCCGCCGAGCTCGCGGTCGAACGAGAACTCCTTCACGGCCGTCTGCGTCACCGTCTCCACGTAGCTCACCATCGGCTTGCCCACGTTCGCCGCGCACTTGAACTCGCGCTTCAGGCGGTCAACAAGGATCTCAAGGTGAAGTTCGCCCATGCCGGAGAGGATCGTCTGCCCTGTCTCCTCGTCCTGGCGCACCTGGCAGGTGGGATCCTCGGCCGCGAGCTGGGCCATGGACTCCTCGAGCTTGTCCTTGTCGGCCCCGCTCTTCGGCTCGATGGCGAGGAACATCACGGGCTGCGGCGCGACGATGCGTTCCAGGTAGCACGGCTTCATCTCGGAGCAGAGCGTATCGCCAGTCGTGCAGTCCTTCAGGCCCACGAGCGCACCGATGTCGCCCGCCTTCAGCTCGTCCACCTCGATCTGCTGGTCAGCGAAGAGGCGCACGATCTTCATGATGCGCTCGCGCTTCTTCGTGCGCGGATTGTAGGCGTTCGCGCCCTTCTTGAGGACGCCCGAGTAGACGCGCACGAAGTAGAGGCGCCCCACGAACCTGTCGGCGGCGATCTTGAAGACGAGCGCCGCGAGCAGTTCCTTCTCGTCGGGCTTGCGCGTCACCTTGTTTCCGTTCTTGAGGTCGGTCGCCTCGGTTGCCGGACGGTCGAGCGGCGACGGCAGGTACCACGCCACGGCGTCGAGGAGCGGCTGCACGCCCTTGTCGCGCAGCGAGGTGCCGCAGAGCACCGGCACCATCTGGTTTGAGATCACGAGGCGGCGGATCGCGCCCTTCAGCTCGTCGGCCGTGAGGTCGCCGTTCTCGAGGTACGCCTCCATCACGCCCTCGTCGAGGTCGGCCACCTTTTCGCACAGCTCCGCGCGCGCGAGCTCGGCGTCGTCCTTCAGCTCAGCAGGCACATCGCCCACGGTGAACTTCGCGCCGAGCGACGCCTCGTCGAATACGACTGACTTCATCTCGATCAGGTCGATTACGCCGGAGAAGGAATCCTCCTTGCCGATGGGAAGCTCTACCGGAACGGCGTTCGCGTGCAGCTTGTCGCGCATCTCCTGCACGACGCGGCCGAAGTCCGCGCCCATGCGGTCCATCTTGTTCACGAACGCGAGGCGCGGCACGTGGTAACGATCCGCCTGGCGCCAGACCGTCTCGCTCTGCGGCTGGACTCCCCCCACGGCGCAGAACACGCCCACCGCGCCGTCGAGGACGCGCAGGGAACGCTCCACCTCCATAGTGAAGTCGACGTGTCCGGGGGTGTCGATGAGGTTGATCTTGCAGCCCTTCCACTCGCACGAGATGGCGGCGGAGGTGATCGTGATGCCGCGCTCGCGCTCCTGCACCATCCAGTCGGTGGTGGTGTCGCCCTCGTGGACCTCGCCGATGGCGTGGATCTTGCCTGTGTAGTAGAGGATGCGCTCGGTCGTCGTCGTCTTGCCCGCGTCGATGTGGGCGACGATGCCGATGTTCCGCACGTTTGCTAGTTCGCCTTGTTCCATGGCGGGAGATTATACCAAAACCCGCCGCGCTCAACTACGGCGATGCGCGAAAGTTTATGGTATAATAGCGGTCTCTTGACGCGACCATCCTCAAAGGAAAGAACATGGCTAAACCGTTGAACATAATCGTGTGCGGGTCGCTGGTGCCTGACCCGCTCCAGACGCTGGAACCCGTCCAGACCCCGCAGGGGCCCGGACTCAAGAACGAGCAGATGCTGCCGAGCGTGCTCGACCCGTGGGCGGCATGCGCCCTGTACGAGGCCGCAAACCTCGCGAAGCAGCGCGCCGGCTCCACCGTCACGCTCGTCGCCCTCGGCCCCAAGGCCAAGCTCCAGCAGCTGATGATGACGGTCGCCCAGAAGGCTCCCTTCCAGCTCGTTGCCGTGAACGCCCCCGCCGGGGGCTTCACCGACGCGCACGAGACCGCCGCCGAGCTCGCCAAGGCGATCAAGGCCATCCCCGGCCTCGACCTCTCCGCCACGCTCCTCTTCGGCGGCTGCGCGTCCGCCTCCCGCGACGCGGGCGTGACGCTCCAGTTCGTCGCCGAGACGCTCGGCATCACGGAGTTCTTCATGGGCGTGGACGAGCTGAAGCTCGCGGACGACGACACCTTCACGGTGCTTGAGCGCATCGAGGGCGGACAGTACCTCTCCTCCACATGCTCCGGCTTCCCGGCTGCGATCGGCTGGGCCACTGGCAACCTGCCCGAGCCGCCGAACAACCCGCAGACCGGCATGATGAACATGCGCGGCATCATGCCCGCGCTCATGAAGGCGCCGGTCGCCAACGTCGGCACGGGCGGCATCGCCTACGAGAAGACCGAGGTGCCGTCCGCCAAGCGCGATACGGTGGTGAAGAAGGACATGGCGGTTGACGACATCGCCAAGGAAATTGTCGAGTGGATCAAGGGCTGAGGAAATACGACATGAAGATCGCAGCATTCACGATTGAAGGAAACGGAACATTCGCGCAGGACGTGCCGGCGTTCGCCGCCGCCCTCGCGGCCGCAGGCGCCGACATCGTCCTCGTGCCGGGCACCTCGCGCGCCCGCCGCTCCATGCCCGCCGCCGCCATGCGCGCGGGCGCGGCCATCGACACGAACGTCGTCGACGTGACGGTCGACGGCGACAAGGCCACCGTCCAGCGCTGGGCCTACCGCCAGCGCATCCTCACCGCGTTCTCGCGCGCGGCGCAGCCGTGGGTCATCGTCACCGACCCCGCGCTCTTCGCCGACATCTGCGCGAAGCTCGGCGTCGCCGCCGCCCCTATGCCGGCCGGCGCGCCAGCGGAGACGCGGACTAAGGTCAACGGCGTGGTCGCAGCCGGCACCGGCGGCGAATCCACCATCCGCCCCGACTCTCCTCTCCTCTTCGTTGCCGGCGCCGGCTGGACGAAGAAGCAGGCGGACGGCGCAACGCACCTCGACGAGGCCGCCGCCACGATCACAGGCTTCCTCGCGAAGTCTGGCGCGTCGCTCGGATCCTCCAAGTCGCTCGTCGACATGCCCGAGGCCGCGAAGGCGTTCAGCTTCATGAGCCACATGAACCAGGTCGGCCAGACCGGCGCGACGCCGCGCCACGCGAAGGGACTCTCGACGTGCTGCCACGGCGAGGAGCCGCACGTCGTCGGCTGGCGCTTCGTGAACGACCGCCGCGCCGTGAACCTCGACGCGAACTGCGGCTGGGCGCAAGGCAAGGCCGACGTGCTCTACGTGGCCGACGCCTTCGCCGTGATGAAGAAGGTCAACGAGCTGCTTTCCTAGCCGATGCCCTGCTGGAACTAGCCGAGCAGGGGCTTTAGCGCGGCGGCGAACGCCGCGTAGTCGGATTCTGAGATCGGCTGGCCGAACGGCGAGCGCGCGAAGCCGCAGTCGTAGCCGAGAACGCGCATGCCCGCCTTGCGGTACGAGAAGTTGGGGTACTTCGAGAAGAAGTACGTGAGGTGGTTGGCTCGTTCCTGGATGGGGGCGGCCTCCGCGAAACGCCCCTGCTGCGCGAGGCGGCAGATCGCCACGTAGTCCTCAGGGATGAAGTTGTACGTGGTGCCGATGCCGCCCGAGAAGAGCTTGTTCATCGCAAGTCCGCTCAGCAGGTGCGGGTCGTCGCCCACGAAGCAGACGATCTCCTTGTCGACCATCTTCCTCATCTCCTGCACGGACCAGAAGTCGCGCCCCGTGTACTTGAGTCCCTTGAGGTTCGGAATCTCGTAGAACTTCCGCTCGCGGTCCGGCACGAGGTCGCGGTACCAGCAGTAGATCATCATCGGGAGCGCGGTGGCGCCCGCGATGCGGCTGTAGTGGTAGTACGAGGCGTCGAAGTTCTGCCCGAACACGAGCGGGCCGAGCGACGCGATCCAGTCCGCGCCCGCCTTCTCCGCGTGCTTCGCGAGCCGCACGGAATCCTCGGTGTACGTGCAGCCAACGTGGATGATCACCTTCGCGCGACCGTTCACCGCGCTGATCGCGGCCTCCGCCAGGTACTTGCGCTCCGCGAGCGAGAGCAGCACGTGTTCGCCCGTGCCTCCGCCCACGTAGAAACCCTTCACGCCGGCCTTCAGAAGGCGTTCCACCAGCTTGCCGACCATGTCGCCGTTGACCTTGTCGTCCTTCGTGTAGGGCGTGAAGATCGGCACGAACGCGCCCTCCATGCCCTTGAACTCGGGCCCCTTCAGTTCGGGATAGGTGTTGACGGCGGCGCGAGGGCGCGCCGCCAACGTTTCGGGCGCGCCCTCGCGCCCGTTCTCCTTCCCCTGCAAGCCTGCCGCCGCCGCCAGCGCGGCCGTGCCCAAGAACTCTCTTCTGTTCATTTCCAAATCCTACTTTCCGCTTTCTGCCGAACTGGTAATGGCCGTGATTTAGCGAATGATGATGGTCACGCCGCCGACCGAGACCTCCACGGTGTAGAAGCCGCGTTGCAGCGACGGGACGTCAAACGTGGCTTGCCCGGCCGAAGTCGCGATGGTTTGCCATGCGGAATCCAAACCAGGTCGATACGAAAGTTTAATGCGATCCCCTTCCACGGCGTTCACTCCAGCGAATTCAAAGCGGTGGGCTTTGTTCGACGCGCCCGACGAGACGAACCAGCTGCGCTCTGCGCGTCCCTTGGCGCGTGCAGGGGCAAACCAGCTGCTCTCGTCATGCCCGACGAACGTCACCAGATCCGGCGTCTGCTCCGTCTCCTCGATGCACGTTATCGTCAACTCGCCTGAGACGGCATTCGTCGGAGCCAAGTCTGGAGAATCCAAGAACTTGCCGTTGAAGACGCAGGCGTCTTGCTGATAGTCGGCAGGGGGAGCGCCGTTGATGCCAGCTGTCGTGACCGAGATGCCGTAGTGCTTTGCCAGCGAAATCTCCGTCAACGCCCGTTCCGTGGCGGTCAGCGGCGCGTTATAGATTTGCAATTCTGCAATGTCACCCTCGAACGGCACCCCCCAGTCCAATCCCATGTGTCCCATGTGAATCTTCGCACCCCAGGAACCAATCCAGATCGGCCCCCTGACGTCGCTGGCCGCTCCGTTCACGAAGGCCTGTCCCATTGAGGCGAGGTCTGACGTACGCGCCCATCGTGCAAATGAGACGATCTGCCAGTCGTCGGACGCATTGATCGTCGTTGGGGAGTTATCGTACAAATATGCCTGCAGCTGTCTCCCATTTCCGCCGTGGTAGAAGAAGAGCCCAGAACGGTTCCCGGTCTGGTTTGCATTCGGAATCATGAACGGCGCCATGTTGCGTCGACTCATGACATCCGCACACGGCTTGAACACGACAAGCCACGCGGCACCGACAGTATATTTGTCATTCTCATTGGCGGGATTTGGCTTCAAGGCGGTTTTGTGGAACACGGCCTCGTCCGTCGCCCGCAGGAACCCCTCTCCGTTGAACTGGGCGGCGGGGCGTCCGTTCGCCGCATCAAGCGAGAGCGCGACATGCGAGGTCTCGTTTGTCGGCACCAGGTCGATTGTCATGAACGTTGACGCGACGCCGATGTTCTTCCACCGTTCAATCTTCCCCGCGGCATTCGTCACCACGCCCGCATCGGCGCGATACCATGCCGACAATGTCGGGAATCCCAGCCGATACCAACCGTTCACCCATGCTCCCGGCGGAAGGCGGAAGACGAGTCGCCCGTCTTCCCAGCTTCCCTTCACGTTGATCGTGCTCCAGGTCAACACGCCTTCCGGTCTGTACATAAGATTCAGCCCCGTGCGGGCGAATGAGGCGGGGATGTCAAACGCCATCGTGAGTCCGGAACCTGTACGCGTGCGGGTCCACGCCGAGAGATACCAACTGCGTGCCACTCCCTCGTCGTTGTTATGCGTAAAGTAGGCGTTGGCGTCGTTCATCGCGGACGGCGTGTCCAGGCTGATGGAAAGACCGCCCGTCTCCGCGGACGAAATGACCTCTTCCGGAACTCCGTCATCCGAAAGGCCGTCAAGCAGAACCGAATTCGCGTAAAACTGAAGTGCGCTGTTGCCGATGTTGCCATGCCCCTCCCATTGAATCCCATAACGCGCACTCAGTTCCAGCTGGATGCGCGCACGTTCGCGTCCGGTAAGCGCGCGGTTGTAGACGCGGATTTCCGCGATCTCGCCCTTGAACGTCTGCATCCATGACGGGATCATGTTTCCGACCATGAAAACGGCAGAACCAGGCGCAGGGTTTACCGAGATCACCGTCCCCAGCGTCCACAGGTTCATCGGATATCCACGCGGCGTGTTTCCCTCTTTCCAGCACATCGCCGACGCAATCTGTGTCTTGTTCGACGTTGCTTCCAGAGCGCCGACATCCGTGAAAAAGTAACTTTGGTAGTTTTCAGTCCCGTTATTCAGGAAGAATGCGCCAAAACGCTGGTTCGGCACGCTTCCCATGATGCCCATGTTGGTGCGCTCCGCACGTGGACAGGGCGTCTTGAACACGACGAACCAGGCACCTCCGGCGGCGGTCACCCCCAGGTCGGTGGCGGCAGCCGTCTTGAGATAGACGTTGCCGTCGAACAAGAGAGACGGCTTGCCGCCGATGCCGGAAGCCTCGTAGACGACATGTCCCGCGCTGTTGTCGTCATGCGGTGCAACGTCCACCGCCGCACCCTTCGTTCCCTGGTTCGCCCACGCAGTCACGCCGCCGACGGCATTGGTCGTCAATCCCTTGTCGGCCCGCAGCCACACGGCCAGGTTCTCCGCCAGATACGGATCTTCCGCGCTCGCGAACAATGCCGCCAGCGCACAGATTGTCAACATCAGTCTTTTCATATTTCGTCGTTCCTTTCACAATTACTTTGTCACGCGCCAAAACGTGCCCATGAGACAGGTCTTCTCGCCCTTGTTTTCGGCTTGGTAGTAGACAGTGAGGATCGCGCCGTCGGGCAGCTGGACGGACGCCGGATAGCCGAGGTCGCCATTCCAGTGACCAGCGAGCTTGATCTCGTTCTTCACGTCCCACGTGCGTCCCTGGTCGTCGCTCAGGCAGGCGAACTCGCCCAGATGGCTCCAGCGGCGTCCGTAGACGGCGAGCAGCTTGCCGTCCGCCAGGCGGATAAGATGCGGCGGGTAGCCGTCAAGCCCCATCGGCTTCGCGGTCGTCCACGTCTTGCCGCCGTCGGCGCTCTCGGACTGGACAGACCCCGTGAAGCCGTCGCCCTTATGATGGCAGCGCGTCAATACGACGATGCGGCCGTCGATCGTCTCCACGGCGTGCGGCTCGTGGCAGTCGCGCAGCACGTTGATCTGCGCGGGGAACGGGAGCTCGCCGATCACGCGCCAGCTCTTGCCCCTGTCCGTGGACTCGGCGGCCACAACCTTGCCCACGCCCGAGCCGAGGTTCTTGTGGTCGGCGTCGCCGCTTTTGCCCACGTAGAGAAGGCGACCATCCTTCAGTTGGATGGGTCCGTGCGGCGCGGAGCAGGGCGTGCGCACAGCGGGTTCCCACGTTTTGCCGCCGTCGGTGGAACGGCGCGTGAACGCGCCCAGCTGTTCCTCGACATCTTCCGGGCGCAACTTCTCGTCGTGCAGCCACCAGTAGAACTGGGGCGAGCCGGGCTTCAGCTTCGCGCGGTCGCGAATTTGCCACCGGTAGGCGATGGATGTGAACCACGCCATCACGAGCGTGCCGTCGTCCAGCGTGACGATGCCGGAATCGCGGTCGTCGAGGATCGTGTTGCAGATGTTCACGGGCGCGCTCCAGGTCTGGCCGCCGTCCGTGCTGCGGATCAGCTGCGACTTGCCGAACGGGCAGACGTGCTCGTCGCGGTCGCCGGAGAAGACGGCAATCAAGTCGCCGTTCCGGGCGCGGCAGACGGTCGGCCAGCCGATGTAGCGCCCCGGCTCCTTGCAGAGAGGCTTCGTCCACAGAATCTCAGCGCGCGCCTGCACGCGCGGCGCGCCGCAGATTTCGTCCGCACCCAGCACGACTCCTGCGGACACGGCCAAGATTGCAAACAGAACTTTTCTCATGGATGTGATCCTTTCTTGCTCAAACCGATATGAGTATAGCACAGACTGGGTGCAAAAACTTTCAGGAAATTACAATTGCAATAAGATGGAACTTGTCATGCAGGCAGCAATCAAGTACACTATCTCCACAAGGAGAAATAGTTCGATGAAGGAAATCCAGCTGGAGTACGGCCGGCTGAAAGACAGCCGCACGGTCGATCCCGAGGCGTCTGGACTGCACGGCATCGCGCAGCTCGGCGTGTCGCGTTTCCTTCGCACACGCGTCCCCATAGCGGAGCATATCCATCGCGGGATGCTAGAGATCGGCTTTTGCCTGCGCAGTTCTCTCGCGCTGAAGGCACACGGTTGCGAGTTGCCCGTGATGCCGAGTAGCTTCTTCGTCAACCAGCCGAATGTCCCGCACTGCCTCACCTCGCGCCCGAATGGCCTCTACGTCTACTATTTCCTCATACGGAAGCCGGTGGCAGACAGGACGCTGATCGACCTTCCGCGCGGCGAGTCCTCCGCCATCTGGAAACGCCTTCGGTGCCTCCCGTCGACGATTCCGGCAGGGATTCGCGCCGGGCAGGTTCGCACTCTCTTTACGCGCCTTTTCCAGCTCTGCGACCAGCCCGTCTCGCCCTGGACGTCCGTCCAGATGCGCCAAATCATGCTCTCGCTCCTTGTCCTGTTGCTCGAATTGGCAGAAAAACCAGCAGACATCGAGTGTTCCGCGCGCGTCACGAAGGTCATCGAACAGGTTCGCGAGCACCCAGAGCGCCAATTCACGATCGACGCCCTGGCGCGCGAGGCTGCGCTTTCGCCAACGCACTTCATCAACCAGTTCCGCAAGGCGACGGGGTTCCCGCCCATCCGCTACCAGATCGAGTGTCGCATCTGGCGGGCGAAAGAACTGTTGCGCGAATCCAACAGCAAGGTGTCGGATGTCGCGCTTCAACTTGGCTTCAACTCTCCCCAACATTTCTCCGACACCTTTTCGCGGATCGTCGGCACCACCCCAATCCACTGGCGGACAAAGACATGACGAATCGATTGCAGAACGTTGCGGCCCACATCTGGAGATGCGGCTTGCCGCTAATCATCGCGGCAACGCCGCTTGTCGGATATGGTGCTCGCGTCTCGACGGACTGGTTCAGTCGCGCTGGGTACGGCGTGTGCGTCCATTATCTCGCGGACGGGGAGGTTTCCGTCATGCGTGTGGACGACATTCACGCCGACGGCATAAAGCGCGACTGGAACACCTGCGTGGACGCATTCAACGTGGAACGGTTCGCCGACGAGATGAAGCGTGCCGGTGCGGGGTACGTGGTGTTCACGCTGCTGCAGGGATCGCGCTTTGTCGCCGCTCCCAACGAAGTCTACGACAACTGGCTTGGCTTTCGTCCCGGAGAAGCATGCGCAAGGCGCGACCTGCCGATGGACCTGGCGGATGCGCTGGCCCGGCGGGGCATTCCGCTCATGCTCTATTACACGGGCGACGGTCCAGTGCGCGATCCGGAGTGCCGAGCGCGCAGCGGCCTGACGTCGCCCATACCGATGGCGTGGGTGGAAAACTGGGCGAAGGTCCTGGAGTGCTTCGCGCGTCGGTACGGGGACAAGGTGAAGGGATGGTGGATAGACGGATGCTTCGTGAAGCATGGCGGCTACGGTTACACGCCCGAGAAGCTACGCCTCTACGAACAGGCGATCCGGGCCGGGAACCCGAACGCGATCATCGCGTTCAACAACCCGGATTCGTGCGAAGATCTGGAAGTGACGTCGTACATGCCGTTCCAGGACTATACCGCAGGCGAGAAAAACCACTTCCGCTGTCTGCCCAGGACGGGAAGGTTCGTGGACGGCGAGCAATGGCACGTGCTCACGTTTCTTGGCTCGTGGTGGGGATGTCCTGGCGTGAGGCTCCGCACACGTGAACTGGCGGAGTATCTTTACCTGGTCAACCGCGATGGCGGTGCAGTGACCATAGACGTGATGTGCTACTGGGACGGGGGCCTTGAGCGTTCGCAGATCAACACGCTTGCCGGCCTGCGCACGGCGCTCGCCCGCATGCGGGACACGGCCGAGCGCTCCAAGGAGAACCTCGCGTTCCTTCGCCCGGCGCGGTGCCTCACGCTACGCGGCACGCCCCTGCCCATGCAACGGGACTGCCACGATTCGTTTCTTGCCGCAACCGACGGCGATCCAAGCACCTTCATCCGTGGTTGCTTCGAGTGGCCGTGGCAGCTGGAGGTCGATCTGGGGGCGGTACGCGAGTTCAGCCGCGTACATGTGCGCTATCGCCGCGGGAACTACGCAACGCGCGTGAGGCTGGCAATCTCGTCCGATGGACTAGAATGGAGGACTCTCGCAGAACGGGACAACTCCAATCCGGCAGAGACGACGCTCGAGTTTTCCCCTGCACGGGCGCGGTATGTGCGCTATGCCGCCATCAAGCCCGATGATGCCGGGCAGCCTGGCGAGCAAATGGGCATCGCCGAGATAGATGTGCGGTGAGAGATATTTTATTATGGTTCGTACCACCAGTTCTCGGGGATGCTCGCGGGACGGTCCTTGATGGAGTCAGGCGTGAGGCCGTGCTTGACGATGAAATCCCACGGGGTGGTGTCCGTGACATGATAGGCCGCCTCGAAGTAGGTGAAGAGGTTGAAGAAGTACACGCCCGGCGCGCCGCGCCCGTACATGCGCCCGGCCCAGCCGCAGTACTCCGCCAAGGTCAACATGCGGCGCGGTGAACGCCGTTTCGTCTTCGGGTCTTGCGTGATCACGCCGGTGTCGAGGCATGGGATGACGAGCGCGGACGACCCGGCGTCGGCAACGATCTTCTGCCACTCGCCCAACGGGATGTCGAAATCCACCGACACGAAGAAGTTGGCCGGCACGACCCAGTCGACGAGCTTTTCCCGCGCCCACGCGGCAACGTCCATGCCATTGGCCAACGCGGCGACCGGACGCGATGAGACGCGCACGCCCAGCAGGATTGGGTGTCTGCGGCGCTTCGCCGCCGCGTCCACCGCCGCACGTGCACGCCGCATGAACGCCGTCAATACCGCCGGATCCTGTGGAATCGGCCAGCGCATCCAGTCGCACTCGAAGCCGTCAACGTCATAGCGCTCCAGCATCTCCTCGATGAAGGCGAGATGGTAGTCCTGCACGGCGGGGATGGAATAGTTGAAGCCGCCCTGCTTGCGGTATTCGGGATGTTCCACCCAGAACTTCGAATGCAGCCACGCCTTGGGTTCGTTCGAGTTGTGATTGTCGTTCATGCGCATTGAAAGCCAGGGCGAGACGCCGTGCGCACGGATCGCGTCGATCTCCACCTGGATGGTGTCGATCCCGTTCGTGAACATCATGTAGTTGCGTCGCATGTGGTCGTTCAGCGGCACGCCCGGCTCGCCCATCCGCCACCAGGAAGGCGACATCGTCTTCGTGTCGCAAAGCGTCACCTGCGCGCCGGGACAGATGAAGAAGTGCGTGAACGCGCCGTTGCCGAGAATGCGGTGGACGTATCCACGCAGTCCCTCGGCATTCATCTTGTCGTCGCCGAACTCGTCGCCGGTGTAGTGCGTGCTGTCGAGGTTGAACACGTTGATCGGCCGGAGGTCGCGACAAGCGCGACCCTCCCGTTGGCAGGGCGCGCGCCCCGCGCGCTCCGCCAGCACAACGCCAGCGGACACGGCCAGAATCGCAGCCAGAACTTTTTTCATTGGCAATATCCTTTTTTGCTTAATGCACATGCGAAGTATACCACAGGCGGCAATCAGAGGCTTTCAGAATATTGCAATTGCAATCCTACGGTAGGGCTGACCGCAGGCATCGAATCGACGGAGGCAAGCAGATGGGGCACACGGGGAGACGCCGTCAGCTGAACAGGCTGGCCGGTATGAAGCAGCTCGCGAGGACGTGTCCGCGCACGATGCTCGACGACACGTGGACCGTGCGGCCGGTGAACATCTTGAAGTTCTCCAGCCACTGGCCCGCGAGACGCACCTCCATCTCGCCGGTGTCAGGCAGGAACGAATCAACCATCAATTCCTTCGGCGAGTAGCGGATGCCGGTGCCAAGCGCCTTCGACACCGATTCCTTCGCGCACCAGAAGCGCAGGATGGCGTTGGGCGCGTCGGCCACGCGCGTCGCCAGCTCCTGTTCCTCTGGCGTGAACACGCCGCGCGTGAATTCGTCGGAAAGGTCGCGGTCGCACGCCTCCACGTCTACGCCCACGCGCGCGTTCGCGGCCACAACGGCCACGACGAACTGGGCCGTGTGCGCGATAGCGAGGTCGATCTTGGACGATAGCAGGTCGTTCCACTTGCCGATGGGATGGGGCTTGCCGCTGTCGTCGCGGTATATCTCCACGTCGGCGTCGCTCCAGCGCGCCTGGTAGTTGGCAGCGAGGAATCGCCTCACGGCCTCCTTGGCGGCGATCCGCCCGAACAGCCACTCGGTGCAGCGGGCGGTACCGCCCGTCATCGATGCGAACTCGCGCCTCTCGGACTTTGCCAGCACGATCTGCGAGACGGTGCGCATCCAGAGCTTCTCGTTGCGCTCGAAGAGCGGATACGGCACGTCGGCAAACATGGCGGAAGCAACGGACGTGGCAGGTGTCCCCAGCCGGTCGGACGGGATTTCCTTCGTGAGGAATGTGCGCGCCGGCGCCAGCATGAGCTGCCGGTACTCGTCCGGGACGCGCTCGGTCAGTTCCTCGTAGCCGTGCAGCTCCATGACTAGCGTGCCGTTGCCGTCGGAGACCAGGATGTCGGTGAGCAACGACCTTGGCGTTGCGCCGGCGTAGCGCAGGTAGCAGTGGAGATGCGTGCCCGGCTGCATGGACAGCGCGTGAAGCACCAGCCGCTGGAGCCGGAATGCGAATGAGAAGGCACCGGGGAAACGCTCGTGGCTCCGCCAAAGGGCGAACCCGTCCACCACCGCGCCAAGCAGCTGCGGGTTGAGAGCCCACAGGGGGAAGCGGGTATGCACGACCGCTCCCACGGGCGACGGCACGTCCACCTCGTAGTCGAGGCCTGTCTCGCTCCAGCGGTCGGCGGTACGGATGTGGCGCAGCAGCTCGCCGGCATACAGGCGTCCCGGATAGATGTCGCTTGCCGTCCAGTGGACGTCGCGCGGCTTCGCGAGCTCTGGCGGCGTGAACGCGACCGGCTCCATCGCATCCTCGCTGGTGAGGTGGAACGTGCCCTCCATCACGGGCCATGTCCAGGCGGAGTTCGGCGAGTCCTCGCGCAGCTGCACCTTGACGGCCACCTGGCCGGGATCGGACGAGGCGATTCGCTCCGCCCGCACGAAGAGCGTCAGCTTGCCCTCGCGGAACGCGACAGCGCGGCGGCTCTGAAGATCAACCACTTCGGAGACGTGGCGGTTGGGCACGAGCATCTGCGCAAGCTCCGCCATGATCTCGGCGCCTGCAACGAGCGGCAGGAGGGTCAACCCGCGCAGCGATGGATCTGAATAGGATATCTGCGAGGCGCCAAGGGCGGAATCAGCCAGAAACGGCACCTCCGCGAACGTGAACGTCTTGGCGATCTCGAGCGATACGCCCGGTTTCTGCGCCGTGACATCGGCATCGGAGATCAGCGGGTTAAGCGCGCCAAAATCGAACTGGCGCTGGCGCCGCTGGCGCGCGGCGACGGCTGCCGCGCGCGTGGCGGCCTTGTTGCGCGCACCGGGCACGCTTGCGGCGGCGGTCGCCATTGTGCCGCCGAACGAGGGATCGTCTGCCAGCAGCTTGAGGTGCGGGAACACCCTGGAGAGACGCAGTTCCGCCTCAGTTCGCATGTCGAGCGTCAGCGGAGCATCGAGGTCGAGCATGCGGCAGCGGCGATGCTCGAAGAGAGCTGCCGGAGTCACGGCGGCGCCGAGCGCGGCCAGTGCGGCGAACGTGTGCTGGAGCTGGAGCAGTCCGGCCCGGTGCACGGAATCCGACGCGAGCGCCACGTAAGGGGCTTCCCCCTTCAGTATCTCGTCGATGGCGCTTGTGGCCACTCCGCGCGGTCCGACCTCGAGAAAGACGCGGAACCCGTCAGCATGCATCAGACGGATCGTCTCGTCGAACCTTACCGCCTGCGCCCACTGCTCTGCGGCCACGTCGCGCACCTTGCGGGCCTTGTCAGGCATCAGCGAACAGGTGCCGCATGAATAGACAGGTAGGTGCGGCTTGTCGTCCACCCAGTTGCCTGCGAACTTCCGGAAGGCCGAGAGATTCGACGCGCACCATGGCGTGTTGAAGGGTCGGTCCACGGGCAGGCGCATGCCGCGCGCACCGGCCTCAGAGAGAGCATGCTGCACCACGTCCACCACGTCGGGCGCAATGGCGAGCGTCATCTGGCGCGGCGACTGGCGGAACGCCACGGTCACCTTGTCGGGGGCGAAGGCGGCAAGTATCTCGTCCGTCCGCTCAGGATGCGGCGACACGACCGACACCATCACGCAAGTCGGCAGACCGGCGTGGTTGACCGATGTGTTGACGAGCCTGTACATCTCGCGGAGGAACTTGAGCCGCTTGACGCGCTCGAACTTGCCTAGCACGCCTGCCGCCGCCAGAGCGTTGAGGTCTCCGCCGGAGAACCCGGTCACGCCGTCGGGCTTCACGCCCAACGCGAGAAACAGCCGGTATAGTGCGGTGTTCGCGGAATATGTGGAGACCATCGCCTCGGCGTATCCGCCCGCCGTGAACACGTCGGCGTCGTGGCGGTAGTATGGCGCGGGCGGGAAGACGAACGACGACGGCACGAACGGCCCGTCGCCCTTCAGCGCGGCTTCAAGCTCGTCGAACGCGCTGCGGCAGTCCACGAACCGCACGGCCAGGTCGCGCAGCATGTCGGGGTAGAACGAGGCCGCTCCGGGGAACACGAACGCAAGCCTGCCGTCCGTCCCTTCGCCGATGAGATGCTTCCGGAAATAGTAGGTGCCGGACTTGTCGCGGACGCGTTCGGCGCCGGAGGCGATGCGCGACGCGGCAGAGGCGAGACGGTGGCGCAGTTCGGCGGCGCTGGAGGTGACGATGGCGAGGACGGCCGTGCCTGCCCCGGAGAAGTTCCGGGCACACGTGTAGGCCACGTCGCTCAGCTCGGCAGACGGCGCCTGCTCGAGGAAGCGGGCCAAGCGCCCTGCCGCATCCACGAGCGCCGCGTCGTCAGCCGCCGAAAGCAACACAACCTCGCTGCCGAAAGACTCGCTCAGGTCCGCACTCATATGGTCATTCTCTGCATTTCGCAGTTCTTCATTTGCTATTCCGCACTACGCGTGTATGCTATCACAACACTCCTTGGCCTGTCAACGGAATCGCCTTTAACCATCATCTTTTAACCTCCTTCCCCCCTTCAACCTTTTAACCTTTTAACCCTTTAACCTTTTAACCTTCCCCAAAGGGGACCGCGATGGTATAATTTCGGTCGCCATGACACGAAGAACGGCTATCACAACAACAGCATTGGCGGTCGGCGGGCTTCTCGCCGGCTGCGGAAAGGAACAGAAGAAGATGGTCAAGCACGTGATTCTCTGGAAACTGAAGGACGACATTGCAGACAAGGACGCGGTGAAGACCGGCATCAAGGCCGGACTCGAAGGGCTCAAGGGCGTCGTTCCGGGGCTGACCGAAATAATCGTCCGTACCGAGGGGCTCGCCAGCTCGAACGCCGACGTGATGCTGGATTCGACACTCGAATCGGAGGAGGCGCTCAAGGGCTACGCAGTCCACCCCGCTCACGTAAAGGTGGCGAACGAGAAGGTCCGTCCGTTCACCCAGACGCGCCTCTGCCTCGACTATCTGATATAGCTCAGCGCCTAGCGCGTGCTGTACACGGTCGTAAAGGTAGCCTCGGCGACGGGTTCCTTGAACGTGAACGCGAGGCGCTGCGGAGAGGCGTGACCCGGATTCTCGATCAGCTCCTTTGTGAACGCCACCGGCGAGGATGACTGCACGGCCATCTTCAAGCGGCGGTATGTCTTCGGCTGCTTCTTGAATGAGAACTCGGTGAAATCGTCGTTCGCCGTCCACTCGCGATACGTGATCACCGGCACCTCGAAGGTGGTCGGCTCCGAGAACGCGACACGGTCCGTGATCGTGATGGCGCTGTTCGCGCGGTCGAACGTCATCGTGCGCACGAGCAACTTCAGCGCCGGCACGTCGTAGGCCGCCGCATAGTCGAATTCGACGACATCCTTCGCATCCGTGAACTCCGTGCGTAGTACCTTGGCGGCGGCGGCACGTCCGGTCTTCTGCAGCTTTCCACCCACCACGGGCACGGGATGTCCGTAGGAGTTGAGAACCTTCGAGACGTAGCGCTCCTTCGAGAACGTGCGGCGCGTGTAAGTCTCGCCACCCGGATCGCCGCCCATCTCGGTGCCGTCGAGCATGATCGCGTATGAACCGACATCGTTGTGGTTATGCAGCTCGGCGTTGTGGCCGCCCTTGATGGCGATGCTGAGGCGCATCGTCCGCTCCGGCCACGTGCCGCGCGAGATGAGCACCTGCGCGTCTGGGAACCAGGTGCGGATCGGCAGCGTGTCGAACCCGCCCGTGTAGGCGGGGCCGGGATCCTGCCCGAACGCGCGCAGGCTGATCACCGTCAGGTCGCCCGCGAGGACATCCAGCTCGGCCGCGCGGCGACAGACTATGTCCGGAAACACCTGCCGCTGGAGCGCGAGCAAGGGAGCGTGCGGATTGCCGCCGCCGTCCGCGAAGTGCGGCGAACTCCAGTTCATCAGCTGGTAGCCGTATGGGTACATCATCACGGCACGGTTCTTGGGATCTGAGAAAAGGTTGACCTTGCCGCCCGTGGCCGCGCGCACGGCGAGACCGAGCGAAAGGTGGTGTCCATAGCCGTAGTTCCAGTAGCCCATGCCCTCGGAGCAGTAGCCGTCGTCGGTGTAGCCCTTCAGCGCGTACGGCACGGTATGTTCGGCGGCCGCGACGAACTCGGCGCGCAGACGGCGGTCGTCAAGCATCGCCAGCGCCGCGCGTACCACGCACGAGTTGCACACCGAGTTCCAGTTGTTGCCGCCTTCGTACCACCAGTGGCGGCGCGCGACGGAAGACTTCCTGTCCAGCTGCTTGCGGCAAGTGGCGAGGTACGGCTGAAACGTGCGACGGTCGCATTCGGCGCGGATGAGGTCCTTCACGTCCGGCGGCAGCACGTCGCGCAGCCAGTCGTACACGAGCGCGAACGTGAGGGTGCGGTGGCTGCTGCCGAGGTCGATGTGCGGCGTGCCGTTGAAACACGTGAGGCTGCCGTCATGCGCAGGCATCGTCCAGCTGCGTTCGGCGGCGATGGCCTTCACGCGCGCTATGATGCCGGGCAGGAAACGTCCCTTGTTCTCCAGGCACTCGCCGAGCAACAGACTGGAGAGCGAATCAAGGCGGTAGAAATACGGCTTCTGGTAGTTCGTGCGGTTTCCGTTGCGAGAGAACTCGAGGTAGAGATCGTCCGGCAGATCGGGGATCGGTTCGGCGAGAGCCTTTTCGGCTGCCTTGATGCGTCCGGCGGCAGATGGCAGCGCGGCAAGGCGATCCCATGCGGCGCGATCGCCGATGCGCGCCCCCGTGGCAGCGGGCTTTTCCGGCAGCCATGCGGCGATCTCGTCGATGCGCGCGCTGTCGAGCGCGAATGCGGACGATGCTGCGAGCAATGCGATTCCTAGTAGTCGCTTCATTCTTTTTTCCTTTTGTTTTGTGCCGCCGAGACGGCGGCTCTTCATGGCTACTTCGCCATCGCGGCGAGGACCTGGTTAACGGCGTCGAGGTAGAAGCCGCCGCGCGGATCGGGACCGAACGTCACCGTGAGGTCGCCGATCTGGTATGTGAGCTCGGGGAATGCGCCCTCGCCCTTCTTCTCGGACGGCGTCACCTTGTAGTGCTCTGACAGGGACGCCTTCACCGACTCGTAGTAGTCCTTGTCATCCTGTCCTTCGGTGCCGCCCTCGCTGCTAAGATGGATGGCGTACACTCCGCCGCGCACGGAATCGATGTCGGCCCGACCGTAGGCGAAGCCTCGGAACGGTGGACACTTCGCCATAGCGTAGTTAAGGAAGAATCCCTTCGCGCCCTTCTGCGGCACAAGTATAGTCGTGTTCTCCGCAGGCGCGCTCGCGAACACGATGCCGCAGAACGACCGGGGCGTCTCGTCCTTGAGCCTCACCCCCTTATACTTCTTGCGGTCAAGTCCTCCGTGCGGATAGCGCTTGGAGTCAAGGAGCGCGCCGTCCGCAGAGACGATGCCCTTCTCCTGCCGCAACGTCTCGGTCTCGGCACGAGCCTCTTCCCTGATGTCCTCGCGCTCGACGGTGAAGCGCAGGACGCCGTCGAACTCGCCGACAATCACAGTGGTGGATCCCATGGGAAAGACGTACTCGCAACCAGCGCGACCGGGCACGCTGGGGCGCGGCGCGAACGGTTCGCTCTTGAACTTCGACTGGAGCACAGCCACGAGGTTCGTCGTCTCCGGATCGTGCTTCGATGCGGACTTCGCCGCCAGCGCGCGGCTAAACTCGATGCGGTACGGGCGACGAGTCTTCGGTGTAACCCACACAAGCGGATCAGTCCCGAGCGACATGAACGGCTTCTTCAGCTTCGGCCCGTACACGGCGAACGCCACACCGCGCGCCGCCACGGAGTCTCCGGCAGACCCTTCGAGCGCGGTACCCCACTTCACCGGAGCGCCAGACGTTATCGGCTCGCCGAACTTGATGCCGGCAAAGCCGCCCAACGGCTTAGCATCGCTCTTCTTGCGCGCCTCCTCGATCTGCGCCCAAACGGCCTTGCGATGCGCCTCCTCCTCGCGCAGTATCTCCGCCTCGGACTTCTTTGGAGGCGGAGGAGGAGGCTCGTCATTCTTCAACGTCACCTCCACCTTCGTCGCCACGTTCGTTTCCGGCTCTTGCAGGTTCCGCAAGCGTTCCCGCTCCGCAAGCCATCTCTGGTACTCGGCCTCCTTCGCGCGTTTTGCCGCCAAGCGGCTCTCGAACGCCTTCCAGCCAAAGTATCCGCCCACGCCCAGGATGATCAACACCAGAATGACAGGAAGCGGAGATCCTTTCCGCTTCGGTCCCGTGTTCGACAGGGTCGCCTCTGGAATTGCCGCCTGGCGCCGTCCTGCAGCGTTAGTTTTTATCCTTATGGCACTCATTGCAGGACTTACCTTTGGTATGCTGCTTCGCCTTCATGTGGCAGGCCGAGCAGTTTTGTCCATTGCTGTGGGACTTCGTCTGCTTCTTGCCCTTCAGCTGTGGTCCGGGATGGCGCACTGGCTCGCGCGTGGGCGCACCCGCCACTCCGAAGTAGAATCCGTGCGCTGGCAGGAGGTGGGAGTAGGCGAACGCCTGCTCGCCAGGGTCGGTCGGCGTGACGCGCACGCGGATCGTCTTTCCGTTCGGCAGCTCGCCGGACGCTGTGAGGTCGAAACGCTTCAGGCCCTCCCACGTCTTCTTGAAGGTGATTGTGACATCCGTCTCCAGCTCGTCGCCGCTGAAGCCGCCGCTCACTTCGTAGTCGGGCGTGCTATCGAATGTAATGTCGCCGTCGTAGCCGTCCTTGCGCAGGACGCACGCCTTGAACCGTGCGCGTCCGCCGTTGACGCGACACGCGGAGATGAGCGAAAACACCTCGAACGAAGGTTCGGCCGGCGAGACGCAGAGCGTGTAGTCGTAGTGCTCGCCGCCGAGGCCAGCGCGGTCGGCGACGGTTACGCAGTATTTCCCCGGCTCCTTGATCGTCCACGTGCCGGACGGGTCGCACTCGGCCTGCGGGATGGTGCCTTCGTATAGCATGTTCGTCTTGATGATCGGCAGGTCGTCGCTGCCGACGTTCTTCACCTCATAGAGACGGCCGGGGTTGTCGTCCCATGTGGCTAGACGAGGCGCGACGGAGAGAGGCAGATTGCCCATGGGCCCGTAGAGGCTGATCACTCCGTCGAGCGGCGAGCCCTCGCGGCGCGCGTACAGCTCAAAGTGCCATGTACCAGGCTCCTTGATCTCGATGAAGTGACGATCCTTGCGGCCAGGCACGTCGAGCGAGCCAGTGCGGACGATCAGGTTGGTGTCAGATCTAGGCTTGGGAGGAATGAAGGCTGCGGGCTGCGGATAGCAGTCGAACGCGCGCTCCTTCGGCGTGTAGAGGGGACGATCCGTCTTCGCGTCGCGGCAGAAAACCGTGTAGACGAAGTTCGGGCCTCCGCGGTAGAGGTTGTCGAACACCTTGAGTGTGTAGAAGCCGTCCATCGGCACCTTGTAGGTGAGCACAGGATCGGGGAGGTAGTAGAAGTCGTCGGCGAAGGCCACCTCGTGTCCGTTCGCGTCGCATAGGCTCAACACCGGGTTGAAGAAGCCCGGCACGGCGTCGCCGAGGTACGGGAACAGCTCGCGTCCGATGAGCGAGCAGACGAGCTGCTGGCCCTCCTCAAGGCGCAGCGTATAGGTGTCCACCTCGCCAGGCCAGATCTGCCCATCAATGTGGATGGGCAGGGACTGCGGCTTGATATCCGGCGGCAGGTGCAGCGACACGCTCAGCGGGCGACTCGGGAAGCCGCGCGGCGGAATCACGAAGAACGGCTCGGCGACATGCGGCTCGCGCGTGATGTAGAACGGGTGCGGCGCGCTCGCGCTGTTGCCGTCGTAGAGGATGATGTCGCGGCGGCCAGGCCGCGCGTTCGCGTCCACCTCCACGTCGAGGATCACCAGGTGGTCCAGCGCGGGCGTGGCCTGAGGATAGTACTCAGGCGTAAGGATGAAGCGGGCGACGGTCTGGAGCTCCAGGTTGTCGTGGTCGTCGAGGAAGTGCCACCAGTTGCACTCCTGCCAGTCGGTCTCCTCCGCGAGCGCCTCTGGCGGCAGTGGGCGGTGCGGCTCCTTCTTGATGATGGGCTTGTCCTCGAGGATGTCGTACAGCCAGTTCATCACGAACTTGTGCTGCGTCTTGCCCGGCGCGCGCGGCTGCCCGGGCACCACGACGAGACGCGTGACCTTGGCGCCTTCGCCAGATATCCACGCGCCCTGCACGCCGTAGACGGAGTCGCCGCCCATGATGACGCGCGTCTTCGAGCCGACCTGCACGCTCGAGGGATGGTAGTATCCTGGCTTTGGGAGAGCCAGCGCGGCGGCGGTGCAAAGGCCGAACGCTACAGCAATACCGACGCGCGCGCTATACATAGATCTCCTTCAGGCGACCGCACTGCGACTTCTGTTTCGGGTTCATCACGGAGCCGTATTCCTTCAGCCACCTCGGGTTGGGGAAGCGGTCGTCCGGGTCGACTCCGGCCAGCTCCATGATCGAGCCGAGGAAGTCCTGCGGCGTGACGGGACGCTCCTTCACGTGGTCTGTCGTCTCGTCGCTGACGCCGACCACCTGGCCGCCCTTGAAGCCACCGCCCGCCACGAGCGCGGAGAAGCAGCGCGGGAAGTGGTTGCGCCCGCCGTTCCACGGCGGCTGGCGGTCCACCTTCGGCACGCGGCCGAACTCGCCGCTGAGCCAGACGATGGTGGTGTCGAGAAGACCGCGTTCGTTGAGGTCGGTCAGCAGCGCCGAAACGGCCATGTCCATCTCGGCCGTAGGACGCTTCATCGTCTCGAAGTGCCGCTTGTGAGAGTCCCAGCCGCTGTAGTTGATGGAGATGTATGGAATGCCGTACTCCACGAGACGGCGGGCGGCCAGGAGCTGCTGGCCGATCTCGGTGTAGCCGCCGCCCTGGGTGGTGCCGTAGCGCTTACGCGTCTGCTCCTTCTCGCGGGTGAGGTCAAACGTGTCGGCGGCCTTGCCGAGGATGATCTCGCGCGCGGCAGCGCCGGCCGCCTCAAACTCCGCGTCGAGCGGCAGGCGGTCGATGCGCGATGCGCGGCTGAACCGGTCGACGATCTGATCGCGCGTGAGGCCGCCGGGCGGCACGATGCCGTCCACCTCGAAACGCTTGGCCGAGGCCCTTCCGCCTGTCACGAGCGGGGCGCATTCCTCGCCGAGAAAGCCGACTTCCGAGAATCGGCCCTTGGGGTGCGTCAGCACCACGAACGGCGGCAGATCGCCCTCGTAGCGAAGGTCGGCCACTGCGGGCTTGCGCTTCTTGGGATCGAAAACGCGGGACGAAGAGATGAGCGCGCCGATGGAAGGATAGGTGATGCCGTCGCCGGGCATGCGTCCCGTCTGCATCAGGTACGTCGCCGTCTCATGCGCGGGAGACGGATGGGTCATCGAGCGGATGATCGAGTAGAGGTTCGAGCATTTCGCCAGCTCGGGCAGCCACTCGTGCAGCTCATACCCGTTCGCGGACTTGATGGACTTGAGGCCGTTGTTGTAGTCATGCGGAGCGCCGGGCTTCGGATCGAAGGTCTCCAGCTGGCTGGGGCCGCCCCACAACCAGATCTCGATGACGCTCTTCGCGAACTTGCGCGAGGAGGAAGTACGTTTCTGTGCTGGATTGTTCATATGCGGTAGAGGAATTCACGTGAGTTGAGGAGGAACCACGCTACGTCGCGTGCGGTGATCTTGTTCTTCTGGTCGAAGTAGAAGAGCTCGTCCTTCACGGGCGGGCGCGACAGGAAGCGCATGTAGAGCTCCTTGATCTGGTCGGCGTGGGAGAGGGAAGATATCTCCTTCTTGCCCACCATCACGCCGAGGTCGCGCCACAGCTTGCTGGAGTTGTATAGGTAGAGGCGCTGCTTCGCCGTGATGCGGTTGTTGCGCTCCTCCAGGAGGCCAGAGTCGCGCGCGGGCCGCCCAAAGAGAATGAGGAACGCGCTGGAGATCGAGCCGTCCTCCACGAGCACCGACTTGCGCGTGGGCGGCAGGAACGAATAGGGTTCTGGAGCGATCGATCCGAAGTCGCGCCGCGCGCCGGTGAGCGTGCAGAGCACGTCGTCGAGCACCTCCGCGTCGAGGCGGCGCGACGGAAATCCGCCCTTGCCCGGCCCCTTGCGGTAATCGGTCTGCGAGAAGACGTACCTCAGGAGCGGCTTCAGGCGATAGCCGCCGCTGCGGAAGGCGGCCTTCCAGCGGTCGAGCTCGGCCCTCTTCGCGAGCGTGCCGTAGATCCACCAGTGGACGCGCTGCACAGGCGTCGCGACGAACTGTTCCGCGAGCGGCCCCTCCAGCTCCGCCATGAACGCCTCGGGCGTCGCGTCGGCAGGGCCGTCGTCGAGATACACGATCTCCTCCTTCCACTCGCGCGTCTTCTTGTAGGCGACACGAGAGAAGAAGCGCGCGTACTTCGTAGAAGGCTCCAGGAGCAGGCTTGTGGACACGGCCTCCGAAATGCCCTCCGGCGTACGGTGCGTCACCGCGCGCAGGAAGTTCACCTGCGGCACGCGGAAGTTGCTGCCGCGCGAATAGAGGAGCGTGCGCGCGAAGTCGTTCCACGGCATGTCGCGCCTGATCGTATCCCGTATCCAGTGGTGGTAGACGTATACGGCGTTCGGCCAGAGGTTGATCGGAAACTCGCTCTTGACGCGCAGGAAGTCGCAGTAGCGCATCGCGTAGTAGTCGGCGTAGTCGTCGGAATCAAGCAGCATGTCGACAAGCTTCTCGCGCTTCCTGATGTCGCGCGAGGCGACGTACTCGTTCACCTCCTCGGGCGTCGGGATGCGCCCGCAGATGTCGAGATAGAGGCGGCGGCAGATTAGAAAGTCGGCCGCCTGGCCGCCGTTGGGCGCGAAGATGCGCGCGTCCGCGCTAGTGGCGGCAAAGCCGTCACGAAGCAGCGCCATGGCGGCGGCTCCGCCCAGAAATGCTCGACGCGAAACTTGCATGATCTGTTATCCTCCTGCTTGCAGGTACACTATTCCAAAACCTTGCCGCTATTATATACGATTTGGCCGTGCCGCACAAGGCGGATTATCTATGGTATAATGCGGCCATGGAAATGACGGTTCCAGGTGGGCGCGAGACGCTCCAATCGAGGCTCGGGTTCCTGATGCTGGCGGCTGGTTGCGCCGTCGGGCTCGGGAACGTGTGGCGCTTCCCTTTCGTGGTGGGACGCAACGGCGGGGCGGCGTTCCTGCTCATATACCTAGCGTGCCTCGCGACGCTCGGCTTCCCCCTGCTTACGGCGGAGCTCGCCGTGGGACGCGCGTCGAAAAGCGGCATCTCGCGGGCGATGCGGTCGCTCGCGCCCGCGCGCGCGCGTCGCTTCTGGACAATCCTCGGCAGCATCATATTCGGCGGCAACCTGTTGCTGATGATGTACTACACGTCCGTCGGCGGTTGGCTCCTGCGCTACGCCACGGGCTACGCTGCGCAGGGGAACGCGTTCGTCGGAGCCGACGCCGCGGCGGCGTTCGACGCGCTCGTGAAGTCTCCAGGCGTCTGCACCGCGTTCATGCTCGCATGCGTCGTCCTGGCTAGCGCGGTTTGCGCGTGCGGCGTGCGCGCTGGCGTGGAGCGCATAACGAAGTGGATGATGCTCGCGCTGCTGGCGCTTCTCGGAGTGCTGGCCGTGAAGGCGCTCTCGCTACCGGGCGCGGACAATGGCGTGGCGTTCTACCTGAAACCCGACTGGACGCCCTTTCTCGCGCACCCCTTCCGCACCTGCTTCGATGCGATGGGGCAGGCGTTCTTCACGCTCTCCGTCGGCGTGGGCTGCATGACCATCTTCGGAAGCTACGTGGACCGCTCCCGCTCGCTCGTGACGGAGGCGACGTGGATCATCGCCATCGACACGATTGTTGCATTCCTCTCTGGACTCATCGTCTTCCCAGCCTGCGCCGCGTTCGGCGTCGACGTCAACGCAGGGCCCGGACTCATCTTCGTCGCGCTGCCGAAGGTCTTCGTTCAGATGGCCGGCGGCGGCGCTTGGGGAGCGGTGTTCTTCCTCTTTCTATCGCTCGCCGCGCTCACCACGGTCATCGCCGTCTTCGAGTGCCTCATAGGCGGACTGATCGACGAGTTCCGGTGGCCGCGCGTCCGCACGACGGCGCTAGTGGGGGCGACTGTGGCGGTGCTATCCCTGCCCACCGTTTTCGGGTTCAACATCTGGTCGCACGTGCAGCCGATGGCCGGCAAGACGATCCTCGACTTCGAGGACTTCGTGTTCAGCCAGTTCTGGCTGCCCCTCGGCGCGCTGGCCACCTGCGTCTACTGCTGCTGGCCGATCGGATTCGGATGGAACGGATTCCGCGACGAGGCGGGCGCCGGCTCAGGCTGGCGGCTCCCCGCAGTCCTCAGGCCGTACATGCGCTACCTCCTGCCGCTCGTCCTCCTCGGCATCCTGCTCGGCGGACTGTGACTGGAAACGAAAAGCGTGCAACCGCCGTACCTCGTTTGACTGTCGGCACGAATTTTGCTAGTCTACTCGCGATTTTCTTGAGAGGGGGTTATGCCCTTGAACGGAAAACGAGGCAAAAAGACATGGCAAAATACCTTGATCCAAAGGCGGACGTGACCTTCAAGAAGGTTTTTGGCGGGCACAAAAATCTCGTCATAAGCCTCCTTAGCGCCTTGTTGCCTCTTGACGAGGGCAAGCAGGTCGAGTGGGTTGATTACGCCGGTACGGTCAGCAATGTCCAGCGGCGGTTGCACCTCGCCATCCACAACCTCAAGACCGGCAAGGTCGTCTGGCAGGGAATGCAAACAAAGGTCAAGCTGTGAATATAGTCGCAAGATTCGGGACTACGCTTTGTCTCCTCGCAGGGGGGATTGCCCTTGCGGCATTAACTGGGTGCGTCACAAAGGCCGACCTTGATCTGGTGGCACGCAGGAATCCTGTTGCAAGCGGAGTTGTCAAGTCAACGCGAAAAACACTCAAGACGCCACTCCCCGCCGAGAAGTTATACGGCAAATGGGAAGCGACCTATTCTGAACAGCAGATCATTTGGAAACATGACGGTTGGTGGAAGCGCTTCCCCTGTGAAAATTGGCGGATTGTATATGAGTTTTATCCGGATGGCAATTATTCGTATGAGGCCTATAAAGGCGGCAACCTCTCAACCAGTCTCAAGGGGAAGTGGGAATATGTGATAAACAAATACGGTTACGCAGAGATCACAATCAACGGGCTGGCCCTTCCCTACAGGAGTGTTTTCTGGATCAACGAGGATGAGATGGTTGTTACTGTGTTCCGTAATGCCGATTCCGCCGTGCAATTCTGGCTGAACCTGATGGTAAAGGATCATTATCCCAAGGAATCGTGGAACACCTGGGTAGAGTATTCGAGGGACGAGTATCTCAATATGCATTGGACGTCATATCACATATCAGGCGATGCACTAACTGGGTACAAGCGCGAGAACAACGAATCGGCAGCGGTGTTCAAGCGGATTGGAACAGTATCCCTCGCGCCGAAACCTCCGACGGAGGAGAATCAGGGTGGATCCAGCTCTAAGTCCGTTGGCACTTCAGATTCGGAACCTTCATCAGACCCCTTATATACCATACTTTCTTGCGAGCGCGAATCTGGAAGCGACTTCTCTTACCGATTTGTTCTTGAACTTACGGGAAAAGACAAATCACTTCGGGCATTCCGCTCAGTCCAGAAGGAATTTCGCACGGCGGTTAAAGAGGATTACGCCGAATCTTTCCCAGGTGTGAAGATGGATTCGCTTTACATCGATTTCCCGGAATATAAGTTGAACAATGGCAAGATCGAAGGTCGTGCGGTGGTCCTGTCTATCTCTGTCACCTCGCTCACATACGATCCCAACACGCGCAGGGGCAAGCTGGCAGTGAAGGTGAACGCGAACCAGTACGAGGAGGCGCGAAAGTGGATCCGCAAGAACATCGAGACCTTGGCGCGCGACAAGAACATCGCGCTCGTCACTGGCGAAATCCCGCCCGCCGCCAAGTTCTACCTCGGACGGGAGGAGCTGAAGGACGGGAACGTGCTGGAGATCGAATTCAGGACGGAGTGAAAATCATGCAAGGTAGAATATTATGCAGATGCTTTATTTTTACGGCGATTGCCATTAGCTGGTTGTTCGCCGGATGCATACAGTACCGTGTGGCATATACCCCGATGGTGCCGGATCAGGGTCCAAGGATAGAAACTAAGAACAAATACAAAATTGCGACATGGCTGTGTCGTTTCGAGGACGGCACGACTCATTGCATGGATATGAAGTGGATTAGCGTGCGCCATAATGCCTTTGCGAGTTGTTTGCCAGGAGTGTTTTCTTCAGATGGGATGCCAGTTAGAATTGTTGAGAATATGCATCCGGTGAAATCGGAATCTTGGGGGGCGTGGACCATACTCGTTCCGTTTATTGCGAGTGCTTTGACGCTCCCAGTTTATGCTGGAGGCGATGCGTACCGTGATTATGATTTTGAGTTTGACGGGAGACTGCCGAACACAACCGTCCAAGTGCGAAGCGAGCGTGCCACCGCTATTACCGGGTATAGCCCCATAGCATTGCTGTTGCCGATGAGTGACTATGAGCCGGAACCAGGGCGGCGCTCTTTTAGTGAACATGATCGTAAATTTTTGTGCGATCCGCCCGACTTGCTCCTCAGAGATAGAGCCGTCGCTTATGGATTGGCTACTCGGTTAAAAGAAATGGAAGATGCGGGAAAGGTGACAGTTGGAACTTCGCAGAACCGCCAAGGGGAAATCATTCGGACAGAGCCTCAAAATGGATTTAACGGCAATCCATCCAAGAGCGCATCGCTTCCCCCTTCGCAATCCGGCGAGCTGCCTCAGGCGGAGAATCCAAATGCCAAAGAGGCTAATATGCTATACAACATATTGTCATGCAAGCGTGAAACCGGGAGCGATTTCGCATATCGTTTTGAATTGGAGCTTCTTGGGAAAAACAGCTCGTTGCGCACCTTCCGAATGGTCCAGCAGGAGTTCCGCAAGGCGGTAAAGGAGGATTATGTCGAATCGACGCCAGGCGCGGAATCGAACAAGCTATATGTTGAGTTCCCGGAATATGAACTTAAAGGTGGCAAGATAGAAGGGCGTGCCGTCGTGTTGACTATCTCCGTCACTTCTCTCACCTATGACCCCAACATGCGCACTGGCAAGCTGGCGGTGAAGGTGAACGCGAACCAGTACGAGGAGGCGCGAAAGTGGATTCGCAAGAACATCGAGACTTTGGCACGCGACAAGAACATCGCGCTCACAACCGGCGAGATACCTCCCGCCGCCAAGTTCTACCTCGGCAGAGAGGAGCTTAAGGACGGCAATGTGCTTGAGATTGAGTTCAAGACGGAGTGAAAATAGACAACCGCCTCTTGGCAGTGCGGGCTGGGCGCGCTTGTCGCGACCTACGGCAGCACCACCTCCACCGTGAAGAAGCGGAAGGACGAATTGCCGCCGGCCACGTCCATCATGTCCTTGGAATACGTCCAGCGAAGCACATGCCGCCCGGAACCCGACACGGCGAACGTCATGTTCGTCCATGCCGTCTCGCCGCCCAGCCGTGCCCTCTCTCCGCCGTCAACGGAGAACGAAACAAAGTCGATGGGCGTTTTCTTGTACACCTCGCTCGACGCCTTCCACCAGAACGACACCGTTCCCGCGTCCGTCACCGTCGTCTCGACCCACGACTCCCCGTCGTCGCCGATCGCGCCGCTCCGCAACGCCGTTGCGCCATCGTGCGCGACGTTGGACTGCACGTACCACGCGGCATCGCCGCCCGACTCGAACGTCAATCCGTGCGCCTCCACCGCGTCCGCGAGGCTTCCGCCGCTTGCCTGCCGCTGCGCGGGCGCCATCCCCCACAGCGCCATCCTCACGCCAAGGCTCATCGCCCCGGCTGGCACGCCCGCCGCCCATGCCGCGAGCAATAGCCCTGTTGCCATCAACCGCTTCATCGGTCGCCCCCTGCCGGACTACTGAATCGACTCCAGTTCCTCGCGCGTCACGAAGAACACCCTGTCCGCCGTGCGCGTGATTGTCAGCATGTTCGCGGAGTTGGCGGGAATCGTCAGCGGCGACGTCCCCTTGAAGCGCTCGTAGGAATAGCCCGGCGGCAGCGGCAGCGTGACCGCGTGGTCGGCGGTGTTCACGATGCGCAGGACCGTATCGTACACCTTGCCGTCCGTCAGCACGAAGCTGTCGATGGCGCAATCATTATCCACCGTCACGGTCGAGATGGTGCGGTCTGCCGGTGCGGACAAGGGCGTGGCGTTCTACCTGAAGCCCGACTGGACGCCCTTTCTCGCGCACCCCTTCCGCACCTGCTTCGATGCGATGGGGCAGGCGTTCTTCACGCTCTCCGTCGGCGTGGGATGCATGACCATCTTCGGAAGCTATGTGGACCGCTCCCGCTCGCTCGTGACGGAGGCGACGTGGATCATCGCCATCGACACGATGGTCGCATTCCTCGCTGGACTCATCGTCTTCCCTGCCTGCGCAGCGTTCGGCGTCGACGTCAACGCTGGGCCCGGCCTCATCTTCGTCGCGCTGCCGAAGGTCTTCGCGCAGATGGCAGGCGGCGGCGCTTGGGGGGCGGTGTTCTTCCTCTTTCTCTCGCTCGCCGCGCTCACAACGGTCATCGCCGTCTTCGAGTGCCTCATAGGCGGGCTGATCGACGAGTTCCGGTGGCCGCGCGTCCGCACGACGGCGCTAGTGGGGGCGACTGTGGCGGTGCTATCACTGCCCACCGTCTTCGGGTTCAACATCTGGTCGCACGTGCAGCCGATGGCCGGCAAGATGATCCTCGACTTCGAGGACTTCGTCTTCAGCCAGTTCTGGCTGCCGCTCGGCGCACTTGCCACCTGCGTCTACTGCTGCTGGCCGATCGGATTCGGATGGAACGGATTCCGCGAGGAGGCTAGCGCCGGCTCAGGCTGGCGGCTCCCCGCAGTCCTTAGGCCGTACATGCGCTACCTCCTGCCGCTCGTCCTCCTCGGCATCCTGCTCGGCGGACTGTGACAGGAAACGAAAAGGCCGGTCTCGCGACCGGCCTTCCTCGTTCTGGAAAAGTTGGTGTGGCTGTTACCACGCGTAGTGCGCGAACGCCTTGTTAGCCTGAGCCATCTTGTGCACGTCGTCACGCTTCTTGATGACGTTGCCCTGGCCCTGGAACGCGTCGATGATCTCGGCAGCGACGGCGGCGGGCATGCCCATGCCGTGGCGGGCGCCTGCGAACGTCGTCATCCAGCGGAGCGCGAGCGAGAGCTGGCGGACCGGGTTGATCTCCACCGGGACAGGATAGGTGGTGCCGCCCACGCGGCGGGTCTTCACCTCCACCTTCGGCTTCATGTTCTCGATGGCCTGCGAGATGATCTCCAGAGGATCGGTGACGACGGCCTTCTGGTCGCCCTCGCCCTTCTCGAACTTCGAGGGATCCTTATCGACCGCTTCCTTGATCTTGTCCACGGCGCCGTAAACGATACGCTCGGCCGTGGTCTTCTTGCCGTCCTTCATGATCACGCGGATGACGTGCGCGATCAGCTCGGAGTTGAACTTGGGATCGACGGAAACCCGCTTCTCAATCTTCTTTGCGCGTCTTGACATGGCCTAGTCCCTTACTTCTTCTCTTCCTTCTGGTGCTTCACGCCGTACTTCGAACGGCTGCGGTTGCGCCCCGACACGCCCAGCGAGTCGAGCACGCCGCGCACGATGTGGTAGCGCACGCCAGGAAGGTCCTTCACACGGCCGCCGCGCACGAGCACCACGCTGTGCTCCTGCAGGTTGTGGCCCTCTCCGGGAATGTAGGCCGTAACCTCGACGCCCGTCGTCAGGCGCACACGGGCGACCTTGCGGAGAGCGGAGTTCGGCTTCTTGGGCGTCATCGTCTTCACGACGAGACACACGCCGCGGCGCTGCGGGCAAGCCTTCAGCGCCGGCGACTTCGAATGCGATGCCAGGGGACGACGCCCCTTGCGGATCAGCTGATTAATTGTCGGCATGAATGTTTGATTCCTTACTTTTCCAAAACGGACGCATAATATACCAAAAACGGCGGCCAAGCGCAAGGGGGGTAAGTGCAGAAAAAGGGGGTCTGCAAATTTTCCTCATTTTCCAGTTGCCTTATCGCCGATTTTTCACTATCCTATACACCCGCAAGGCCCCAGTCTTTCTTCTGGGTGTCCCTGCAACCAGATCAACTGAGGAATAAGTGAAATGAATAAGGCTTTGCACGCACTTGTTTATGTGATTCTCGTAGTCGCGGGAGTCGCCCTGTTTTTTGAGATCAAGCTCTTCGACAAGAAAGAGCTCCTCACGGAACGGAACGACCAGCTGATCCAGTCGTTGATCGACGTGGCTGGAACCGTCGAGGAGGCCAACGCCCCCAAGCCTACCTCACAGCCCGAGGCGCGCAAGGACGTTTCCCCCATCGAGGCGAAGGCGATCGAGACGCCCGACACAGAGAACGTCCTCGACGAATACCACTCCGAACTCGAGGCGGGCAACAACAAGACCCTGCAGTGGGACAGCAAGCGCGCGCAGCTGCGCGTCCTCTACCAGCTGGACGGCGAGGGCAACAAGATTCCCGACCCCGGCAGGCCCGGCAGCTTCGTGAAGACCGGCAGCGGCACCGCGCAGGAGCTTCTCGACCAGCTGTTCGAGCGCGCGAAGGCGCAGCGCGCCAACCTCGACACCACGCGCGCCGAGCTCCAGAATCTCCGCAG
>Ga0310690_10002083_pt1 | contig 33620 bp, 56 predicted proteins | sample AusTroGonzalo_MG_2_FD_207661 | JGI IMG/M metagenome (GOLD analysis project Ga0310690, IMG submission 207661) | Bovine rumen microbial communities from tropical cattle in Woodstock, Queensland, Australia - Gonzalo_04 (v2) (version 2) | ecosystem: Host-associated > Mammals > Digestive system >...
GGAAATATATAAAAGAAGGAAATTTTGCAGATATTATTTTTGCAGAAAATAATTTTTTTGTAATAGATAATACAGAAGGTATTTCTACAAAAAATATTATTAAAAGTGAAAATGGTGAAAATTGGGAAATTATTGCAACACTTGATACTGGTGGTGGTTCTTTAGATTTTATAAATTTTATAAATGGAAAATTTTATACTGGTGGTGCAAAATTATCTTTATTTACAAGTACAGATGGTGAAACTTGGGAAGGAAGTTATAGCACTCAAACCACTTCCCATACTGCAACAATAAAAAATGTGGGTAATATTTTACTTCAACTTCAAGTTTTATCAACTTCAACTTATCATACAAGCACAGTATTAATTAGTAATGATGATGGTGAAACTTGGGAAACAGTTTCCGGACTTTCTCGAAATTATACTAGATTGGTTGTTAGTAAAGAAAAATTTTATCTTGTTGAATATTCAAGTCGATATTATTACGCAGAAAGTACAGATGGTGTAACTTGGGTTGAAGATAATTCTGAAGATTTACCAAAATATATTGAAAATTTATTCTATTTTTATAATGAATATAATAAAACTTTTTATAAGTATGATGATTGGGAAGGTTATACAAGTACGGATGGAGAAAATTGGGATTTAGTTAAAGAAAATATTTTATCAACAAATTATTTATTTTATTCTGAAAGAAAAAATTTATTTCTTTGTGTAAAAGGTGATTATATTTGTAAGAGTGATGATTGTAAAAATTGGATTGAAGTTTATAAATATACTTCACCTTCAATAACTAGTGCAAAAAAATTCATAGAAATGAATGATAAAATTTTATTGCTTTCTTATAAAGGTTGGTTTGAAAGTGAAGACTATGAAAATTGGGAATATAAACAAATTATTTCTGATAGCTATGATTTTGTAAATATAGTTAAAGGAAATGATTTTTATATTGCAACTGCAAGAAATAATCCTAATAGTTATAAAATATATAAAAGCACAGATGGAGAAAATTGGACAGAAATTGAAGATATAAATTTAATTTGTTACACATATAAAGATAAATTTATTGGCTATAATAATTCAAATTTTTATACAAGTACAGATGGAGAAAATTGGACAGAATATCCTTGTGGAGAAAATTTAAGTAGTATAAATAATATAATTTATATTTCAGAATTGGATTTATTTGTTGCTTGTGGAAGTAAAAATAGTTATAATAATTCAATAATTTTGACAAGCGAAGATGGAGAAAATTGGATTACAAGATATTCAAGTTATTCTACAGACCAAGTATTTGACATATGTTTTAATAAACAACTTTTTAAATTATGTGCTTCAACTAGACAAAATATTTTAACAAGTGTAGATGGTAAAAATTGGAATGAAGAAAGAAGTTTTAATATAACTTTATATTATGTAGTAGCAAAAAGAGAAAAATTCTATATTTCAATTTATGAAGGTGGTTTGGTTACATCTTTCTTCACAGATTTTGAAAATTTGATTGCAGATTTAACTGAAGATAGCAATATGAATTTATCACTAGAAGTTGGTGATAATGAATTACTTATTTCTGGAATTGGTGACCAATTTAACGCAACACTAAAATATAGACAAAAATATGTAGGAGTATAAAATGGAAAAACTTCAAATACATTTATACGAATGGAAAGACAATAAATTTTCTCAAATTGCCATAATAGATGATTATCAGGAATATTCTTTTGAACATAATCTTTTCCAAGCTGGTCAATTTACAATAACAATTAATTTTAATATTCCTAATGCTCAAAAGTTCAAAAAAGGTTTGTTTGTTAAGATTGGTGAAAGTGATTATGATTTTGGAGAAATAACCCGGATAAATGATACACTTGGTGAAAACGGAAAAGGCTCACAAATAAGAAATATAATTGGTTATGACGCAAGATATATTCTTAAACGCAGAGTAATTAAGAATATGAATGATGGTGGCAAGTGGTCAATGACTGCAAAAGGTGAATTGTGCTTGAGAAACCTTATAAACGACCAGTGCGGAAGTAATGCGGAATCTAAAAGACAATTACCAATTATAAATACAATTCCAACCTTACAAAATGCAATTGGTAAAGAATATTCTGTGAGTGAAGAATTTTCTAACCTTTATGAAGTATGTAAGACAATAGCCATTCAATCAGAAATTGGATGGAGAATGAAATTCAATTCAACTAATTTAATTCTTGAGTGCTATACTGGAAACGATATTCATACATCAGTTTTCTTTTCTCCGGATTTTGACAGTTTGGCAAATGGACAATTTTCAGACAGTACAGATGCCTTCTCAAACGCAATTTATGTAGCTGGTAAAGGACAGAATGAGGAAAGGGATTTATATGAAGGTGAGACAGTAAATGAAGATGAAGAAACTCCGGAAGGATTAAACCGATTTGAGTGCTTTGATAATCAGTCAGAAATGACAACAGAAGAGGAATATGAAGCAGAAGCATATTCAATGTTAGCTCAATACGGACAGACAATTGAAATGAGTGGAAACGGACTTGTAAAATGTCCTTATGTATTTAGAGAACAGTATGATATTGGTGACAAAATAACCTTATCATTCAATGACCAGAAAGCTATAGTTCAAATACAATCAGTAACAGAAAGAAGTGCAAAGGGAGTTTATTCAATCAATTTTAAATTTGGTAAACCGGAAAATGCTTTAAGTGACCAGTTGCAGATTATATTGAGAAAGCTCCAAATGGCAAGCAACAAAACAAATGCAGTTGATAGTGTAAAGTGGTATGAAGTTCCGACTGATACTGAAATGAGCAAATCTGATGTTACTTTTAGCACAATCGGTTTTACAGGAGATAATAACAATTCAGATTTTACTTTTACTTTATATCGAGATGATGAACAGACAGGAAGTAAAAATTATTGGGTATATATAAAGAATTTAATCGGAACGGGAAAACTTATTTTAACAAGCGGTGTAGAAGATACAGAAACACTTTCATTGAATGGTGGAACATATGTAGCAAGTATTTATGTCGATGAAGAAGGCAATGTAAAATTAAACTCGCAGACAGTAGCCATCAATTCAGGTGAGCAGGCGACAGAAACTGCGAATACAATTAAAGTGGGTAGTACTGTCTATAACATAGGTGGTGGAAGTACCCCTGTAGATGTCGTTGAAGAAGACAATATGAACGCAGTTACATCTAATGCAGTCTGGCAAGCTCTACAGGGAAGTTCTCCTGCCGTAACATATACGCAAACCATCCAGCACATTGGCAATACACAGATGTCGCTTGATGCCGTCACTCTTACAGAAGGTTACTATCTTTTTTCCATTACTGGTCAGACAGGTGGAACAGGTGTGGAACTGATTGCAAGGTTGAATGTTCCGAATCTTTTTGCACCAAATTCTATTAGTGATGAAACTCTCGTTTCTACGAAACTTGTTTCTTTTGGGATTCAAATTCTTCGTGTTACTAGTCCTTCGGTCAATCACGTTGTGAAAATCACACCACAGGGGTCTTCAGGGATAAAGATTGCACAGTATGTGCGAATGTATAAAAAATTATAATTTTGACAAGATAGAAAAAATGGGTTAAAGTTAATTAAAGGGGTTAAAAAATGAGTGGTGAATTTCTTGAAGATTTGATTAAAACAGTAGTTTTTCTTCTTCCTGTTCTTGCTTTGGTGTGGAACGCATCAAAAATGAATAGCAGGATAGAAGCGATAGAAAAAGATGTATAAGAAAAAACTGAAAAGTTCTGTAAAGACCATTCAGTACTTGAAGCGAAAATTGAACAGGAAAGACTTGCAACAGATAGCAGTATAAATTCCGTTCTTGCAACCTTGACAGAAATTCAAAAGTCGATAGTACGAATAGAAACGAAACTGGATATAAATGAAGGGGGCAAATAATGACATTAATTCAATTCGTCAATAATTACTTTAATGACATAGTAGATTATGACAAGGCGAACGGGGCACAATGCGTTGATTTATTCAGACAATATATAAAAGATGTTTTAGGATTTCTGAAACATACGGGGGCGGTTGCAGGTGCAAAAGACTTGTTTCTTAATTATGAAAAATTACCGCTTGAGCAGGAAGTTTTTTCAAAAGTAAAAACGAAAACTGCAAAAATCGGAGATTGCGTTATCTGGGGAGAAACAAAAACTAATCCTTACGGACACGTTGCAATCTGCATCGGCTATGAAAATAAAAATATAATTGTTTTCGAGCAGGACGGCTACAGACAGAACGGTGCAAAAATAAATTTGAAAAGTACGGAAAATATGATCGGTGTTTTAAGACCGAAAGTAAAAGTTTTATAACGGGGGAATTATGAACGAAGTAAAAGCAAAAGATGTTTCTTTAGTTGCAAAAATAATTGCAGGCGTAATTGTAATTGCAGGTGCAGTTTTGAAATGGGTAAATATTTTTTCAAACTGCGATATTAAAGAATTGTGCATTGTCGGATTTACAGTAATGGGTTTATTCGGAACTGTAGACTTGAATATTGCACTTGATAAATTCACGGGTAAACTGAATGAATAGGTTGACTTTAATTCTGATAGTTGTTTTCTTGTGTATCTTTTTAATCGGTGTTATTATTGTACTTGCAAAGATAATTTCAAGTCAGAAAAAAAAGATTGCAGAACTTAAAGCAACGGAAAAATATTTGCAGAAAACAATTTCAATTATGACTGAATACATCAGGAAGAATTCAGAAATAAAGAATGATGAATTAAAGGTTATGGAGAAGATAGCAGATGCGACAAGTGAAGAAGATTTGCTTTCTGTTGTTTCCTGTCTTGTTAATTCTAACAATGACAAGTTGCATAACGACAAGTCATAATTTAGAATTACCGCCGAAGCCAGAAAGAAAAGAATTAGAAGCCCCGCACGATTTGAAAGACTGTGTGCAGATAATAAATTATTATGAACATCTTGTGCAGGAATGGGAATTGTGGGGCGATACCGTTGAAGAACTGAATAAAAGATAGACCATTCTTATTGCCCCCTCGCTTTAGGAATGATGAAAAAAACCTTGTTTTTCCCTTGCGTTCTGGGTGCAAAGCCCCGCAAGGGTTTTTTTTCTTAAAATTGAAAAATAGCCCGTTTTAAGCGTTTTTTCCTCGAAATAGTATAATTATATCATTTACCCCTAAAAAGTCGCTCTACGCCCTTATTTTGAAGGCTCACGGCTTGTTTTATCGCCCTAAAACCCTTATATTATATAGAAAAAAGTGTTAAGAAAAAAAAATGAAAATATTTTAAAAAAAGTGTTGACAAGATATAAAAAAGGTGTTAATATATAATCAGAAAGACAAAGCAAGGGGGCTTTAATATGACAAAAGCAGAGTTCATCGAAACATACGGCGTATATAAGACGCTTGGTGCATTACGCCGCAGTGACTTCAACAGGTTCTGTGATGATTGGAGCGTGCTTTACAAACACACTCACATTCGCATTGAGTACGACAGATATAATCATAAATGGATTGTATCAAGTGACGAAATCCGCTATAGCAAACCGCTTTATGGCAGTTTGGAGGATGTCAAGAAAACTATCAGATATGATGTTAGTGTTAAGCTGTAAACATCAAACAAAGGGGGCAATATATGACAAAGAAATTATTTTTGACTACAGGAAGGGAAAGGGATTTAATCCGTTACAGTTACGGAACAGACATTAAAGATGCAAAGGTTTACAGTTATGAAGAAGCAAAGAAAGTTCTGATTGCAAAAAATCCTGCATACGAAAAAACCGCAGATGCTTTCTTGAAAAAAGTAATGGATAATCCTTTTGCAGATTGGATTAAATATTAGTACTTGATTTTTTCGGTGCTATGGTGTATTATCAAAGCATCGGAAGTGGTGACCCGATATAAAAAAATCAGACGAGAAGAAAACCTTTTTACAGGGTTTAGAATATCTGCTTTACGTCTGATTGGCAGATTAAGGAACACCACCTTCTAGACTCTGTAGAAAGGTTTTTTTTATCTGAAAGAAAAAGGAGATTAAAAAAATGGTAAATGAAAGGTCTTATATAACAATACAGGCTTTTATGGTGAATGACTTAAAACTTAAAGGGAATGAACTTTTGATTTATGCAGTTATTCACGGATTTTCTCAAGACGGAGAGTCTGAATTTACAGGAAGCCTTCAATATCTTGCAGACTGGTGTAATACATCAAAGCAGACAGTTTTAAACACTTTGCAATCATTATTAGAAAAACAATTGATTATGAAAAATGTAGAATTTAAAAATAATCTGAAATTTTGCACTTACAAATCTTGTATAGTATCCAAAAATTTTGAACAGGGTAGTCAAAATTCTTTAATGGGGTATTCAAAAAATTTGAATGTGGGTAGTCAAAATTCTTTACCTAATAATATAATATATAATATAAATAATAATCTAGAAAATACTCTACCTTCCTGCGTTCAAAAACAACTTGAAAATATGAATACCGATAAATACACAGAATTCTTTGCTCAAGTATTCGATACAATTAAAAAACATAATCTGACGGGTAAAAGAAAAATACCTGTTTCAAAAGATTTTATGCAGTTCAAGATAAAGGAATGCAGAAGTTTAACGCCAATTCTGATGCAGGAAAGCCCCGCAAGTCTGATGCAGGCTTTAGAAAACTATCTGAAAGTTGCAAATAGTCAGACTTGGAAAAACGGCTTTTCTTTCAATGCCTTCTGCAAGAATTATGTTGAATATACTTCTGAATATTTCGACATAAAGAAATATGTTGACATTCCAGAAGGTGAAAAAGCCGATGAAATCTGCGAACAGTTTTTACGAAAAAAATACGCAGAAAAAACAGATTGGTTTGATGTTTATTTATTCAACAAATATAAAAAAGAATGGCTTAAAGAAGGAATGCCAGACGGCGAAAATTTAAAGCAGTTAATTAAAAAATGGGGTATAATTGACGATGAAGGTGGCAATGAGTGAACATCATTCAACGCATAGAAAATGAGTACGGGGCATTAAACGATACTGAAAAAAACTATCTGTTGAATAATGCAAAATATTTTACTGAAGAAGATGCAGACAACTTTCTGATTGCAATAGCAAAGGAAAAAAAGAAAGGTGTAAAACCTTCTGTTAAAGAATTTTCTGATGCTATGAAGAAGATAGGCAAGAAGCCACCTGTTTATTACTGGTGCGTCTGTCTTGAATGTGGCACTGAATACGCATACGGCTTGCCGATGTGTCCGAAGTGCTATGATGAAGGATTTGAATGCAGGGCTTATGAAGTCAAGCATTCAGACTTCAAGCCACCGATGAAAACTGTAAATTATAATAAACAGTATCTGCACGGTGACGAGGGGGAATTTATATGTTATGAATGCAGGTTCAAAGAAATGAGTTATTGCGAGCATTTCGGCAATCCAGAATGGCAATGCAGGGATTACAGGGAATGCCCATGTTCTTCCTGTTGTTCAAAAATGAAAAGCGGAAATGCAAAAATAAAAACGGAAGAAAAGGAAAGAAAGCCTGACTATAGAATTCCGTTACACAAGGGGGCAAATAATGACAGAAAACAATAAACTTTCAGTATGGAAACATAAAAAGACAGGAAATCTTTATGTTGTCATTTATGATGAAGCGATTGAATGTACAAATGGTCGTGAAGATATTGATTACACAGTTTATACAAAATTAGATGATGTTAAAGATATGAATGGCAAAATCTTTGTAAGGCAGACAAATGAGTTTTACAAGAAGTTTGAAAGAGTTGAAATTAAGTAGTTCACAAAAGAACAAGTGAGGGAAAGAATGAATAAATATGCTTATGATAAGATTTATGAAGAAGTTGTAAATGATTGGGAAAACTATGGCTTTGATTCACAAGATGAAGCAATAGAATGGCTTTCAGAACATCTTATTGGATAAGGAGTAGCCAATGTTTGAGAAAGAAGCAGAAGAAAAGTTTCCAAAATGTTGGGGTAAATCTAGTGAATATGCTCCGATATGGCAAGATGGTGCAGAGTTCGGCTATAACAAGGCAAACGAGTGGCATTATGTGAAAGATGGAGATTTACCGAAAGAAGATACCGCTGAAAAAGAAACACTCTATCTTTTATGGTTTGGTCTTGATGATAGTGATTATATGACAGGAGTATTTTCACACGGTAGGTTTTGGTGTTTTGATAGTGGCTGGTATGAAACTAATGAAGTTATTGCTTGGCAAGAAATTGTACCACCTTCTGAACCTATGAGAAGTCTTAATAAAGAAGAGCAGAAGAGTTACACTAAAGCAATCAACAAGGTATATAAGCCGACAGGTGCTAAACTGTTTGATAAGGAGAGTGAATGAAAATAATTCAGAAACTAATTCAGAAAATATTATGGTTTTTCAGCCCTTGCAGAAAATGTAAGAATAAAGACTCCGAAGGGCTTGTAGCTTGTGGCTGTACGAAAGGTTTATTTGTAAAGAAAAACAAAAATAGCGAGGTGGAGAAATGACAATGATAATTCTTGATATTGTTGCAGGTATTTGGGTAGTTTGCAAAATTATAGAAATAATAGGGAAAATTAAAAATCTAATAAACAGCGAGGTAGAGAAATGAAAACAATTGAAATCTTTTTAGGAATTGTTGCAGTAACAGATGTTTTATTGTTTATTGAAGTTATGGTTGATTTTGTATTGGCTTTACACTTTAGAAAAGCAGACAAAAAGACGAGAGAAGAATGGGATAAGACAATTAAGATGATGGCTTATTAGATAACTGAATTGAATAGCCGGGTGAATAATCTTGAAAAGGAAAAGAAGTAATGATATGGGAGACGAAGAATGACAAAACTTCTTACTGCATGGCGTTATAAGACAAACAATCCGTTCACAAAATACATGCAAAAGAATATCGAAGAGCGGTATCTTGTTTATCACGAAGATTGGAAAAAGTTTGAAGAAGTAAAAGCAAAACTCAAGGCAGAAGGATTTTCTGTAAGAGTCTGGAATGTTGTGGAGGAGGTAGAAGAATGACGGAAGATAAGATACGAAAAATAAGAGAGCACATTGAAATCCATGCAAGACGTGAACCTGCGTCAGTTAAGATTACGCAGATTTTATGGGAAGCCGTTGAAGAACTTGAACAGTTTGAAAAACTAAAGTGTTGTGGCAACTGTAAGTATCATTCTTTTTGGGGCGATGAATTAAAATGCAACTACGGATTAAAAGAGGCGTTACAAGAAGATAGATTAGTAGAATGTCACAATCTTGATAAATGGGGGTTTTGTAAATGACAGAGAGTTAAGCAGAAGAGAACGAAAAATGTTAGCGGAGATATGTAAATGACAATGCAAGAATTATTAGAATATTCTAAAGAAGAGTTGGCTATGTTCATTTTAAGAAAAAATTTTTTACATGATATAGATGCCGATATGCAGGATGTTCATACTCAATATTTATTGGATAAAGATAGAGAACTTACAGAAAAAGAACATAAAGAAGAAATGGAACTTTTAGAAGCATTTAAGAAAATGCCACAAAGAACATTCGATGAACAGGTTAAGAGATTAAAAGTTTGGGAAAAATATAAAAAATTAAGTGATAGAAACACAATTGCTTATAACAAAAGACAGAAGGAAATTGACAGATTATTAGACCCGTAAGGGAGATAAAAAAATGAGTAAAGTAAAAGAACAAGTGAGGTGTAGAAATGACTGTAGATAATCTTAAAGATAAACTAAATGGTATACCTGCTCATTACAACGTAGTTACACATATAAAAGTTAAAGGTAAAAACAAATACATTGTTGTTCCTGTGGAAGATATATGTATAGACGTTAGTGGTGTAGTAGGTATTGAAGGAGAAGAAAAATGAAATATCAAGTAGTAGAAAGTTATACAGATGCTTCTGGACATTATGAAACATGGCGTGGACCAAAACATAATACTAAAAAAGAAGCACAGAAAGAAGTTTCTTATCACATGAGAACTTGTCCTAGAGAAGAGTTTATGGCTACAAGTTGGGATATAGTCGAGGTGGAAGAATGACAGTAAATGAAATCTTAAATAAATATAGCAAAGAAGTGATAATCGAATGGATTTGCAATCGTTATCCTGTTTTTATGAATAAAGACATTAAGACAGAACTCGATGAAACTAAAAATGATTTGGAGTTCAATAAAATCTCAAAAGAATTAGATACACTTTTTGCAGAATTTTTCGTGGAATGAAATATCGTTGTTATAATCCAAATAACAAAGATTATAAGCGTTATGGCGGAAGGGGAATAACAATTTGTGATGAATGGTTAAATCCAGAACACGCAAAAGGAGCTCATAATTCTACCATAGGATTTCAAACTTTTAAAAAATGGGCTTTAGAAAATGGATATGCCGATAATCTAACAATAGACCGAATAGATGTAAACAAAGGATATAGCCCCGAAAATTGCCGTTGGGTTTCATTAAGGGTACAATGCAACAATAGACGTAATAATCTTTATATTACCTATAAAGGGAAAACACAATCTCTTGCCGATTGGTGTAGAGAGTTAAATCTTAATTATGATAAAGTACAATCCAAAATAAAAAGAAGCGGTTGGGAAGTAGAAAAGGCTTTTACAACTAAACTGTAAAAAGTGTTGACAAGATAATAAATAAGTGTTAAGATATAGTCAGATTAAAGCAAGGGGGTACAAAATGATTGTACATAATGAACTTAATTTACCACAGGCATTTATAAATGCTCTGAATTTGGAAAGGCACAATGAAAAAGGGTGTTATTCTGCAACTACTCTTTTAAAGGGTGCTTGTGAAACAATCCTGACTGACAGACATTTTGACGAAATTGAAATTGATGTTGCGGACTGTGTATGGCAGATTTTCGGAACTGCGGTTCATTCGATTTTTGAAAAAGCAGGCATTGAAGGTTTTACAGAAGAAAAATTATCTGTAGAAGTAAGCAATTCAAAAGTTACGGGAAAAGTTGACCTGTACGATTTACAGAATGAAATTGTGTATGATTGGAAAACTGCAAGCATCTGGAAAGTTCAATTTGCGGACTATGATGATTGGAATAAGCAGGGTTTAATTTATGCTTGGCTTCTTAAACAGAACGGATTGAATGTTAAAGAAATCAAGTTCGTTGCTTTACTTAAAGACCATTCAAAAAGCAAAGCAAGACTTGACTCAAACTATCCGCAGAAGCCGACAACAATACATTCTGTGAAAGTTACGGCAGAAGCACTTGAAGAAATTGAAAAGTTTATTTTCAATAAAGTGCAGGAATTGGAAAAAGCAGAAAAACTTTCTGATGAAGAATTGACGCCTTGCACGGCATCTGAAAGGTGGGCAACTTCTGATAAATGGGCAGTAATGAAAAACGGCAGAAAATCTGCACTTCGTTTACTTGACACGGAAGAAGAAGCAGAAAATTATAAAAAAGAATTCGGTGGCGATAATATCGAATTCAGACAGGGCGAAAGTAAAAAATGCGTTGATTACTGTAATGCCTGTAAGTTCTGCAAATTTTACAACGAAATGAAAAAATAAAAAACCTTTGGCAAACTTTTTATATTGGCGATGAAGCCGATTAACTTTTTTTAAGGGTGGTAGAAAATGAAAAACTTTATTTTTATGAATGAAAATATTTCTTGTATCGGCTTTATTCAGAACGGGGAAGTTTACATCACGGAATTAAAAGCAACAACTTCTGATTTATCGGCATTAATGAAATTTGCGGGGGGCTTGAAATGATTAAAATTAAATCTTTAGAAAAAACCGTTAAGTCAATTCTTATGACTTGTCCAGAAAGCAGGGGCGATGATGATTTGCTTTATATCAAAGTACTTGATGCAAACGGCATTAATATTTACGGCTATGACGCAAGAAATTTTATTTTAAGTTACAGAAAGAAAGGATTGCCGACAATCGAAACTGTAGGAAGATGCAGAAGGAAGTTGCAGGAAAAAAAACGAAAAATTAAAGCCAGATGCAACAGTAAGAATAAACAGAAAAATCTGCGAGAACACTTTTTACGAATATTCAAAAAGTTAGTGTTGACAAAAAACATAAATAGTGTTAAGATGTAAACATCAAACAAAGGGGGCAATATATGTTTGAAAGAAATTATTATTTAGAAATCATAAGAGAAGAAAAAATCTTCTTTGAAAAATCTAGAACAAACAAAAACGGGCTTGCAATTAATTATATACAGAAACTTGAAGGAAGAAAATTCATTCTTTCATATCAAACAGAAATCGGAAAAACAGAAATCATTGAGGGAACGATTGATGATGTTCTGGATAATGAAATCATTGAAGAAAGGCTTTCTAAAAAAGACATTATCAAACTTGCATCTTATCTTTATGTATTCTGGGGGTAAAGATGCAGAAGTACATCAGGCAGAAGGGGAACAAATATGTAAAAAAGTTTAAGCCCTCTTGGGCGGACATTTTGTGCATCATAGAATTATTTATTATAATTCTTGAAGCAAATATTATTTTGAATTTAGTCATAGGGGGTTAAGAATGACAGATTTGAATTCAGTAACGGAAATCGGGCGATTGACAAGCGACATCGGAGAGAACAATTTTTCCTACCTTCCGAACGGAACGGCAAAAATCAATTTTACGATTGCAGTAAACCGCAGTTACAAAGGCGGTAACGGGGAATGGGTTGAAGAGCCTAATTTCTTTGACGTTGTAGCCTTCGGAAAGTTTGCAGAAGGTTTGAAATCAAGACTTTTCAAGGGTTGTCAAGTCGGAGTATCTGGGGAGTTAAGGCAGGACAGATGGAAAGACAACAACGGAAACAACCGCAGTAAAGTTTACATCGTTGCATCTTCTGTAGAAACTCTTTCAAGAAAACAGAACACGCAGGGCAACGGCTATCAGAATGAATACGGACAGGGTGAAATGTTCGGCAACGGCTATCAAGCACCGTTCGGAAACTAAAAGGGGGTGAAAATGAAAAAAGAAAAAGGCGTTAGGTTTTCGGTTTACTTTCATAAAAATCAGATTGACTACTTGGATAAAGAAGCCGAAAAAATGGGCGTAAGCCGTTCAAAGTTCATCGAGAAAAAGACGATGCCTGAAAATCTCCAGTACTTGAAAAACAAAAAAGGTGCAAAGAAAAATGAGCAGTAAGGCAAAGAAAAACAAAAAGGTAGTTGCAAGATGTGAAAGGGCAACTTTCAGACGGTTTGCAGAATTCGTTGATATAAGCCCTTTTTATCTGCGACTTAAAAAAGCGGTGAAAATTATCTTGAAGAAATTGTAAGGTGAAAGAATATGAATGTATATGAAAAATTAAATGAAGCAAGAATGCGGTTTCAGTTGGCAGGCGTAAAAAAAAGCGGTCAGAATAAATTTGCGGGTTATACTTATTATGAACTTTCAGATATTGTTCCGACAATCAACGGATTTGCAAAGGATTTGAAATTTACCTGTGTAATAAATGTTTCAAATGAAGTTGCAAGCCTTGATTTTATCGACTTGGAAAAGCCAGAAGATAAAATAACCTTTACTATTCCAATGGCAAAGGCACAGTTGAAAGGTTGCCACGAAGTGCAGAATACGGGTGCAAGCGTGACATACTTGAAGCGTTATCTTTATCAAAACTGTTTTGAAATCATTGAAAATGATGTACTTGATGCAACTATGAACCCTAACGGACAGGGCAACGGACAGGCTAACGGAAAACCGCAGTTTAATCCGCAGAATGCATCACAGAATGCATCGCAGAACTATTACAGAAGATAGGGATAGAAAATGAAGTTTGTATGCTATGTCGAAAAAAAAGAAACGGGATTGCTTTTTAATTTTCCTTCACAGGAAGTAAAATCTGAAATGTTGCATCTGTTTGAAGGGGCAAAAGAAAAATTCAACGGCTATATGACAGTTGATATTTCAAAGCCTTATAAAAGCAGGACAACGGGTGAAGGCTCGCAGAATAACCTTTTCTGGAAGTTAGTTGACTACATCTGCAAGGAAACGGGCGAAGATGCGAAAGAAACGGAAAACGCTTTGAAATTAAAAGCAATTTCAAGAGGTTATCCGTATCATATAAACAAAATTACGGGACAACCTGTTCCAGAAAGTATGACAAAAGTAAACACGGTTGAAATGTCATATTTAATCGACACGGCATACGAAGTCTGTGCTTTTCTTGGAATTGTACTTGAGCAGGAATTACAGAAAGAAAAACAGACAAAAAACAAACTTGAAGAAAAACTTGAGAATGATATTTTTTAGCGGGGGCAAAAATTGGAAAGAATTGCATTATATAATGACAGTTTTCAAAATTGGAAATCACACGACATATTAAAGGCACAACTGATTTTAACTGACATTCCATATCAGTTAGGAACAAATATGTATGGGTCAAATCCTATGTGGTATGAGGGGGGGGGACAATAGAAACGGAGAAAGTAAATTTGCAGGTGCAACGGCTTTTGATACTGATACAAAAGCAGGTTTCAGAATTAGCGAATTTTTCCATTTCTGTTCTAACCTTCTTAAAAAAGAGCCGAAAGAAAAAGGTGATGCAGGGTGTATGATTTTATTTTGTGCTTATGAGCAACAGGAAGAACTGATACATTATGCGGAACAGTACGGATTTAAAAATCATCAAGTTTTGATTTTTTATAAAAATTATTCTGCACAGGTTTTGAAAGCAAATATGCGTGCAGTAGGTAATTTTGAAATTGCTTTACTTTTCTATCGTGATAAATTGCCAAAATTCAGAAATAACGGAAAAATGATTTTTCAATGCAGGGAATGGATTGATGATAGGGAAACACCGAAAGTTCACCCTACGCAAAAGCCCGTTCCGTTGCTTGAAAGTTTAATCAGAACTTACACAGATATTGATGATGTAGTTATCGATTGTTGTGCAGGCTCTGGAACTACTTTACTTGCATCTGCAAATCTTGGAAGAAGGGCATACGGTTTTGAATTAAAGAAAGAATATGTAAAAGCCTTTTATGAAAAAATCTTGCCTTGTAAACAGGAAGATATGTTTACACAGAAAGAACGGGAAGAAAAGAAAATCAAACAGTTGGAGATGTTCGGAAAATGAAAAATATTTTTAGAATGATTTTAGGGGTGCTTTTATTTCCCTTATTCCTTATTGTATTCATTCCCTATATGCTTGTGATTATCTGCATTGAAGGTGTATCTGACTACATTCATTTAGTAAAGACAGGGGAAAAGAATGAACGAAAAGCAGAAAGAACAGAGATATGAAGCACTTGAAAGGTGCAGGGGTTTCTGTAAAATCTGCGGTAAACCTCTTTCAACGGGTGCGGGGCAATATGCCCATAAAATCGCAAATAAAAAAATGTGGCGTGAAAAGTACGGCAGTTTTTTTATTGATAACACTTTAAACGGAGAGTATGTCTGTTCTTTGAAATGTAATGCAAAAGTCGATGTCGGAAGTTCAATCGGAAAGCATCTTGAAATTCTTGCAGAAATCCTGATTGGCGAATATATTAAATTATACGGGTCAAAAGGGCTTGCGATGTTGACTGACAGATTGATTGACCACTACAAAGAAATGGGGGTCAGTTATGGCGGGAATAATTCAGAGGATAAATAAATTCATTCTGAATGTAATTTTAATCGGTGTTCTGATGTGCTTAATTCTTTTGTTTTTGATTTTATTAAATCAGTACAACAAAACGCACTATTCGGCAGAAATTGCGTTTAACGAAATGAAAGCGACAGAATATAAAATGAAAACAGAACAATATAAAATGCAGACTGCAAGGCTTCATCTTGAAGTAGAAGAAGCAAGGTTGCAGGCATTTTTAGAAAAATACGGGGGTAAAAAAAATGACTGAAAAAGATTTGAAAGGTTTGAAGTTCGGAGAAGTTCTTGAAACGGGAAACGGCTTTAAGTATCAAAGAACTATCGGCGGTTGGATTTATTCCAATTACTGCGGAACTGCATTCTGTTTCATTCCAGATATAGAAAGTAAAACAGAAGTTAAAACAGAAAAGAAATCCGATAAAAAATAACTTTTCATTTTACACATTATGTGTTAAAATACTTTTAAGTTCGTATCGGCTTTTGAACTTTGGCGTTTGTGAGTATCGCCTGAATAACTCTCATCTTTAGGGGGCAAGATGATAAAGTTAAATCTTCTATCAGAGCAGGCAAGGAAGGTAGCAATAGCAAGGGGTTTAGGGACTGATACTTTAAAATGTCTTAAGCATTGTGCAGGTGAAGTTTCAGAAGCAACTGCGTCTTTGATAAACTGGACTTATGGAAAAGGCGAGCAGGATTTAGAAAAAAGAAAAACAGATTTTGAAGATGAACTTGCAGATATAATTATGTGTTGCCTTGTAATCTGCGGGGCAGAAAACATAAACATTGAAAAGGCTCTTGTAAGATGCTATGACAAGAACAAAGCAAGGGCAAAAAAGGGGGAAGGAATGACGGTTACAAATAAAGAAAATGAAAAAATCTATGAAGTATGGGAAATCGGTCCTGATTATGTCAAATTAAAAAATGATGAAGGTAAAATAATTAAAATCACAAAAACTGAATTTCAAAGATTGTACAGGGGCAAAAAATGAAAACAGTAAAAACACTTTCAATTAAGTGTGATTGCGATAAAACTATTGACTTTCACGAATTACAGAGTTTTCAAGGCGGTTTGAAAGAACGAACAGAAAGCGATTATGAAAAAGCAAAAACTTCAATTCTAAAATATGGTTGGAGTTTTGTTCTGTATTATTGGAATGACGGAAAAAAGAAATGGATAATTGACGGGCATAATAGGGTAGAAGTTTTATCAAGGCTTGAAGCAGAAGGCTATCTTATACCGCCAATTCCTGCGATTGAAGTTTTTTGCAAAAACCGAAAAGAAGCAAAACAGAAGTTGTTGCGACTAAATAGCACTTATGGTCGGTTAAGTAAGGAAAGTGTTCTTGAATTTGCAGACGATATTGATTTGAACTTTGACGAAATAGCACTTCCCGATACTGTGATTGATTTTACAGACGCAACAGAGCCACAAGAAACCGAAGGAGACGATGAAGTTCCCGAAGTAGACGAAAAAAGCGAGCCTGTTTCAAAGCGTGGCGAAATGTACGAACTAGGCAATTCAATTCTTATGTGTGGCGATAGCACCAATGCGGAAGATGTAGCAAGGCTTATGGGCGGAGAAAAGGCAGATGTAATCTTCTGCGACCCGCCTTATGGAATGGGGCTTGATACAGATTATTCAAGTATGAAAAATAAACTAGAGTTTGCAGAAGGTAAAAACATCAAGAACGGCAAGAAGTACGCACAGGGAATTGTAGACGATTTCAAACCCGAATTGATAACAACAGTTTTTGAGAACTTCGGATATTGCAAAGAAATCTTTCTATGGGGTGCAGATTACTTCGCAGAAATGCTTGAAGATAAAAATAGCGGTTCTTGGGTTGTATGGGATAAAAGAGCAAGTGCAGAAAATGACCTTGCAAAAGACGAAAGTGCAGATAAGATGTATGGTTCTTGTTTTGAATTGTGTTGGAGTAAAAACAAACACAAGCGAGATATTGCAAGGGTTAAATGGGCGGGTATTTTCGGAAAAGAACAAGAGTTCGACCATAAACGCTATCACCCTACACAAAAGCCGATTAAACTGATCGAATGGTTTATGACAAGATACGCTAGGGGGGGGGCAATTGGTTGTTGATTTATATGGCGGTAGTGGTTCAACTTTAATTGGTTGTGAAAAGAACGGTTTGAGATGTCGCACAATGGAACTTGACCCATTTTATTGTGATGTCATAAGAAAAAGATATACACTTTATGCGAAACAAAATGGCTTGAAGATATCTTCGGGTTGTTTAGAGTAGCAAGGAGATAACAAGGAGAAAGCAATGGGAAAACCTAATCCGCAGAACTTAAACCCTTGTAATTCAGAAAACGCAAGGGAAAGACAATTAAAATCCGCAGAAAAAAGAAAAGAAAATAACGCAAAGAAAAAACTTATGTCGCAGATTTATGCAGAGTTTCTTGAAAAAGAATATGAAGTAAAAGTCGGTGACGGTAAGAAAAAAATAAGCGGTGCAGAATTAGTAAATGAAGTTATGAGAAGGGTGTTAGCACGGGGTGATAGTTCTTCTGTTTCATTGCTTAAAGAGATACGAGAAGGAACAGAAGGGCAGAAAATTAATTTCGCTGGTACAGTTACGACAGAAATGCAGACCACCGAAGAAAGAGTAAAAGCCTTTGAAGAATTGGTAAAATGATAAAGGGAAGTTATAAAAGGGCAGAACAGGTTATTCCGAAAATCTCAAAAGAAAAGTTTCTGTCTTTGTCAGCAGAAAAACAAAAAGAATATTTGCGGTTATACAGAGAGCAAGTTACACCAAAAATGGAAAGGTTTAGAGAGCCACATCCCGTCAAAATTGCATACGGTGGTAGAGCGAGTCTTGCGAAATCAGAAAGTACTGCAAGCCTTTTAATTCAGTTTGCAGAGCACCCTTCATACTTTGGCGATAATATTAAAGTTATCTGTTTACGTTCGGTCCAGAAGTCAATCAAAGACAGTTCTTATTCTATCTTGTGCAGAAAGATTGATGAACTAGGTTACACCGATTTTGAGATAACACAAAACTACATCCGCAATAAAACAAACGGCAGTTATTTTTCGTTCAACGGCTTAAATGATTTCACCGCTTCGCAATTAAAATCCTTAGACAGTTACACAATTGCATTCGTGGAAGAAGCAGACGGAGTTTCTTTAGACACTTGGAACACCCTTGAAGCAACTATCAGAAAAGAATGGGTTTATAATGGCAAAAAACATCAAGCAGAAATATGGGCGGTGTACAATCCGAATACAACAAATGACCCGATAACTCAAAAGTTTGTTTCAAATCCGCAGGAAGATTGGCTTATTATCAAAGGCGAACCCCTTGCGGAAGATAACCCATTTTTCCCCGATAACCTTTTAGAAAAATATGAAACACTTATGGAACAAGACCCCGATGAAGCAAAGCACGTTTATTTAGGCTATCCACGCAATAAGCAGACAAATGCCGTGTGGCTTGTGTCTGATGTTCTGGACTGTTCAGACGAAAACAGAAACGACAAAGAACGACAGGAAGGGGCAAGAAGTATAGGGCTTGATATTGCCCGAAGTCCGACAGGGGACAAGACAGTTGCAACACTTCGACAGGGTTTCTGCGTTATAGAGATTAGAGCTGTAAGGGGTTATAATACACAAGACGTTGCGGGAATGGTTCAAGAAATGGCGAATTATGACAAGTCAATTCCGATAATCTGCGACCAAGGTGGAAACGTTGGTGTTTTGGATTTACTGAATGAATGGGGTTATAACGTTGTTCCCGTTGCTTTTGGCGGTAGAGCAGACGACCCGACAGTATATGCAAATTGTGCAAGCGAAATGATGTTTGAATTACCCTTGAAGCAGATGTATATTCCGAAAGAGTATATGACGCAAGAACTTCTCGAAGATTTAAGCGAAAGACAATATTTCTATAACGCAAAGGGCTTAAAGCAGTTAGAACCGAAAGACAACAGAAGCGAAGTTGCAAAGTCTTGTTTTAAAAACCGCCATAATGGTCGTTCACCCGATACGGGCGACTCGGTTTGCCTTGCTTTTTATAACCGAAGAAATGATTGTTGCTATTGATTTATAATTTGCAAAATAGCATAATAAGGGTATGAAAAGAAAAGATATTACAGGGTTAAAATTTAATCGCTTATTCGTTGTTTCATACTCTCATACTGTTAAAGGGAATGGGAGAAATTATCAAGTTTTTTATAATTGTATTTGTGATTGTGGAAAAAAATGTGTTGTAAACGGAACAAAAATCAGAAGTGGACATACACAGTCTTGTGGTTGTTATCGTCACGAAAGACAGGTAGAAGCAAACACAAAGCATAACGGTAGACGTTCAAGACTTTATGTTATTTGGCAAGATATGAAAGGAAGGTGTTATAATATAAATAACAAAAGATTTAATTCTTATGGTGGAAGGGGTATTACTGTTTGTGATGAATGGAAAAATGATTTTTATGCTTTTCAGAAGTGGTCAGAAAAAACAGGTTATAATCCAGAAGCAAAAAGAGGTGAGTGTACAATAGACCGCATTAATAATAATTTAGGATATTATCCTGATAATTGTAGGTGGGTTACGAATATAGCACAAGCAAATAACAAAAGAACAAATGTTTTTTTAACTTATAAGGGACAAAAAAAGACCATAGCAGAATGGTCAAGAATTACTGGAATAAAACAAGGAACAATCCAAGCAAGAATAAAATATCAAAAATGGAGTGTTGAAAAGACATTAGAAACAAAATGAATGATATACTGAGAAAGAAACGCAATTTCAGAGCGAGAAAAGTGTGGAAAGAATTTAAGGCAAAAAAGAAAAATGAATGTGGGGGAATTGATTTAATTACCTTAAAAAAATTGTCAAAAAGGTTTGAACTTCATCACGAGGATTTGCGGGAAGAAAACTACGAAAAATTAAATGACAACTTCCTGCCGTGCAACAATAAGACACACGAATTTATCCATTGGCTTTATTGCTATTATGTAAAAGACGAAGCAATCATTGACAGGATAAAAGCAGAAATGGAACGAATGAAAAAAATAAACTTGTCAAAATAAAATAATAGGTGTATAAATTAAGTATATATCATAGGGGGTTTATTGATGAACCTTTTTCAAGAGATAAAACGCAAATGGTCAATAGCACCGAATAGAGCAAGTGCAGAAATGCCTGACCTTTACGGAAAATCACCAAGACTTGACCCAGTTCGTTATATTGCAAAAACCTGTGCAGGTGAAGAATTAAAATTATACAAGAAATCTGAATACAGAAAAAACGGTGATAATGCAGAGCCGATAGGCGAGCACGAATTATATGAACTTCTTGACAAACCTTGTCCGACATTCCCAGAACTTGACGGATTTACTTTGCGTTATCTTACATTTGCATATATTGATTTAGTCGGCGAATGCGGGTGGCTTAAAGTAAGGGACGGAAAAAGAATTATTGCACTTCTTCCTATTCCGAAAGCGTGGATTATTTCAAAGCCTACAGTCGGAAATCATTTTTATAAAATCACACCTTATGGAACAACGGCGGGTAAAATCTTAACTGTTCTTCCTGAAGATTTTGTTTATTTTAAAGATGTAGATTTGAATGATCCGTACGGAAACGGTAAAGGACTTTCTGAAAGTATTGCCGATGAATTGGAAACCGATGAATACGCAAGTAAATATCAGAAAAACTTTTTTTATAACGATGCGACACCGCCTTATGTTATTACTGGCTATCAAGGTAATGAACAGGGTGCAGACAGATTAAAGAAATCACTTCTTGAAAAAATAGGCGGTTTCAGAAAAGCAAGAGAGCCAGCAATCTTAACAGGTGCTATGAATATTAAGACAGTAGGCATTTCACCTAAAGAACTTGATATGACAGAAAGCAGAAAATTCCTGCGTGATGAATGCTTGCAACATTATCAATTACCGCCTGAAATATTCGGCATTATTGAAAATTCAAACAGGGCGACTATTGATGCTTCATATTATCTGACACAGAAAAACGTTATTATTCCACGCCTTAAATTCTTTGAAAGGGTTTTGAATACACAGTTACTTTATGAGTTTGACGATGTAATGTGCAAGCACAATGTAAAAGTAATTGAAGATGAAGATTTGAAATTAAGGATTTATGAAACAGGCTTGCGATTGGGTGCAGTAACTAAAGAGCAGTTCTGCGAACAGTTCGGAATTAATCCAAGCCCAGACGAAGGACATTATATTGTGCCTATCGGTGTTTCAATTATTCCTGCAAACGAAGAATTCAGTTTAGCAGATATTCCTTCACCAGAGGCAGAAACAGAGCCAGAAGAAGAAGTTGTAATTGAAGATGAAAACGGAAAATCTTTTGCGGGGCGTATCATAAAACAGGACGCAGAAAGAAAACTGTGGAAGGAAAAACTGTGGCACAACTTCGACACGAAAGCAAGAAACAACGAACCTGCGTTTATTAATGCAGTTAAAAAAATTGCAAGAAAGCAGAAAGGCGATATTTCTGAAAAAATAAAATCATTGAAAGAATGTAATGACGCAACAATTAACAATCTAGTAAATGATTACTTTCAGAAAGAATGTGATGAAGCGGTAAAGCACGGTCTTGCTAAATGCTGGCTTGACAGTATGAGTGCAGGAAGGGAGAACGCAAAATTTGCACTTGAAAATAAAAAAGACATTTCTGTACTTGGAATTATGACGATTACGAATGACCGATTTAATAAATGGGTCGACAGATTTGGACTTGCAAAAAGTACCGAAATAAATCAGACGACAAAAAAACAACTGCTTGAAGCGTTAAGAAGTTCACTTACTGAAAGCATCGAAAACGGTGACAGTATGAAGAATACAAAAGATAAGTTGCAGGAAAGTGCAGAAGATGTATTTGAAGAATTATCAGATACACGGGCTATGATGATTGCAAGAACGGAAACGGGAACAAGCGTAAATTATGGTCAGACTGAAACATACAGGGCATCGGGCATTGAACAGAAAGAATGGATTTCAACGCTTGACGACAGGACAAGAGAAAGTCATATTTTAATGGACGGCAAAATCGTTTCCATTGATGAAACTTTTGAAGTAGAAAATCTTTCAGAAGGCGGGGTTGATAATATGATGTATCCTTTAGACCCTAATGGAAGTGCAGGAAATGTTGTTAATTGCAGATGCACAGTTGCACCTGTGATTGTATAGGAGAGAAAATGATTTGTGAAACTATGTGTAAAAAATATTGTTGTGATGAACTTTCGCAAATAGAAAACTATATGATTGCAAAAAAATCTAAAAAAAGGTGGGATTGTCATCATAGGTTAGAAACTCATAATTCAGACGGCGAAAAAAGAACTGTTCAAATACCAAAAGAGGAACTTATTTTTTTAGATTGCTTTTATAATAGACCTGCTTCTGAACTCATATTTTTGAAAGCAGACGAACATACAAGATTACACAAAATAGGCACACATATAACAGAAAAACAAAAAGAAGCAATTTCAAAGGCAAATAAAGAAAACGTTAAAACAAGATGTGGATTAGAAATGAGAAAAAAATTATCAGAAGCAAGAAAAAAATTTAAGGGTGAAAAAAATCCTTTTTACAATAAGAAACATACAGAAGAAACAAGAAAAAGACTATCTGAAAATCATAAAGGAATTTGCAAGGGTAAACATTGGTTTAACAATGGCAAAAATGAAATAATGGATTTTAAATGTCCAGAAGGATATTTGAAAGGCAGACTTCATAAATAAGGGGTAATAAAATGGACGGTATAAAAAAAGGTATATTTAACGTAAAAACAAAAGAACTTGAAACAAGGACTGTAAGGTTTAAAATCTCAAGCGAAGTGGTAGATAGGGACGGGGATGTTCTTATTGCTAATGGTTGTGATTTTACTAATTTTGAAAAAAACCCTATCTTTCTTTCTTTCCATAACTCACACGATTTTCCGTTAGGCAAACCGAAAAACTGGGGTGTAGAAGGTAATGCGGTTTACTGTGATGTTTACTTTCCGACAGTTGAAGAACTTTCAACGGATAAGGAATGTGCAAGTGAAAAAGCAAAACTTGTAGACTTTACTTATCATTGTTATAAAACGGGAATGCTTAATGCCGTTTCTGTAGGCTTTATTGCTACGGATTTAGAGCCGAATAAAGAAACGAGCGGATATATAATCAAGAAATGGGAACTGTTGGAATTCTCTGCGGTTGCCGTTCCTGCAAATCAAGATGCGATTGCACAGGCAGTTAAATCTTTCGGAGAGGAAGGAAAAAACATCGTAGACCCTTTTGAAAAAATTGCAGTTCTTGAAAAACAACTTGAAGAATGTCAGAAGGTAATAAAAGAGCAGGCAGAAAAACTTGAAAAAGTAAAAAAAGAATTAGGCGATGAAGTAGTCATTGAAGATGAAGAAGAAGAAATAAACCTTGACGAAATAAACATTGGGGTCTAAAATTATTGCAAGAAAAGTTCAGTCAAAGAATGTCGGAACTTTTTATATAATCGGAAGTACCGAAAAAATTATTTATGGGAGATAAAGAAAATGACAACAAAAGAACTTGAAGCAATGATTGACGAACGCAGTCAGAAACAGATTGCAGAAGCAAAAGAGTCAATCAAAAAAGAATTGGGTGGTGTAGCAAACATCACAGATGAAAACAAATTCAACGAAGCCGTTGAAAAATCTGTAGAGAAAATTCTTTCAGAAAACAAAAAGGCTCTTGAAGAAAACGCAAATATGCTTTTGAACTTTGAAAAGGCAAATGCAGAAAACGTTGTACAGGGACTCAAGAAAGAAAGTTCTACAACTGTAGTAAACGAAATGATTGGCTCTTATCTCAAAGCAATGAATGATAAGAACGCAATGAATGTTAAACAGGTAACTCCAGATGAAGCACTTGCATCGGCTAAAAAACTTTATCCGAACAGTAAGGCTTTACACGCAGTATTAGGACAGAAGACATTAACAGGCTCTGTTCCTTCTGACGGTGGATTTACAATTCCTATTGCTTTCTCGCCTGACTATATCAAGGCTTTGTACGCAAATACAATTCTTGAAAAACTCGGTGTAAGAAAAGTTCCGATGCCAAACGGAAATCTTTCTATTCCAAAAATGACTTCAAAGGCATCTGCATACTGGATTGGTGAAGCAGAAAAGATTACTCCATCACAGGCACAGTTTGGCGAAGTAAATCTCAAGGCTAAGAAGTTGGCTTCTCTTACTCCAATTTCAAACGACCTTCTTCGCTTTAACGCAGTAGGCATTGATACTTGGGTAGCAGAAGACTTGATGCAGAACGCAAAAATTGCCCTTGATGATGCTTTCCTTAACGGTGCAGGAACACTCCACACACCACTTGGACTTGCTAACACATCGGGCGTTCAGACTTGGTCACCTGCTGGCGGTGGTACTGCATTAGACCTTACTGCACCAAACGGAATGCTTGCAAAACTTAAACAGGCAAATATTCCTATGGACAATGTTAAATGGCTTTTCAGTCCTACTGGAGAAAGTTGGCTTGAAGACCTTGCATTTGCTTCTGGACCTTTTGCTTTCCCTTCACTTGATGCAGGAAAACTTAAAGGCTATGACGTAATTGAAAGTGCAACTGTAGGTTATGACTCGGGCACAGGATATTCTGATTTCTGGGTTGGTGACTGGTCACAGTTCTTGTGGGGCGTAGGCTATGACATTTCAGTAGAAATGAGCCGTGAAGGAACATTTGCAGACGGACTCGGCAATCAGATTTCTGCATTCCAGAATGATTTGACACTTGTTCGCCTTATTACTGAACACGACTTCGCTTGCAGACACCCTGAAGCATTTGTTAAAGCATCTTTAACACAGTCATAATTTCTGCGGGGGTTTAATAGCCCCCGTTAATTCTATTTTTTTAGGGAGAAAAGAAAATGAACATCAGAAGTAAAATCATTGACCAGATTGAATATGTCGGCGGTGCAGATACTGCCTTTGACAGAACAGGTTTTAACACAGGAATTTTCGTTTGTATCGGCGGTACTTCATCAACTGCAATTAAAGTTCAGACCTGCGATACATCAAGCGGAACATTCGTTGATTTTGCAACACTTGTTTCTGCCGATGATGCAGGAAGTGATACAGATGTAGGAATTGCAATCGACCTTACAGGTGCAGACAAATATGTAAAGGTAACAGGTGCAACTGCAGCATCTTGTATTCTTAGTGATGCAAACGTAGACTAAAGCAAAAAAGGGGCGGTTAATCTGCCCCATAAGGGGGATAGAATATGTTAGAAAAAATCAAGGCTTTTTTTAACAACAAAATCACAATCACGGTTGAATTTATTTTAATCGCTTTGTGTTGTGTAGGTCTTGCTATTGCGGGAATTACCGCAGAAGAAATTGCAAAAGTTCCTGCACTTGTATTTGCTGTTCTTGGTGGCTTATCTGCATTGATAATCTACATCAAGAGTATGCTCAAGAAATAGGAAGTAAGAAAATGATGCTATGTACTTTACCGGATTTAAAAACTTATCTCGGCATAACAGGTGATACGCAGAACGACCTTTTAACTTTAATGATTAAACAGGTATCTGCACAGATAGAAAACTATCTAGGTTATCCGCTTGAGAGAAAAGAAAATAGTGAAGTGCATAGCGTCAATAATAATCAGTTACTTCTTCTTGACAATCAACCTGTTCAATCGGTATCAAGCGTCAAAATCGGTGATTTTGAAATTACTGATTATAAGGTATTACCGAAATATTCAAAAGTCGGAATGCTTTATCGTGGTATCGGTTGGAACGGGGCTTATTACACAAGGGGTATGACATACGATGTTATATCTGGCGTATATGAAATTGAAGTTGATTATATAAGCGGTTATTATTTACCTACTGATGAAGGTTATACAGAAGGCGATAGTGCGTCATTGCCTTATGACATTATGTCTGCTTGTCTTGTAGCCTGTTCAGAATTATATAATGTAAAGATGAACAAAGCAGAAGGAATAAAAAGTTATTCAGAAGGTGGAATAAGCACAACTTTTGCAGATGCAGGAAGTATGGCAGATTGCGGGCTTTCTGCTAAAGTCTGTTCAATGCTTATTGATTACAAAAGACAGGCGGTTGCATAAATGGTTTTCTATCCGAACGCAACGATAAATATTGCGGGGCTTACAGTAGAGAAAAACGCAGAAGGAACGAAAATCAAGAAGTTTGATTTTGAAAAGCCTTTAGAAAGTTTTAGGGCAGATGTACAACCTAATGTCTTGACGAAAGAACAGATTGAAATTTACGGCATTGATGAAAGAACGGCAGAAACGAAAAGAGTTTTTTTTACTGATGCCGAAAATATGAAGGCGGGAAACAGGGCACAGGTTGTCTATGACAACGGAAGTGTAGAAGTTTATAACATATGCCCCGTAAATAAATGGCGGGTGCATTGTGAAGCGTTATTAATTCCAGTAGGTAATGAATGAGCGAAATAAATCCGAAAATCTTTGACGCATTACAGAAGAAGTTGAAAAGTTTTCAGACGGGCGTTCATACTTACACGGGGAAGGCTCTTGTTAAATGTTGTGCTTTAGTACAAAGGGAAGTTCAAGAGTCAATGCGTGATACTGAATTAGATTATTCTAAAACGTATTACACGCACAACAAAAAGAAAGGGCATCACCCTTCACAAGCAGGGAAACCGCCTGCCGTTGATACGGGCACATTAAGGCGGTCTATTACTTATGAAGTGAATGAAGTTCAGTTAGTTGGAAAGGTTGGAAGCACTTTGCAAAATCCACCTTATGGGGCTTTTCTTGAATTCGGAACAAGCAAGATGCCTTCACCTAGACCGTTTCTGAAACCTGCGTTAGAAAAATGTAAACCGCAGATTAAAGAAATACTGACGGAAGAAATGAACAGGGCGAAGAAATGATAAATGCAAAAGTTATTTATAACAGTATTTTGAATGATGAACGCATAACGGATTACACGGAAAATATCTTTGATGCTTTCCCAGAAACCGTTGAAACTTTCCCTTGTATCATTTTTCAAGATGATAATCAGAGGGACGAAGAATTTGCAGATAATCTGCCGACAGTAGACAGTTTAGGCGTGCAGATACACATATATACAAAGGCTTTAGACGGATATAGCACGACATCTGAAATAGGAATTGCAGTTGCCGATGTTATGAAAGAAAATTGGTTTGTATGCACAAGCAATCGGGAAGTTCCTGATGTTGTAGATAATGTGCGACACAGGGTAATGTATTTTACAAGAGATGTATTCTCTTTAAAATAAATAGCGTTATTTTTTTATAAGGAGAAAAAGAAAATGGCAAACGAAGCACCAAAAATCGGATTGGACAATGTAGTTATTGCTAAAGTTCTTTCTGATGATGTAAACGGAATTACATTTGATACAGTAATTCCATTGAAAGGGGCAGTTAATGCAACAGTAAACCCTAACTCTGATGTAGCGGTAGACTTTGCAGATAACGGTCCATTCTTCTCTGCATCAAATCGTGGCAATACAGAATTGACACTCGAAATGATTGATGTAGATGTAGATGTTCTTGCACAGTTGCTCGGACAGAGAAAAGTAAACGGAATTACCGTTGAAACACCTCTTGACCAGTCAAGCGATTATGCACTTGGTTTCCGTGTATGGCTTGCAGGCAAAGACGGAAATGGAAACAACCGCTATCAGTATTTCTGGTATGCAAAAGGAAAATTCTCTGTTCCTGAAACAGGCGGAGAAACAAAAACTGATACTCTTAACTTCGGACACATTTCTGTAACTGCACAGTTTGTACAGACACAGTTTGTTCCAGCAGGACAGGACACAGGCACAATCTGTACTCATATCAGAACAGATGATGCAACAGTTCCTTCTTCTGTAAAAGAAAATTGGTTTAACGCCCCTGTTGTTTCAGTAGCAACGGACGATAGCGAATTGACAGTAACTGCATCTATGGACGCAGACAATGTGATTACATTCACAGGTGCAAAAGATAGCGGTGCTTCATTCGTATTCGGTGCAGGCTCGGCAATTCTCGGGGTAACAATTCTTGTTCTTGATGCAAACGGTGATATGGTTGCAGGAACACTTGAAGTCGGAACAACTGCAAGCGTTTCTCCTACAATTACATTTACACCAGATGCAGATGCAGAAACACCTGTAAGCGTTGTTGTAACAAGCGGATTAAAAGACAGTTTCGGAGTTGGTGCTACACCAATGACAGATACATCTCTTTAATTTGTAATTGCAAAAAAGCCCCGTAAGGTGTAAAATACAAATACCTTATGGGGTTTATTTTAAAGGGGGTAAAAGAATGACAGAGTTAGAAAAAGTTTTGCCAACAAAAGTAACATTGAAATTGAAAGGCAAAGAAAGGGAAATTAAATTTGGGTTTTCTGCTTGGGCAAAAATCGAGCAGGAATACAACGGATTAAAAAATCTTGAGAAGATGCAGGAAGATATAGAGAATAAACCTTTCTCTGTAATTCCGCATCTTTTGTGGCTTGGTATTGCAGACAAAGAAGGCTTGACAGAAGAAACTTTACTTGATGAATATACAATGGCAGATATTCAGATGATTACAGAAAAGTTTTCGGAAGCCTTATATGGCTCATTACCGAAAGATGATGAAGAAAAAAAAACAAAGAAAGTGAAGAAGAATTAGACGGATTTCAATGGGCTTTCCTTTTGTTGCAGACGTTTCAAATGGGAAAGTCTGAAGAATGGTTCTGGAATTCAGAGCCACGAATTGTAATAAGTCTGATAAATGAAAAACAGAAACTTGAAAGAATTGAAAAGAAAAATCTTGCCTGCTATATTGCGTCCTGTGTCTGGGGAAAAGATCCTAACGAAATAGACGGCGGGCAAGATATAAAGATAAATGAAAAAGTTGCGGGGCGAGATTACCCTATAGACCCTACGAAGTTAAGAGGTTTGTAAAATGGCAGATTTCAGTTTAGTTGCCGACATAAAAGCGAATACACAAGACTTCATAAGCGGAATAAAAAAAGGTGAAGAAAGTCTAGGAAGTTTTTCCAATGTCATAAATAAAGTACTCGGACCGAAAGGCAAACTTGCGACTGCCTTAATAACTGTTACTGCTTTGGCTACAAAGTTAGGACAGGAAATGAATGCATCAATGTCTGAAATTGCAAAGGGCACAGGTGCAACAGGTGAAGCCCTTTATAAGTTCAGAGAAAATGTGCACGATGCTTTATCGCAGGGCGTAGGAAGAAGTGCACAGGAAGTCGGAAAAATGGTTGCCGACTTGAATACAAGATTTAAGGTAACGGGAACTGAACTTGTTTCTTTGACAAAACAGTTTGACAAATTCGCATCTGTTACAGGTGTAGAAACTAAAAACGCAATCAATATGACCGCCGATATAATGGCAAAATGGAATATTGAAACCGAGGATACAAACAAGTTATTAGACCAACTCACAAAAGCCAGTCAAGAAAGTGGTGCGAGTGTTGATAGTTTAATGAACGGATTGAAAAGCGGTCAGGCGGTTTTCTCACAGTTCGGAATGTCTGCAACAGATACAATCGCATTTATCGGAGCGTTGAAAGAAAACGGTATTGAAGCGGAACAGGCACTTGTCGGAATGAAAACCGCACTTGCGAAATTCTCGCAGGAAGGAAAAGACGCACAGACAGCATTTGCAGAAGTATCTGAAAGAATTAAAAACGCAAGTACAGAAACAGAAGCATTAAATATTTCTGTTGAAACATTCGGAAGCAGAAACGGTCCAGAAATGGTTAAAGTCTTGAGGAACAGTTCTGCAAGCGTTGAAGAATTTAAGAACAAACTTCTTGAAGCAGGCGGGGCACTTGAAAGCACGGATAAGGCATCAAGAACAAGCAAAGACGCTTTTGCAGATTTGAAAGCAACTTTATTAGGAACTTTCGGCGGACTGTTTGAGGGCGTTGATACGCTTGTAAAAAACTTGGTTGACTCGATTTCAAGAATTGTAAGAATGCTTGACCCTGTTTTAAGACCTGTAATAAATTCTATCCGTGATATTTTTGCGTTTGTCGGTGATATGATTTTCTCTCTTGTTGATAACGCATCAAGATTTGTAGAAGAATATTCTGTAGTCTTTGACGGAATTGCAAATGTCGTTCAGAATGTCTATGAAACTTTGCACAAGATTTTAGGAAACATTCTTGATGCTTTCAATACTGCATTCGGTTTGATTTTCTCATTATTAAGCGGTAAATGGGAATTAGCGTGGGAACAGTTGAAAAAAATTTTTATGTTGGCAGGTCAGAACGTCCTTAATATTCTTTCAGGGCTTATTAATTCGTTTGCAGACCAAATAAATGTTTTCATTGATAAAGTATTGAATCCATTAGTAGATAAATTAAACTGGGTGCGTGAACATTTGGGAATGGAAGCAATAGAAAAGTTCGACCCGATAGGAGAAGTGGATTTGTCGAAAATGTCAGGTTTGACTAAAGAGCTGGAAAAGGTAAATAAAAAGATTGAAGATTTAAGCGGAAAGACTGAAAAAAAAATTACTGGTGATTTGGGAAAGGTTCATAACGCAGTTACAGGTAATCTTAAAAAGACAGTAAAAGAAACGAATGAAAATACTAAAGAAGTTAAATCTGCCTTTGAAAAATTAAAAGATGAAATTGAAAAAAATGCAGAAGATTGGAGTGATGTTGTTTCAACTTCTTATCAAGCAATTACTGGGGCTTTTTCTGAAACATTTACTGAAATTGGGGAAGGTTTAATTGACGGAAGTGCAAGTTGGGATACTTTTGCTTCAGCTGGGGTTGAGGCTGTAGCAGAAGTATTAAAGGCTTTAGGAGAACAACTTTTGGCAACAGCTGCTTTAAGGGCGGCAAATCATGATTATGCATCTGCTTCACTTGCTGCGGCGGGTGCAACTGCCGCCTTTGTTGCAAGCGGGGTTCTGTCTGGAATTGCAAAACAGATGAAGTCAGTTAAGGAAAAAACAGATGCGGCAGCAGAAAGCCTAGCACAGTTAAAAGAGATGCTTAAAGAAATTTCAGAAACTGCAACAATAGGTGATTACGCCAACAGTATTAGAACATTAGGAAGTCTTACTGAATCTTATGCTGAAAAAATTCAGGAACTTAATATTTACATACAGGCATACTCAAAGGTACTTGAAGAAGCAAATAGATGGAGTAATGATACTACATACTACAATTATAAACTGACAGAATTGTATGAAAATTTAGCATCCGCTGAAAATGAATTGAATATCGTCATGGAAGAAACGAATAAGTTATATGAAACAATGCAGAATAACATTAACGCAACACTTGAAGAAACAGAAAGACTTGTTGATGTTTACGATATGTTCTATACTTCTAATGAGACATTGCTTAAAGAGATAACTTTAGGTTTGAATAGAAACGCAATTAAAAATGAATTACTTGAACTGAAAAAAACTTTTGAAACTGCAGGTTCTACTTTAAGTGACAATTTTATTTCTGGACTTGTAGACGGTTTATCATCAAGAGATTTTACAAACGGCATAAAAGATTTCCTGCGTGAAAATATGATTAAGTTATCAGTTTATACTGATGAATACGCAGAGAAAATGGCAGACTATTCAATGCAGTTAGTCAATGCTATGCACACGGGCAATAAAGAAAAGATTGCAGAAACAAAAAAGGCTATGCAGTCAATGTATGATATTGCCAAAAAGCAGACGGAAGAAATTGACGAAATGTTAAATGACATTTTTGAAACCGTTGAAGATGTTGTAGAAAGCATTGAAGAAGTGGGAAGTGCCATAGGGGAAAATCTTGTAAACGCCCTTGTTGATGGTCTTTCACAATCTGACTTCTTGGATCAGATGAAAAACTATATAAGACAGATGCTCATTCAGTCTTTAGTTTATACAGAAACTTTAAAGGCAGAAATGAATTCTATAGGTGAAGCAATTTCTAAAGGAATAACAGAAGGCTTTACAGAAACAAGTCTGCACGAAATAAGAAGGGATTTGTCGTGGACATTCGACCAAGCAAATAAAACGCTTTCAAATATTGATGTTGTCTTGAATAAAGTTTTTGCAGGCGGTTATGCAAACGGAACAAATAACGCAACTAGGGGCTTACATCTTGTAGGTGAAGCAGGTCCAGAACTTGTAAACTTCAGGGGCGGTGAACAGGTATTGAATAACAGAAATACGCAGACGGCACTTTCTAACGCAGGCAATACAAACAACTTCAATGTAACATTCAATAATATGCAGGATACAAGTGCGTTTGCTATGATGCAACAGTTAAAGAATTACAACAGAGAAATGGCGATTAATTCTATAGTGTAGGGGTGTAAAGATGCAGAAGTTAGTTTATAGGAATTCAAAAGATGTAGTTATTGATTTAACAAGCGGTGATTTTGGAATTACTAACTGGAAAGGCTTTGACAATACGGGCTTGAATTTGCAGACACAGACAGTTCCATTTACAGACGGTTCTGTATTCATTGACGGGCTTTTAAACAACCGTGAATTATCCGTAACGCTTGCAATTCAGGATAACGGCAATCTTGAAAAAAGATACGAACTGAAAAGAAAAGTAATAGAAATACTCAATCCGAAATTGGGCGAGGGTACTTTAGTTTATACAAATGACTATCTTTCAAAACAGATTAAAGTAGTGCCGTCAATTCCAATTTTCGCAAATAAAAATAGTAACGACAGAGGAACGCAGAAAGGAAGCCTTGTATTTACTGCGTGCAATCCTTATTGGGAAGATACAGAAGAAACTGTAATTGATTTACGAAGCGGTGTAAGACAGATTGTTGAAAATAAAGGTGATGTACCATGCTCAATTATTGCGGATTTATATACAAGTAATATTGAAAAACCAAGACTAATTAATTTTACAGAAAATAAAAAAATAGAATTGAAAGGAACATATGATACTTCAATAAATATTGATACAACAAGTGGAAATAAAAATGTAACAACAGAAAATATTGATTTTGAATTAAATCAATATAATTTTTTTAGTTTAAAAATTGCATATAATTTTAATTCTGGAATTTATTGTGGAATAAGTGAGAGACAGATTTGGATTTCAAGTAATGGTATAAAT
>Ga0310690_10002084_pt1 | contig 33603 bp, 33 predicted proteins | sample AusTroGonzalo_MG_2_FD_207661 | JGI IMG/M metagenome (GOLD analysis project Ga0310690, IMG submission 207661) | Bovine rumen microbial communities from tropical cattle in Woodstock, Queensland, Australia - Gonzalo_04 (v2) (version 2) | ecosystem: Host-associated > Mammals > Digestive system >...
TACAAAATCAAGTCCGTTTCATTTCAAAAACCTGCCTAATAGACTGAATTTCAATTATTTCAAAGAGCGATTAGTCCACTTTAACGGGACAGTAGTGAATACTTCCAATTAATTACTTACCATTTACCATTTATTCTTCCGTCGCAAATGGGGATTTGCTCCCTTCTGCGGGGGCGCAATGACATCTGGTCATTGCAGTCAATGCCACGTTCGCCCTCTCAAGGGGGTTAGGGGGCTTCTTTGTTGTTTTGTGCGGCAAAGGTACGAAATTTTATTTGGAATTCCCTAACTATATGCGACAAACTCTTCACGTGTACATAAAATAATTGACATAAGTCATGTTTATCCAACCAATGAAATCCGCTTTTCCTGGATGAGTTTGCGGAGGTTGATAAGTGCATAGCGCATACGACCCAAGGCAGTATTGATACTTACACCTGTCTTCTGTGCTATCTCCTTGAAAGAGAGTTCGTCATAGAAACGCATCATAATGACTTCGCGTTGAGGGGCAGGCAAATAGTCGAGCATGCGACGAATGTCCTCGCGATTCTGGTCGTCGATAATTTCGTCTTCGCGAGTCGCTTCACTTAGGCGCATACTGTTCAGGGCTTTAGGCTTTACCTGAATCTCGCGGACAGTATATGTCGTTTCGCACTCTCGGCTCTTATCAACAATGAGATTATGTGCGATGCGCATAAGCCAGGCACTAAACTTCCCGTTTGTCTGGTACTTGTGGGAACGAATGGCTATGATAGCACGCGAGAAGGTGTCCTGGAAGAAGTCGTTGGCAACGTCGGTATCCTTTACCAAAAATAGTATATAGGAATAAACATACGCCTGATGGCGTGCGAGCAAAATGTCAAATGCACTGTCGTTGCCGTTTTCGTACAATTCAACCAACTCATGGTCGGTCATTGCAGATAAATTATTCATTACGTCTCAAAGTATGGTTTTGGAGTAATGTCAGTCTATAGGCAATCAGTTTTTAGTGCGTTAATAATGCTTTGACGACGCAAAGTACTGGCTTTTTCTTCATATCTGCAAGCTTTTTTTATCTTTTTTTGCATTTTCTCTATCGTTTAAACTCTGTATTTAGCCTATTTTGCACAAAAAGACATAACTTTGTGCAAAATTTTTCTTAATTCTTGACTCTTAATTCTTAATTTATTTGAAATGCATACAAAAGAAGAGAAAATGCAAGCATTTGGCCGATTACTGGATGTTATGGATGAGCTGAGAGAGAAATGTCCTTGGGATCACAAACAAACCAATGAAAGTTTGCGCCCTAATACAATTGAAGAGACTTTCGAACTCTGCGATGCGCTTTTGAAGAACGAGGTTTCCAACATCGAGAAAGAATTAGGTGATGTACTGCTCCATATTGTCTTCTATGCTAAGATAGGAAGTGAAAAAGGACAGTTTGATATCGCCGATGTATGCAACAAACTTTGCGAAAAACTTATTTTCCGGCATCCACATGTCTATGGTGATGCGGTGGCCAAGACTGCTGGAGATGTGGTGATGGCATGGGAACAGATTAAGCAGCGCGAGAAAGACGGCAACAAGACTGTGCTTGGCGGTGTGCCCGATTCATTGCCGTCGCTCATTAAGGCCTATCGCATTCAAGACAAGGCTCGAGCCGTCGGTTTCGACTGGGACAAGAAAGAGGATGTCTGGGATAAAGTTCGTGAAGAGTTAGGCGAACTTCAGGCGGAACTAGCCAAGGAGGAGAATATCGAGAAACAGACTGCAGAGTATGGTGACTTCCTTTTCAGCCTTATCAATGCTGCGCGTCTATATCATATCAATCCGGACAATGCATTGGAGCACACAAACCAGAAGTTTATCCGTCGTTTCAACTACGTAGAGCAGAAAGCTAAAGGACAAGGGCTGCAACTCAAGGAAATGACGCTTGCCCAGATGGATGCCTTTTGGAACGAGGCAAAAAAGGAAGAAGATTAATCCTGACAAAAAAAATGAAGAGTAGAAAGATTATAAAACATGGCTACTTTCTACTCTTCTACAGAAACTATCCTTTTACCTTAAAGCTTGTCTTGTTTCGGCCTGTGTCCTCCTTGGCGGTTTGAGCCGTGACCAAAATCCTCCAGCATTTTTCTGTGGAATTTGTCTTCGGCGCACATTGCCTTATATACTTTTTGGGGTGATACCGCCTGACACATCTTTTTATAATAGTTAACCTCCAGTTGGGCCATTTCTACGCCCAGATCCTTTATCTTTTGGATTGTGATAGCGAAGTTTTTGTCGCCGGCATCATCTGATGGGGCATTCTTCTTGAGTATAAAAATTTTATGCTGTAATTGGCGTTGCTTGCCTTTCATCTCATGATAGATAGGGTAGAAGGCTTGGGCCTCGCTTTGGGTAAAACCAGCTTCGCCTGTAACAAAACTCTCTAGCTTGGCCTTGAACTCCTCGGGCTTGAATTTGCCTCGCTGTGGTTGCGCCATAACGAAGCAAACGGACATCAAGATGCTGAAAAATAATGTAATGTATTTCTTCATAATCTTTCTGTATTTTATTCTGCTTCAGTTAGGTATGATGCGATACTCATATTGTCAATCATTGAGTAGTCCAATGCGTCTTCGATGTATTGGATGCTCTCGGCTGTCTGAAGGTCGGCTTGTTTCTTGTTCTCGAAGAGCATACCTCCAGTTACTACACAGCCGACGAGTACTGCTGCAGCCGCCCAACGCCACACTAATCTGCGGCGCTTGCGCTGTTCAATGCGACTCATCACTCGTCCTGTCAAGTCTTCGAAATAGGCTTCAGGAACGCTGAAAGGTCTTTCTGTGCCAAAGCGCGAAAGCAACCTAGCTTCCAGTTCTTCTGTGTTATGGTTGTTTGTCTTCATTTATTTGTTTGATTACTTTTATTGTAAATGGTTTAATCGTTATTATCAAAAAATGCAGATATTTTTCTAACTGCATGATGATAAGAGGCCTTGAGGGCACCGATGCTAGTGCCAAGCAATTCACTCATGTCTTCGTATTTCATTTCATCAAAATATTTAAGGTTAAAGACGAGTCGTTGCTTTTCGGGTAGGGTGCTGATTGCTGTCTGGAACTGCTGTTGCACTTCATCTCCGTCGAAATAACTGTCTGATGCGAGTGAGTCGGCTATACTTCCTTCCCCTTGGTCAATGCTGATAACTTGCTTCTTTTTTGACAGGTGATTTAGCGACTCGTTGATGGCAATGCGGAAGAGCCAGGTCTGAATGCGGGACTCCATGCGGAAATTGTCGATTGCTCCCCATGCTTTGATGAAGGTGTTCTGCAAGACATCGTCTGCATCATCGTGCGAGAGCACCATACGGCGTATCTGCCAATAGAGGGGTTCCTGATATTCACGCACCAAGTGTGTGAACGCGGCCTCTTTTGTGGAGGGGTCATTCAATTGTTTATAGAGTGCTTTCTCGTCTATCATAACTTTAAGTTAGACAAGCACAGTCATGAAAAGTTTAAAAGTTAAAAGAAAAAATCCCTCTTCTTGGGAGAGGGTAGGGGCTTTTACTGTACGGAAATCTTACGTACAATTTTGCCGACTTTAATCAGATAGCACCCTTTGGGAAGGTTCAGGGCGAAGGTTTTTTCGTTGCTGTCGATGCGGTGAGTGGCAACTTTTGCTCCTGTCAGGTTGAAGATTTCCATCACTTCGCCGTTTGCGCCGACGATATGAACATTACCGCCGTTGATGCTTAGCGAAATACCGGAAACACTCATCTCTATGCCGTCACGCTCTGTTTGAGCAAGCATGGAAATGGGGGCGAAAGCCATCGCCAAAGTAAGTGATATGATAAAAATCTTCTTCATTCCGTATACAATCTGCCGCAAAGTTAGGCTTTTTTCTTCAATCGTGCAAGAGTTTTCCGCAAAAAATCTCATTTTCTTGAGAAAAAGTGTTTAAAATATGCTGCATAACATGCTTTTGTGCACAATAATTCGTGTTTCATCTTGGAATCTCTATTACTTCGAGGTCACCGAAAGTGCCATTGTCGATGTTGAACCTAATTAGTGTTCGCACTTGCTGCCAACCTTGCAGGCCTGCGGCTCCTGGATTGATGTGCAGCAGGCCAAGTTTTTCGTCATATTGCACTTTGAGGATATGGCTATGTCCACAGATAAAGAGTTTTGGCGGATGGTTGACGATCTGTTGGCGGATATGAGGTTCGTAATGTCCTGGGTATCCGCCAATATGTGTCATCAGGATATCCATTCCTTCGCAGGTCCATCGAAGCTTCTCTGTGAATAGTCGTCGCAGATCTCCTCCGTCGCAGTTGCCATAGACGGCTCGCAGCGGCCGGAACTCCTGGAGGCGCATCGCCAATTCATGTGAACCGATGTCGCCCGCATGCCAAATCTCGTCGCATGACTCGAAATATCCGAGATATCGCTTGTCCCAGTATGCGTGTGTGTCGCTAAGCAATCCGATGCGTTTCATTGCGCTTGATTTTTCTTATCATATATATCAACATGCAAGTTGCAGCGATAAAACTAATGGTATCGCTTATCGGCATCGCGAGCCAGACGCCATCCAATTTCCACCATTTCGGCAAAATGGCGAGCAGAGGGATGAGGAAGAGCATCTGTCGGGTAACACTGAGGAAGATGCTCTTTCCTGCGTGTCCGATACTCTGGAAAAAGTTTCCGATGACCATCTGTGCGCCTACCAGCGGGAAAGCTGCTACAACAAAGTGGAATGCCCGTACAGCCTTCTCGGTCAATTCCGGGCCAGCACCGAAGATGTGAATCACTGGAGCTGGTATCAGTTCACCCGTCAGAAAAGCCATAAAGGTAATGCACGTCGCTCCGATGATGCCGTATCGCAATACCAGGAATACTCGGTCATCCTGGCGTGCTCCCCAGTTGTATCCGATGATGGGCTGCATGCCTTGCACCAATCCGAAGACGATAGTGGCGAAAAGAAAGACAACGCGATTGACGATACCGTAGGCACCGATGGCCATATCGCCTCCGTATTCAAGCAATCTGTTGTTGCAGATGAGTACAACCAAACAGGCACAGCTGTTCATCAGGAATGGACTAAGACCGATAGCCAGACATTGGCGGACGATATCGAGCCTCAGACGGTAGATACCATGGCGCAGATGCAACAGTTCTGTTGGTCGATTGAAGAGCCTGAGTTGCCAACAGAATGCGATGAATTGGGCGATAATCGTTGCCCAGGCAACGCCTTCTATGCCCCAATGGAACACGAAGATGAAGAGCGGGTCAAGGATGCAATTGACTATGATAGCTAGGAAAGTGCAGCCCATAGCTAATCGGGGATGACCAGCACTGCGCAGTACGGCATTCAGTCCGAAATACAGATGCGTCACCATGTTTCCAAGCAGAATGATGAACATGTACTCACGGGCATAGGGTAGGGTGACATCACTGGCTCCGAAAAGGTATAGGATGTTGTCCAGAAAAGGCAGACAGAATGCAGTAAAGAGCAGGCCGAGCACAATATTGAGGCTTATTGTGTTACCCAGAATATGTTGCGCCTCACCGTATTTCTCTTGTCCCAGGCGAACGCTGATGACTGTACTGGCGCCCACGCCTACCATCGCCCCAAAGGCTGCCGACAGGTTCATGAAAGGACTGGCTACCGCCATACCGCTGATGGCCTCGTCGCCAAGTCCTTGTCCTACGAAAATGCTATCTACTATATTATATATAGAAGAGGCTACCATCGCAATGATGGCAGGCAGTGAGTACTGCCAAAGCAGCGACCCGATAGGTTTTGTGCCGAGTTCTGTTGGAACATGTTGTTGCATAGCGCTGCAAAGGTACGAATAAGCATGGGATTTTCCAAATTTATTTGAGAAAAACCGAGAGAGATGATCTTCTTGTACTTCAGATGGCGCTTTGGTAAGGGAGTGGAGATATACACCGTTTCGTTGAGGGAGAAACGCCGTTGTCCCGGGATATGGCCGCCCGCCCGTATATCTTCGGGCGGCCGCCCTGATATGTGTGACCGCCCGCCCGAATCTGATTTTAAATGTACCAATACATGTGTGGTACATGTACCTGCTGGTGCGCAAAAAGGTACTTCCGCTCGAAAAAGGTCAAATATATTTGGCTTTTTGCGCACTTATTTGTACCTTTGCAGCGCGAAATAAAATATATCATAATATGAGTGACAAACTTTTTATTTTCGACACCACTTTGCGCGACGGTGAACAGGTTCCCGGATGTCAGCTGAATACTGTGGAGAAAATCCAGGTAGCAAAACAACTCGAGGCTCTTGGCGTTGATGTTATTGAGGCAGGATTCCCTATTAGCAGTCCTGGCGATTTCAACTCAGTAATAGAAATCAGCAAGGCAGTGACATGGCCCACCATTTGTGCACTGACACGTGCGGTTCAGAAAGACATAGACGTAGCTGCTGAAGCCCTGCAGTATGCCAAACACAAGCGTATCCACACGGGTATAGGCACAAGCGAGAGCCATATCCGATATAAGTTCAATTCGACACCCGAAGAAATTATCGAGCGAGCTGTGGCTGCCGTGAAGTACGCCAAGAAATATGTAGAGGATGTTGAGTTCTATGCTGAGGATGCCGGTCGTACGGACAACGAATACCTGGCTCGTGTCATCGATGCCGTTACAAAGGCAGGTGCTACGGTTTGTAATATCCCCGATACAACAGGTTTCCGTGTCCCTAATGAGTATGGAGAGAAGATAAAGTATCTTTATGAGCATGTCGATGCCTTTGCTGCAGGCAAAAGTATCTTGTCCACTCATTGTCATAACGACCTTGGAATGGCAACGGCCAATACAGTAGCTGGTGTGCTGAACGGCGCCCGCCAGGCGGAAGTGACCATTAACGGTATTGGCGAACGTGCTGGTAATACCTCTTTGGAAGAGATTGCCATGATCTTCAAGACACATCCCGATTTGGGCATCGAGACCAATATCAATACCACCAAGATTTATCCTACCAGCCGTATGGTCAGCAGTCTGATGAACATGCCCGTTCAACCCAATAAGGCTGTCGTGGGCAAGAATGCCTTTGCACACAGCAGTGGTATCCATCAGGACGGCGTGCTGAAGAACGCTTCTACCTACGAGATTATGGACCCCAAGGATGTAGGTATAGATGATAACGCCATTGTTCTGACGGCCCGTAGCGGACGTGCTGCCCTGAAGCATCGGTTGAGTGTAAACGGCGTAGAGGTTGACGGCGAGCGTCTGGATAAGATTTATCAGGACTTCTTAGCTTTGGCAGATAAGAAGAAGGAAGTTACCGACGATGATATTCTGGTGTTGGCAGGTGCCGACAGAAGTGCCTCGCACAATATCAAGCTGGATTACCTGCAGGTTACTACAGGTAAGGGTGTCCGTAGCGTTGCCAGCATCGGACTTATCATTGCCAATGAGAAGTTCGAGAGTGCAGCTTCAGGTAATGGTCCCGTTGATGCAGCCATCAAGGCCCTCAAGACTATTATCAAACGTCAGATGACGCTGAAGGAGTTTACTATCCAAGCCATCAGCAAGGGTTCTGATGATGTTGGTAAGGTTCACATGCAGGTGGAATATGATGGCCACCTCTACTATGGCTTTGGTGCCAATACCGACATTGTTACTGCCAGCGTAGAGGCGTATATCGATTGTATAAATAAATTCAGATAGATGAAGACTCTTTTCGAAAAGATTTGGGATGCGCACGTTGTTCAGAACGTGGAGGACGGCCCAACACAACTTTATATAGACCGTTTGTATGCTCATGAGGTGACCAGTCCTCAGGCATTTGATACGCTAAGGGACAAGAAGATAAAAGTCTTTCGTCCCGACCACGTGTATGCTATGCCCGACCACAATACACCCAGTGACCAGCAAGAACGCATTGACGATCCTGTAGGACGTAATCAAGTGGAGACGCTCGCCCGGAATTGTACTGAGTTCGGTATAACCCATTTTGCTATGGGATCAAAGGATAACGGCATCATTCATGTGGTAGGTCCCGAGAAGGCTCTTTCTTTGCCTGGTATGACTATTGTTTGTGGCGATTCCCATACTAGTACGCACGGAGCAGTAGGTGCCATTGCTATGGGTATCGGTACCAGTGAGGTTGCTCAGGTGCTGGCTTCTCAATGTATTCTGCAGAGCAAGCCCAAGACCATGCGAATTAATATAGAAGGTAAGCTTCAGCCTGGTGTTACAGCCAAGGATGTTGCCCTTTATATCATGGCTCAGATGACTACCAGCGGTGCTACCGGCTATGCTGTTGAATATGCAGGCAGTACCATCCGCAATATGAGTATGGAGGGTCGTTTGACCCTTTCCAACCTTTCTATCGAGATGGGTTCACGTGCCGGCCTTATTGCTCCGGATGAGACGACATTCGCTTATTTGAAGGGGCGTGAGTATGCACCTAAGGGTGAGTCTTGGGATAAGGCTGTTGAGGAGTGGAAGAAACTGAAGAGCGATGATGACGCTGTCTTCGATAAGGAAGTTACCTACCGTGCCGAGGATATCAAGCCTCGTATCACCTACGGAACAAACCCCGGTGCCGGCATTGCCATCGACGAGTGCATTCCTACTCTGGAAAGTATCCCCGAGGTTGAGCGTCTTCAGTTCCAGGCTATGTTGGATTATATGCAGTTCCAGCCTGGTCAGAAGCTGGAGGGTACTCCTGTTGATTATTGCTTCCTGGGTGCCTGCACCAACGGTCGCATTGAGGACTTCCGCGCTTTTGCCTCTGTGGTAAAGGGTAAGAAGAAGGCTCCTAACGTTGTTGCCTGGTTGGTCCCCGGCAGTTGGCTGGTGCGCCAGCAGATTATTGACGAGGGCATTGATAAAGTGCTCGAAGCTTCCGGCTTCGAGTTACGTCTCCCCAGTTGCTCCAGCTGCTTGGCTATGAACCCCGATAAGGTTCCTGCCGGCAAACTCAGCATCAGTACCAGCAACCGTAACTTCGTAGGGCGTCAGGGCCCTGGTGCCCGTACCGTATTGGCAAGCCCCCTCGTAGTGGCAGCTTCAGCAATCACAGGTGTAATTACTGATCCAAGAAAACTCTAAAGAAATGGCAAAAGAAAAATTTGACATCATACAGTCAACTTGTATTCCTATCGAGATTGACAACAACAATACGGATAATATCATCCCGGCACGTTATCTGGCTTTTACGACCCGTGATCCAAAGTTTTATGGCGAAGCATTTATGCACGACCTGCGTTACGATGCAAACAACCAGCCCAAAGCAGATTTTGTGATGAACAAACCCGAGTTCTCTGAGGTTCCCCACAAGGGTGTGCACGAGATTATCGTAGGCGGTCAGAACTGGGGTTCAGGTTCCAGTCGCGAGCATGCTGCTTGGGCTATTGCCGGCTACGGCGTAAGAGTGGTTATCAGCAACAGTTTTGCCGATATCCATCGCAATAATCTGCTGAACTGTTTTGTGCTACCTGTGATAGTAAGTCGTGAGTTCCAACAGGAGCTGTTCCGTAGCATTGCTACCGACAGCAATACGCTTGTTACGGTAGATCTTCCCAATCAGACGGTTAAGAACGAGAAAACGGGTAGTGTGGAGCATTTCGAGATTAATGCATATAAGAAGTATTGCCTCATGAATGCCTACGATGATATTGACTTTCTCTTGGCCAACAAGGATAAGATAGAAGCATGGGAACGCCGTATATAGAGATAATGGACACCACGCTGCGCGATGGTGAGCAGACCAGTGGGGTAAGTTTTGTTCCCCACGAGAAGTTGCTTATTGTGCGTATGTTGCTGCAGGAACTCTGTGTAGACAGGGTCGAGGTGGCTAGCGCCCGTGTGAGCGAAGGTGAAAAGGAAGCAGTTACAATGATTTGCCGCTGGGCCCAACAAGCAGAAAGGTTGGAGCAGATAGAGGTTTTGGGATTCATTGACGGACAGACTTCTGTTGATTGGGTAAAGAATGTAGGCTGCAAGAATATCAATCTCTTATGCAAGGGTTCCGAACGTCACTGCAAGTATCAGTTAAAAAAAACGCTCGAAGAGCATGTGGCAGATATCAGGCAGACAGTCCAATATGCCCACAAGCAGGGTATCAACATCAATCTTTATTTAGAGGATTGGTCGAATGGAATGAAGGATAATCCCCAATATGTTTTTGGCTTTGTTGATGCACTCCGTCCTGCAGGCATAAAGCGCTTTATGTTGCCTGATACACTGGGAATTCTGAATCCTATCCTTACAACTCAGTATGTTTCGCAAATGGTGGAACGCTATCCCGAATTACATTTCGACTTTCATGCACATAACGACTATGATATGGCTGCTAGTAACGTCTTGGCTGCGGTAATTAGCGGTTGTAAGGGTGTTCATACTTCTGTCAATGGACTGGGAGAACGTGCCGGCAATGCACCGCTCTCCAGTGTGCAGGCTATCCTAAAGGATCATTTTCACGGTCAAACTGGATTGGTGGAGGAGAACCTGAACAAGGCTAGCCATATGGTGGAAAGTATTTCTGGAATTGCGGTTCCTCCTAACAAACCTATCATTGGCGATAGTGTTTTTACACAGGTGGCTGGAGTACATGCCGATGGAGATAAAAAACACAGTTTATACTGTAATGAATTGCTCCCAGAACGATTTGGCCGTAAACGAGAATATGCATTAGGTAAAAATTCAGGTAAAGCCAATATCCTTAAAAACCTAGAGGAGTTGGGTCTTGAACTCACTCCTGAGCAGACTCGTCGAGTCACAGATCGTATTATAGAATTAGGTGACAAGAAACAGATTGTCACACAGGAAGACCTCCCATATATTGTGAGTGATGTTCTGAAACATACGGCGCCAGATGATAGTGTTAAGTTGAAGAGTTATATGGTTTCGACGGCATATGGTTTGAAACCTATGGCCAGTGTGAAGTTGGAGGTCGGTGGTGAAGTGTTCGAGGAGTCCGCTATAGGCGATGGTATGTATGATGCCTTTGTGCGGGCATGTCGCCATATCTATCGTGATCGTTTGAATCGTGAATTTCCCTGGCTTGATAATTACCAAGTGAGTATTCCGCCAGGTGGACGCACTGACGCTTTGGTACAGACAACCATTTCATGGATTTGGAACGATAAATCTTTCCGCACCCGAGCCCTTGATCCCGACCAGACAGAGGCCGCCATCAAGGCAACCATAAAAATGTTAAATATAATAGAACAAGAATATGAGACTTAAAATTGCGGTACTTGCCGGTGATGGAATCGGACCGGAGATTATGGAGCAGGGTGTAGCTGTTACAAGTGCTATTGCTCAGAAGTTTGGACACGAGGTTACATACAAGGAAGCCCTTTGTGGTGCCCATGCTATTGATGAGGTGGGCGATCCGTTTCCCGAGGAAACTTTCCAGATTTGTAAGGAAGCCGATGCTGTGCTCTTTGCAAGCGTGGGTGACCCGAAGTTCGACAACAATCCTTCGGCTAAGGTGCGTCCTGAGCAAGGACTGCTGGCTATGCGTAAGAAACTCGGACTCTTTGCCAACATCCGTCCTGTAGAGACTTTTGAATGCCTCTTACACAAGTCTCCGTTAAAAGACGAACTTGTTCGTGGAGCTGACTTTGTTTGCATCCGTGAACTGACTGGCGGTATGTACTTCGGCAAGAAGCAAGAGCCAACAGTCAATGCAGAAGGCATAGAAGATGCACTCGATACGAATTACTATAGTAGCCCGGAAGTGGAGCGAATTCTTCGTGTGGGTTATCAGTATGCTCGTCAGCGCAGAAAGCATTTGACGGTTGTTGACAAGGCAAATGTATTGGCAAGCAGTCGTTTGTGGCGTAAGGTCGCTCAGGAGATTATGATGGAGTATCCCGATGTTGAGACGGACTTTATGTATGTGGATAATGCTGCGATGAGGATGATCCAAGACCCGCGTTTCTTTGATGTGATGGTGACAGAGAATACCTTTGGCGACATTCTGACCGACGAAGGATCCTGTATTACAGGCTCAATGGGCTTGCTCCCCAGTGCTTCTACAGGCAGCTCTACCCCCGTCTTCGAACCTATTCACGGCAGCTGGCCACAAGGCAAGGGCTTGAACATCGCCAATCCCTTGGCACAGATTCTGTCCGTGGCTATGCTCTTCGAGTACTTCGACCTGAAGGAGGAAGGAAAACTCATCAGGGAGGCTGTCAACGCTTCGCTCGACCAGAACGTCCGCACGCCAGAGATTCAGGTCGAAGGCGGCGCAAAGTACGGTACGAGGGAAGTAGGAGAGTGGATAGTGAAATATATTAATAATAAGAAAATGTGATAATAAGAAATGAAGAAAAACTCTTATTCTTTTATTTCTTTTATTCTCTTAATATCTACATTTCTGGTTACTTCGCCAATCAAAGCAATAGAGGACGAGTGTCAGGAAGGCTTTCTGACGTCTTATCTCAATCGGGCATTGGAGAAGGCGATGCCAAGTGATACGGCTAAGGACGAGCCTCTTCGCTATGGACGCCACATAACGAAGTACTTCTCTGCCCCTCAGTTTGGCGGTTATGTCGTGGGAAGTTACACTTACTCCACTCAGGACGATGCTGACATGAATAGCTTCAATTGTCGTTTTGTCAGGATGTATGTCTCAGGCACAATACTTCGCGACTTCAGGTATCGTGTTCAGATAGAGTTGAAGAGCCCTGCACTTCGCGACTTTACCTTGGAGTGGATGCGTTTCAAGGAATTTCAAATCAAGGTTGGACAGTTTAAGCGTTGTTTCACCTACGATAATCCGTTGAATCCATGGGATGTAGGTTTGGGCAGTTATTCGCAATTAGGTATGCGCATGACAGCTCTTGCAATGGATGACCCCAGCGGAGAAACGGCTCAGAATGGTCGCGACCTCGGTTTGCAACTGCAGGGCGACCTCTTTTCTGTGGGTAAGGACAAGCATCGTCTTATTCGCTATCAGGCCGCCGTATATAATGGAAACGGACAGAACAAGAAGGACAATAACAAGCAAAAGGACTGGATGGGCAACATTCAGGTGCAACCCATCAAGGACCTCTACATCGGGTTTTTCGGTTGGACAGGTACTTTTACAGGTGCGAATGGTGTGAGTGCAAGACGCAACAGGTGGGCTCTTGGCAGCATTTACGAGCATAATGATTGGAGTTTCCGTGCGGAGTATGCGCATCATACAGGCAGTAACGTGAACGACCTGAGTCTTCCTAACAAGGCCGATGCTTGGTATGTTCTTGCCGGCGTGCCTGTTACATCTTGGCTGAAAATATATGGCAGGTATGATGTCTATCGCAAGGATGCAACATGGGGCAGTATGTGCAGTATATATAGTATATGCCCGAACTTCCAACTTCATCGCAATTTAATGTTTCAGGTACAATATAACTATGTCAACGACCGTACGGCCGCTGATCGAAACTATCATGAGTTATGGGCACAAGCGTGGGTAAGATTCTGAAATATGTCTATTGCCTTGCTTTCATTGCTTTGGCTTGGTTTTTCCTTTATGTAAGGAATGCTGATACCATGTTCTTCCTACAGGATAGGGGATGGTGGAACAGTACTGCAATCTTCTGGGATGATTGTATGAGATTCCCAGGAGGTTTGCTCGCCTGGACCGGAGCATATCTGACACAGTTTTTCTATTATCCGGCTCTTGGCTGCTGTTTATTAATAGGCCTCTGGATTCTCACATTTTGGCTCTCAAAATGGTCTTTCCGAATTGCAGATGAATGGAGTTTCTTGCTTTTTATTCCTTTGGCTGCACTACTTTGCAGCGATATTCAACTTGGTTATTGGGTCTATATTCTGAAGGATGTTGACTATGTCTTTTATCATTCTTTGGGACTTCTTGCATCCATCCTCCTTTCTGTACCTTTCTGGAGATATCTTCCTGTGAGCGAGAAAGTAAAACAGGGAATTGTGCTCGCTTGGATTCCATTGGCAGCGGCTTTGCTCTATTACCCACTTGGTATCTATGCCTTACTCGCAGCAGTTATTACGACAGTACAGTCCCTCTCTAACTCTTCCTTTAAGAGGGAGAACTCAGGACTAAAAGCCTTCCTTTTAAGGGGAGGTTTGGTAGGGTCTGTCCTCTTTCTTACTCTTTGGCTTGTACCGCTTTTGGAGACCGCAGGCACCACCCTAATGCGTCCAGACCAGCCATGGATGTATGGATTCCGTAAGTTCGAATTGGATGACTTGCGCGACATTTCTCTTGAGATACCCTTTTATCTAGTACTCATCGTCCCTGTCTTTTTCCCTCTTATGGGAAGGCTGAAAGCAAAGAGGTTGATGCTTAGTCAAAGCATTATGGCTATCACAGCTGTGGCAATGTTTTATTGCCTTTCTGTTCGTGACTTCACCGATTATAACTTCCATGCCGAAATGCGGATGCAACGAGGCGTGGAAGAATGCCGATGGAACGATGTGCTTCGTGAGGCGGCAAAGGTAAAATGCCCTGTTACGCGGGAAATGGTTATGCTGCGCGACATTGCCCTTATTAACAGAGGTGAGTTATGCTCCAAGCGCTATGCATACAATAACGAGAGCGTTCAGCCTACAACGGTTAGCGATTCCATACACCTTCGTATTTGCGACCAGGCAGCGGACCTCATCTATTTCAATTTCGGAGAAACAGTCTTTGCTATCCGACGTGCCATCGAGCGGTGCATGCACTATGGTTATTCCTATTATACAATGCGAATGCTGACCGAGTGTGCTCTCGTCAATGGTGAGCTGGATAATGCTCGTAAATATTTGCGCATTTTAAGTCGAACGACCTTCCAAAAGAGATGGGCAGAAAAGATCCAGTGTTTCGTTGATGATGAAAAACTCTTGGCAGAGAGTGAACTTTTCCGTATGCCGTTGAAACTTTACAACGAAGGCTCCGAACTGGTCGGAACAGACGACAAATATGTTGAGTTAACCATCCTGAAGAAATGGATGTATACCGTCACCAACGATCCTGAGGCACAGGAGGTCGCTCTCGGGTGTGCTATGATGATGCGCGACCAGAAATGCTTCTGGTCACAAGTGCAGCAGTACTATAACATCAATCAGGGTAAACCTTTCCCAACACATGTTCAGGAAGCAATGCTATTCTTTGTCTATGAACTGAAGTTCCCTGGTGTGAATCTTTCCTTTGTCAAGTTCGATGATCGCGTTGTGGAACGATACAAAGCATTCTTTAATCGCCTGAATCAGTATTCCGGTCAAGGTATGAACGAAAAGCAGATAGGGAGCGCCCTTCGTCCCGAGTTTGGCGATACCTATATGTGGGACTATTGCGTGTTGCGTGAGGTACAAACGAACTAGGACCCCTTTAGAAGGAAAAATAAAAAGTAAAAAAATGAAAAATGAAAGAATGAAAAGTGGAGTGAAATATGGTGAAATGAGTTTCTCATTTTCTCATTTCCTCATTATTTCATTTATCATGTTCCTTCTGGTAGCTTGTTCCAAGCATCCTTCCATTCCATCCAACTACATTCAGGTTGATGCGGTGCCCAGTATTTGGCCTGATTATGTCGGCGTCACCGTTCCTCCTAACATTGCTCCTCTCAACTTCCTCGTAGATAGTGTGGATGATGTCATTGCCGAATTCAAAATTCAAAATTCAAAATTCAACTACGGAGGCAAGGCCAACAAGGTCCAGATAGATGAGTCCGAGTGGTACGATATGCTCGTTTCTGAAAAGGGTAAAAGCATTTCTGTCACTATCTATACAAAGAAAGACGGTAAGTGGTTGGCATACAAACCTTTCAATATCAATATAGCAGTCGAAGAAATCGATCCCTATATATCCTATCGTGTGCTGCCTCCAACCTTTGTGGGCTTTGATGAACTCTCCATCCGACAGCGTAACCTCACGAACTTCGAGGAGACAATCGTCTATAATAACAATCAGATTACGGAAGGCATTGAGGGACAATGCATTAATTGCCACTCCTATCAGGATTACAGCACCGATAACATGATGTTCCATATGCGACTTCAACATCCGGGCACAATGATAGTCTGCGACGGAGAACTGATCTTCGTCAACCTCAAAACTGACGAAATGATTTCCGCTGCTGCCTACAATTCATGGCATCCTTCACTTCCTATCATCGCCTTCAGCACCGACCATACAATGCAAAGTTTTCATACTCGCGAGATAACAAAGGTTGAGGTGATGGAGTCGGCAAGTGATCTCGTTATCTATGATATCAAGAACAATCGTGTTCAGACAGTCCTCAACGACTCCACAGAGTTTGAACTTTTCCCCTCATGGAGTCCCGATGGCAAGTGGCTCTACTATTGTTCAGCACATTACGAATATAAGGACAAATACGAGGATACGGAAGAACTGCTCGCGAAGTACAAGACCTTGCAATACAACCTCTACCGCATCTCTTTTGATTCCGAGACAATGAGTTTCGGTGAGCCGGAACTTATCTATGATGCAATCGCCAAGAATCGCAGTGCTGTTCAACCGCGGGTTTCACGGGATGGTCGCTATGTGCTATTTGCAGAAGGTCCTTGGGGACTCTTCCACATCTGGCATACGACAGCAGATATCCAGATTTTGGATTTACAGACGAGAGAGCTTCTCGATGCGTCTGTTATCAATAGTCCACGTCCCGAGAGTTATCCTTCTTTCTCATCGAATGACCGATGGATACTTTTCGAGAGCCGTCGTGATGACGGGAATTATACCCGGACATTTTTCGCCTATTTTGATCAGCAAGGCCGCCTCCATAAACCTTTCGAGGTGCCTGCGGAAGATTCCGAATTTTTCCGTCTTTTTCTGCGTAGTTGGAGCCGTCCCGAGTTTATGAAAGAACCTGTTCACATCACCCCCAGACAGTTCTACGAGAAGGCGCTTACAGAGCCAATCAAGGTGAAATAAATAGGCAAAACCGTTTATAATCTGGTTTCTCTAAACAGATTATTGCTCTTTTCTTTGGAAGTTAAACATCTTTTTGTTATTTTTGCAGTCAGAATTGCTGATTGAAATAGACAACATACGCCATTTAATGTTCAATGATAATAGCAATATAGAGCCGCTACCTTGGCTTGTGATGTATAGCAATAGTGGTGATATCGGCATATTAGATATATTGGAAGAAAAAAAAGCGGAAAGCGATACGACTGGAATTATCGATTTTTTCGTTCCGCTTGACGTGACGTATCAGGTTGTGGAAGGCAATGCTATTGAGCACAAACGACTAATTGCTGGCAATTATATTTTTCTCCGGGCAACGAAGGAAGATATACTCCGCTTGAGACAGGTGTCTCCCCTTGATGCAACTCTCAGGTTCCTTCACCCATCTTCTTGTCCAACAGACTACATCTATATTCAGGATTCCGAGATGCAAATGTTGCGTTTAACCGTCGAAAGAATGAATGGCGAAGCCGAGTATTTTGTGCCGAGTAGCAAGCAACTGGTCGCTGGTGATTATGTTTGTGTTTTTGAAGGCAACTTTGCCGGTATAAAGGGTGTCTTAGAGAGCGTAAAGGGCCATGAGGGGGGCAGAGTTATTGTAGCCTTGGGTGATGTCCTAGCTGTGCGTACTTCAAGAGTCTCCGCTAATGAAATTCAGCTTTTGGCTCTAGCAAAAGTTACTGATACTCAGACTAGCTCCTATACTTCTAGAGCGTATAAGAAAGTGCGCGTGCTTATTGCAGATAGTGAAAAACTACTTGCAGAAAAAGAAAAAACGGGTGTTTTATGCCAGTCTTCCGAGGGTGAAGCCCGTCGTCTGATAATGCGGTTTTCTCAATTACAGCTTTCTGGGAAAATACGCCTCATGCATGCGCAGGCAATTTATAATATTCTTTTGGCTCTGGACGAAACGGATAGCGAGCGTTTTTTCCGCTATCGCAACATGTTGCCCTAAAACTATTTCTTATTCTTTTCTAATTCCTGTGGAATTCGGAAACTTGTGTATAGTTCCAATACACAACCGATGGTTAAAGCAACGACCCATTCCTGCCGACGAAAAGGCCCCCAGGTGTGCAGTTGCATGCTCATCATTACTAAAGCTAGGACAAAGCAGCTACATGCAAAAAGTTGCTGACGGCGCAGGCGAATCACAGTAATGTCTCGGCCTATATATTCGGCTCGGATTTGCATGAGCGTGAACATAAGTGTACCCACACCATACATAAACATTCCAATTGTTGGGTACAGAATAAAAAGGGCTACACCAACAAGCATTAGCACAGCTCCGGTGCGGAAACATATGTTTTCCCGCGAACTCAGCTCTTTCATTTCATTCTGTATCAGATTCTGGTATTTCCGGGGTCATTTCCCCTTTCTCCTCTTCGTCCACAAAAATGAATACATCTTCGTTTGCGCGTTTCATATGATAGCGTTCACGGGCAATTCTTTCTACAGCCTTGGGATTGTTCTCCAAATCGCGAATCTTGCTATCAGCCTCCTCGTATTGACGTTTGTAGTTTGCAATCTCTTGTCGCAGCATATCAATGCGTACACGCCGGGGATGTCGGTTCAGAAAACTATCTTCATCCACTACGCCGACAATGAGTATAATGATTAAGAAAGTGAGAATATATTTGTGTCTGCGCATAAACAGCCACACAGAATGTATTTTGCTCATTTGATGTTGGTATTGTATTTTTGCGCAAAGATACAAAAAAAGTTCATAGTTCATGGTTCATAGTTCATTATTTTTCCTTATTTTTGCAAAAATATATTAGGTATATGGAAGAATACATTGTTTCTGCACTCAAATATCGTCCGCTTAACTTCGACTCTGTCGTTGGTCAGCGGTCTTTGACTACCACGCTGAAGAATTCTATCAGTTCTGGAAAGTTGGCTCATGCTTATCTTTTTTGCGGTCCTCGTGGCGTAGGCAAAACTACATGTGCTCGTATCTTTGCCAAAGCTATCAACTGCTTTAATCCCCAGGAGGGTGGCGAGCCTTGTGGACAATGTGAAAGCTGCCAGGCCTTCGACCAGCAACGTTCCATGAATATCCACGAATTGGATGCTGCCAGCAATAATTCTGTCGAGGATATCCGTGAACTCTGCAAGCAAGTCCTTATTCCCCCTCAGACAGGACGCTATAAGGTGTTCATTATCGATGAGGTACACATGCTCTCCAGTGCGGCTTTTAATGCTTTTCTCAAGACATTGGAAGAACCGCCATCCTATGTAATCTTCATTCTCGCTACCACAGAAAAACATAAGATACTGCCAACCATCCTAAGCCGTTGCCAAGTTTATGATTTCCAGCGTATGACAACGCAGAATACCGTTGATCATCTGATGTATGTGTCCGAGAAAGAAGGTTATACAGCTGAACCGGAAGCACTTACACTTATTGCCGAGAAAGCCGATGGCGGTATGCGCGATGCCCTTTCTATCTTCGATCAGATGGTCGGCTTCTCGGGTGGAAACATTACTTATGAGAGTGTCTGCAAGAATCTGAATGTCCTTAGCCAGGAGTATTATTTTCAGCTTGTAGATTACTTTCTCTGTTCCTGTGTGTCGGAGTGTTTAATCCTTTTCAATGAAGTACTTCAAAAAGGTTTCGACGGTGGTAACTTTGTGGCCGGCTTAGCTACTCACATGCGCAATTTGCTTGTCAGCAGAGATACTGTGACCCTACCACTTTTGGAGATGAGTGATAAGATGCGTGCCCGCTATCAGGAACAGGCTATGCGTTGTCCTGTTCGTTTTATTTATAATGCTCTCAAACTTGCCAACGATTGCGATTTGGCATATCGAACCAGTCGCAACAAGCGTCTGCAGGTGGAACTTTGCCTCATTCAGTGTGCAGCTCATTCCGACACTCCAAACAGTGAGGTGGGTGAAAAAAAAAATGAACCGGTAGCAACTGTCCAGAAGAAAGAACAGCCCGTATCACCAGCAACCCCGGTTGTTCCGAAAACTCTGGCTGCTCCAACAGCTCCGAAGGTTTCGGCCCCTCCGATTACTCCGAATTCTTCGGGAACCATGTCTTCCGAGGCTTCTTCGCGAAAACTTCCTAAAGTATCCTTTAAGCATTTTGGCGCAGCGAAGAAGGAGGAAACAAGACTTCAAGATGGAATCTCTCAGGGAAACAAGGAAGACACACCGATGGTTGAACCTATCAACAGTGAGAAACTCACCGCCGCATGGTATTCTTTTATTGGTGCCTTACCGCATTCGAGTGTTGCCCTTGCCGAACGGTTCAAGGGGTTGCAGCCTGTTGTGAAGGATGATAATACCGCCGTGCTTACCGTCAGCAATCCCCAGGTTCAGCAGACCGTCGAAAGCCAGATGCCGCAGATTTTGGATACAATGCGCCGTGAACTTCGAAATGTTGAGTTCCGTATCGAGACAAAACTAGAGGAACTACAGGTGGTCGCAAAAACCTTCAGCCCATCCGAATTGTTGAAGATGATGAAGGACCAAAATGCCGATGTCAGCGAACTGGTCAGCAAGCTGGAACTGACATATGATTAAATAACAAGAATCGCTTCTTTATGTGATAAACCATGCTCCTTTTTGCGAATAGCAAAAGGTTTTCATGGCTTTATTTGCACAAATGGGAAAAATGTTGTACCTTTGTGCGCAGACACTGTGAGCCTGTCTTACGGCTCTGCAGCGTAGTAAGAAATGACCGTAATGAAGCATCTTACCCTCACTATATTTTCACTTTTCAGCCTTTCTGTTTCATGTCTCTGCGCACAGCAGATTAAGATAGGTAACTATACTTTCTCCGGTGGCGGTGAATATCAAGGCGAAATGATAAAAGGCAAACCTTACGGCACTGGCAAGACGGTTTATCCTAACGGTGATTATCACGAAGGAGAGTACGTCAAAGGCAAGCGACAGGGTAGGGGTATCTACCAATTTGTAGACGGCGAGAAGTATGAAGGCGAATGGTTTCAGGATCAGCAGCATGGTAAGGGAACCTATTATTTCGCCAACAATAATCGTTATGAAGGCCTTTGGTTTCGTGACTACCAGCAGGGACTTGGAACTATGTTCTATTATAACGGTGATACCTACGTTGGAGCATGGCTTCAGGACAAACGCGAGGGTACGGGCCGCTATACCTATGCTCAGGGAGGAGCATACTACGAGGGACAGTGGAAGAACGACATGAAGGATGGACAAGGTGTGTTCGACTGGAATGACGGCAACCGCTACGAAGGCTCTTGGCGCGAAAACCAAAAACATGGCAAGGGTACTTTTACCTATTCTACAGGCGACTCTTATACTGGCGACTGGAGCGACGATCAGCAGCATGGAAAAGGCATATTCGTCTTTGCCGACGGTAATCGCTACGAAGGACAGTATGTTCACGGTCAGCGTACGGGCGAGGGTATCTATACCTTTGCCAACGGTGATAAATACGTCGGCCATTTCAATGCGGGCGAACAAGACGGAATGGGAACCTTTACCTGGCATACCGGAGCTTCGTATGTCGGGCAATGGCGACACAATAAGCAACATGGCTCTGGTAAATATCGCTGGGCAAACGGCGATGAATACGATGGGCAATGGGTAGATGGCCTCCTCGATGGCGAGGGCATTCTAAGACAGGCAGATGGCGTCCGCTTCAAGGGCACGTTTCACAAGGGACTCAAGGAAGGTAAGGGTATTCTCGAAGATGCTGACGGCATACGCTACGAAGGCAACTTCAGCCAAGACAAGAAAAACGGTGAATTCATTGAAAAGGACAAAAGTGGGTTACTTCTCCGCAAGGTTGTCTATCAGAATGGAATTCCTGTTTCAACTGACAGTGAAAATAACTAATTCACACACAATATGGCTCGTACAAAAGTAAGGGATTCTAAGGAAACAAAGAAAACCACAAGAAAGAAGAAAGCTTCGCCTGCGAAGAAAAGTGAACCCGCTCCGGGCGTTCTCCGACTCATCAAGAACGATCCCGATTTGGCTTTCTATGCCGATGCAATCAATGGTCGTCACAACGAGGCTGTCCGCAAAATGGCGGAACTTACCGGAGGTACGAACAACCTCAATGAGTTTGCAAGTGGCTACCTCTATTTCGGACTTCATAAGACAGAAGAGGGCTGGGTATTGCGCGAATGGGCTCCCAACGCCACCAGCATCTTTGTAGTTGGCGATTTCAATGGTTGGAAAGAGAGCGCTCGTTACGCCATGAAACGTGTCAGGGGAACTGTCGGTAACTGGGAAATCAAAATCAAGAACAAGTCCTTCCGTCATGGTGCCCTCTTTAAGCTGATTGTGCATTGGGAAGGTGGTCAGGGTGAGCGCATCCCCGCTTGGGCAAGCCGTGTTGTACAAGACCCCGAGACGCATATCTTCTGTGCTCAAGTATGGGACCCTGCAGAACCCTACCAGTGGAAGGTCGAGAAATTCCGTCCCGCCACCAATCCGCTGCTTATCTACGAGTGCCATATCGGTATGGCTCAGGATGAAGAGCGTGTCGGCACTTACGCCGAGTTCCGCGACAACATCCTGCCCCGCATCGCTGCTGATGGATACAACTGTGTACAGATTATGGCCATACAGGAGCACCCCTACTACGGCAGTTTCGGATATCATGTCAGCAGTTTTTTTGCTCCCAGCAGCCGCTTCGGCACCCCAGATGACCTGAAATCCCTTGTCGATAAAGCCCATAGTATGGGCCTTTCTGTCATTATGGACATCGTGCATAGTCATGCTGTTAAAAACGAGGTTGAGGGTCTTGCAAATTTTGCCGGCGATCCTTGTCAGTACTTCAACAAGGGAGACCGTCGCGAGCATCCCGCTTGGGACAGCCTCTGTTTCGATTACGGTAAGAACGAGGTTCTGCACTTCCTGCTCTCCAACTGCAAGTATTGGCTCGAGGAATTCCGCTTCGATGGTTTCCGTTTCGATGGTGTTACCTCAATGCTTTACTACAGTCATGGTTTGGGTGAGTGCTTTACTTCCTATGCCGACTACTACAACGGCCATCAGGACGGTGACGCCATCACCTACCTTGCCCTCGCCAACGAACTGGTTCATGCGGTCAACAAGAATGCCATCACTATTGCCGAGGAGGTGAGCGGTATGCCTGGTCTTGCTCTGCCCTTCAAGGATGGTGGCTACGGCTTTAATTACCGTCTGGCGATGAACATCCCCGACTATTGGATAAAGATTATTAAGGAACAGCGCGACGAAGACTGGAAACCCAGTAGCATCCTTTGGGAGCTCACCAACCGCCGCCGCGACGAGAAGACCATCTCCTATGCCGAGAGCCACGACCAGGCTCTTGTCGGTGACAAGACCATCATCTTCCGCCTCATTGACAGTGATATGTATTGGCATTTTAAGAAAGGCGACGAGAATTCCAATGTCAATCGCGGCATTGCCCTTCATAAGATGATACGTCTCGCCACAATTGGCACTATCAATGGTGGTTATCTCAACTTCATGGGCAACGAGTTCGGACATCCCGAATGGGTGGACTTCCCGCGCGAGGGTAACGGCTGGAGCTACAAGTATGCGCGTCGTCAATGGCATCTCGTCGATGACAAGCAGCTCTGTTTCCACTACCTCGGTGACTTCGATATTGCTATGCTCAAGGTGCTCAAGAAACACAGAAGCTTCGAGAAACAGATTTTCCAGGAGATTTGGCACAACGATGGTGACCAGGTATTCGCTTTCCGTCGTGGAGACCTGCTTTTCTTCTTCAATTTCAGTCCCTGTAACTCCTATACCGACTATGGATTTATGGTCGAGCAGGGTGCCTATGAGTACCTGCTGAATACAGACGACCCCGCATTTGGCGGTAATGGTTTCAACGACGACAAGATGGTCCATTACACCGTCTTCGACAGCCGTCTGGCGCGAGAGAACAAGGGCTGGCTCAAGCTCTACCTTCCTACCCGCACAGCCTGCATTCTTCGCAAGTTGAAGGATTAGACTGGTTCCCCACCTCAACTTCCGAAACTTTAGTTAGTAATTATATGTAGGCGCTGTCCCAACAGGACGGCGCTTATATTTTTTTATGTTAAAATTATGTTAAAATTCGAAAAACATTTGGTAGATAATGCGAAAATGTCATACCTTTGCAGTGTCCTATTAAACTATTACACAAGAACACGAACATTTTAAACTAAATAATCTATTGTATCAATAACCAATAACCATTATCTATGATTAGCATTCAAAACATCAAGTTTGGCTACAAAAGCAATGATGCTGTGCTGGACAATTTCTCCCTTGAATTTGGGGCAGGCGGCATCTACGGACTCCTGGGCAAGAATGGCACAGGCAAGAGTACATTATTATATTTAATGATGGGCTTGCTACGTCCACAGGAGGGAAGCGTAACAATCGACGGCACCAACGCCACACTCCGCAGGCCTGAGGTGTTGAACGAAATGTTCCTCGTTCCAGAGGAGTACGACCTGCCGTGCATCTCCTTGTGCAAGTATGTGAAGGCTATCAAGCCCTTCTACCCGCGTTTCAGCGACGAGCTGCTCGAGAAGTGTCTGGCTAACTTCGAGATGCCTTCCGACATCGACCTTGGCTCCCTCTCTATGGGTCAGAAGAAGAAGGTTTATATGAGCATTGCCCTCGCAGCCAATACACGTTACCTGCTCATGGACGAACCCACTAACGGACTCGACATCCTCTCGAAGAGTCAGTTCCGCAAGGCAGTCATCGAAGGCATGTCGGACGACAAGACCGTCATCATCTCCACCCATCAGGTGCATGATGTAGAACTCCTGCTCGACCACGTTTGCATCATCGAACGCAACAAGGTACTCCTCAATGAACCACTTGTAGAAAAGGATGAGCCAATTAACCTCGAAGAGTTGTTTATCAATACATTAAGTAATAAGTAGTCAGTAGTTATGTGATCAGTAGTTATGCCAAATGTATCGGCTTCACTACTTCACTACTTTCACTACTTAACTACAAAACTATAAATCAACATGAAACAGTTTAATATAAAGCGTTTTGTCAACGTCGCTCGCTGGGACCTCACAATCAACAGCAAGTTCTATACCCGTTCCGCAATCCTCATGATGGCGTTCATCAGCACCCCCATCGTGCTCTTCTACCTCTATAACATGCTCACCAAGGGCTTCCTGCTCATGGGCGACACCTCGGACAATGTCGAAGGTTTCGCTGTAACCATTTCTTTAATAGGCATTGCCTATTCTATCATCTCTGCAGGCTACATGTTCCACAACCTGCTCACAAAGCAGGGCCGTATCAGCGAACTGACGCTTCCCGCCACTAATCTGGAGCGTTTCCTCTGGCACGTTGTGGTCATCCTCATTGGTGTGCCTCTGGTCTTCTTCTGTGGCGTGGTGCTGGCAGACTTCCTGCACTTCCTCTTCCGCCTAATGATAACGAATGCCGATATTCAGTCCCTCACGGCACAGTACTATTGGAGTGACTTTGATACATGGGGCAATAGCGCTAACGAAGGATTCAAAGATTTCATGAACAACTATGGATATGAGATAGTAACTGCCATCTTCATTTGGGGGGCTTGCTACACTAGGAGCTTCAGCCTCTTCAATGCCTGGAAGTATAAGTACAACATCCCCCTGACGTTCCTCTTCTACTTCGTATTGAATACCGTCCTGCCTTTGATTCTGCTCTTCCTTGGCACTATGTTCATCTCGAAGGAGAATGCTATGGACTTCATGATCTGGCTCAAGGACACAGGTGGACATACTTTCATAGCTTGGGTGAGCATTATCGGCGTTCTGGTCTATATTGGCATCTGGCTACTCACTTACCACCTCTACAAGCGGGCACAACTAACAACCAAACGTAATCCCTAAGTAACTATGCAATTCAAAGATAATAAACCTATCTTCCAACAGATAGCCGAGCATCTCTGCGACGAGATATTGCAGGGACGCTATCCCGAGGGCGAGCGTCTGCCTAGTGTGCGCGAGTATGCAGCCGAGGTCGAGGTCAACGTCAACACTCTGGTCCGTTCCTACGAATGGCTCAGCCAGAAGGAGATTATCTTCAACCGTCGCGGCATTGGGTACTTTGTTGGCGAAGGCGCTACAGAGACAATCCGCCAGATGCGTCGTGAAGCTTTCTTCCAGGAAACCCTTCCCGACCTCTTCCGCCAGATGCAGACCCTCGGAATCACAATGAACGAAATAGAAAAAGAGTATAATTCATGATTATGAATAGATTTTTCATTATTTTTCACTATTCATTATTAATTTGAATTATGATTTTTGAAATATAAGTCGTATCTTTGCATCTGTAAATAACAAACACAATTAATTAAACAACGAGCCTCAAAACCTCTTTCCCCCAAGTGGGGGAGGAGGCGAAGAGGCATCTTAACTCTCAATCCACTATGCTCTCTCCCGCTAAAGTATTGCGTCAGAAAGGCGCTTCCGACCTTGATGGTCGTTGGAACGAAGCTGCGCTTCTTACCTTTGTGTATTCGGTCATCTGTGGCATCTTCGGTGCAACAGTCTCTGCCGGAGCCGAACTCCTCGTGCCGCATATCGGTACCTTCTTTTCACTGCTCCTCATACCGATGGGGTGGGGGTTCACCATAACTTTCCTCTCCAATCATCGTCGCGAGGATAGCGACCCATTCGGCGTCGGCCATCTCTTTGACGGCTATCGCGATTTTGTCCGCATCTTCCTGACGCTTCTTCTGGAGGGTATCTATATTGTGCTTTGGGCGCTCCTGCTCATCATTCCCGGTATCATCAAGGCTCTGTCTTACTCCATGACCAGTTTCATCCTGCGCGACCGTCCTGACCTGAAGTACAACGGTGCTATCGAGCTCAGTATGGCCATGATGCAGGGTCACAAATGGGAACTCTTCTGGCTCTATCTCACTTTCATCGGATGGGCCATCCTCTGTATCTTCACGTTCTGTATCGGCTTCTTCTGGCTCGAGCCCTATGTCACCAGCACGATGGCGAACTTCTACGAAGAGTTGAAGGAAGAATACGAAGGCCGCGTCTTCGAAAAGCCCGCCGAAGTCACCGGAAATGTTTACAACAAGTCCGAAAGATAAGGGGTGATTAAGTACGAATTATTTAAGAAGAAGAAAAATTCTTCATTCTTCATTCTTCATTCTTAATTTTTTTAGTACCTTTGCACCCGATTATCAAATAATTGTCAATTGTCAATTGTCTCGCGACATCCGCAACTAACATTGCGCCTTTCCGCTAAAGCGTGTAAGAACATCGCGCCTGGGTGCAAAAGCATCCAACAATTCTCAATTTTCAATTATCAATTAACCAAAGGTTGGTCCTGTAGCTCAGCTGGATAGAGCAACAGCCTTCTAAGCTGTGGGTCTCGGGTTCGAATCCCGACAGGATCACAACCCAAGCGGCAGCCGCTCATTTTACTGAGTAGCTGCCGCACATCTTTTTATATCTCCGGTTTCCTTGTGTGGGATTCGCAGCGCGTATTTGTGTATGTCGGACATAAAACGACATTGCAAAAGACAGAAAAATATGCATGATTTGATAAACTCGGTAAAAAGTATTACCTTTGCATCATAATTGAATTATGAACAATTGGGTCATAAAATAAGGTAATATGAGAAAGAGATTATTCCAATGGATGATGGCCGCTGCCTTGGTTTGTGGCCTGACGCTGCTCACGGCTTGCAGCAACGACGATAACACACCCGTGGTGAACCCTGACCTGCCGGTGGTGCTGAACTGTACGAAACCCGACTATCTGAAGGCCGGTGATAAGGTTGCGCTGATCTCGCCCTCGTACTTCACGCCGATGGAGAAGGTGGAGAAGACGGCCGACGTGTTGCGCTCGTGGGGACTGGAGCCCGTCATCGGGCCCAACGTGGGCAAGAAGGTTGATGGACAATATGCCGGCACCGTGGCCGAGCGAGTGAGCGACATCCGCTGGGCACTCAGCGACCCTACAATCAAGGCCATCATCTGCAATCGTGGCGGCTACGGCACCATCCAATTGATAGACCAGTTGACGCTGGCTGAACTGAAGGCCTCGCCCAAATGGCTGGTGGGCTTCAGCGACATCTCGACGCTGCACGGCCTGCTGACTCGTGCCGGCGTGATGAGCATCCACGGTACCATGAGCTCGTTCCTGGCCAATGGTGGCACTGACGCCACCAGCACGCTGATGCGCGACCTGCTCCTGAGCAAAGTGCCCCGCTACGAACTGCCTGCCCACCCGCAGAACATCGCGGGCAAGGCCACCGGTACATTGGTGGGCGGCAACATCTGCACCTTCGCGCCTAACCTCGGTACGCAGGCCGATGCTACGAAGGGCAAGGACCTCATCCTCTTCGTCGAAGAGGTGGAGGAATCGATGCACAACATTGACCGCCAGATGCGTATCCTCCAGATGAACGGCGTGCTTGACCGCTGCCGGGGCATCGTCCTCGGCGAGTTCACCGACTGCGGCACCGAGTTCACCTTCGAGAGCGTCGAGGCCATGCTCCACAATCAGTTGAAAGCGTATAATATCCCTGTACTCTGCGGCTTCCCCGGCGGTCATGGCGACGTGAACCTGCCTCTGGTGATGGGAGCTAATGTCACCATCGACGTGCGCACCGACGGAGCCACCTTGCAGTTCAATATCGACGGCGAGCAGCAGCAAGTGAAAACGGCCGACATTACTGCTCCCGCAACACCCGCCGCCGTCCGCATGCGTCTGGCAGGAAAGATGGAATAATATTTACCTAATGTAAATTTTCTTGGTTGTCTGGGTTTCTGATTGTGTGCGCACCTGGAAATAGACGGCATTGAAGTTGTTTTTCTGCAGCACATCCAGATACTGAATCATCTCTTCCTTCTGCGCATTGCGAACGCTGGCAGTATAACCTGTGGTGCTGGGCCAGTCGATACCATAGGCAGTCGCCATCCATACGCCGCGTACCTCGCGTTTGATGAATCTGTCAGCACTCCATGCGATGTCTGGGCAAAACAAGAAGAATGAAGAGATTAAGATAATAAAATAACAAGAGATTTTCTTCATTTCTTCTTTTTCTCATTTTCTTTTATGTGATTTTTGAAAAAATCCCAGATTTCATCACCAGACTTGATGTCTTCGGTATGTGTGGAGTGCTTACCGCCAACCACTTCGTAGAGCCATACGTCGCAACCCGAGGAACTGCCGGTGAAATAGTGCTTAATTACATAATGGCCATTGTCTTTGTTCAGGCTTTCAACTCGCTCTGTCTCCTCCTTCGTACAACGGTTCTTTGCTACCCAGTATCCCACGGCCAGCGGAACAGGCAGATAGGCTCCCCAGCCTCCTTTGTTCTCGAGGTCGCCCGTCCATTCCGAGGTACGATCCTCGGTGCCGTGTATCTCGAATAGGGGTATGGGCTTGCTGGCTTCCAAGTCCCGATACATCCATAACATTGTCAAGCCGGCAATGGGTGCGACGGCCTTGAATGTCTTTTGCTTAGAATAAGCCATCAGATAGCACATCTCACCGCCATTCGACATGCCAGTTAAGAAGGTGTTTTCCCGACTTAGTTGATAGCGTTTCTGCACATAGGAAGCTATTTTGCAGAGCGACTTTACGTCATCCACTTTCCAACCTTTTTGAAAGGGATAGCCCACATTCCAGCTTGGCTTTCCCTTCGGGTCTTTCAGTCCCTGCGGGATGCACACGGCAAACCCTTCACGCCTAGCTGTTTCTACCATAGGGTTATCGCGATAAATGTGTCCCCCATACCCGTGCAGATAAAACACCAGCGGTGCATCAGCCTTTATCCCTTCAGGCAGGAAAATGTCGAACCGACGCATAAAGCCGTCCACCTTCAGGGAATCTTTTACAAACTGCTGCGCATATGCAATTGATAATTGACAATCGATAATTGACAATGAAACAAGTAGTAAAAAAATCCAGTTTTTCCTCATCATTGCTATTTTTTAAAAGTCAATTTTACTACTCCACGTCCGTTTGTCTGAATATAAGCTTCATCTTTATAGAAATCAATGTCTTCCATCTCGTTAGTTAGAGTTTTGCTCAAATCAATGATGTTCCGGAGTTTTTTCGTTTTCAGGTCCAGCACATAGACGATACTGGGGGCTTCTTCACTTCCAAATCCAGTCGGCATGAGCAGACAATCGTTCCATACGCAGGCACCTTGGCCTACCACCTTCGAGGGATAGCGGCTGTCGGTGTCTTGTATGAAATAGTTTTCTATGGCATCAGCGGCTGTCAGGTGCACCTCCTTGCCATCGCTCAGATGGGGGATGGAGAATACCATGATACGATACCTGTTGCCCTCAGCTGTATTGGAAATGGTGTTGCCAAAACCAATCAGATGACGGCGTTGTTGGTCAATCGTCCATTGCAGAGCATAGCCGTAAAGTTTTTGGTCGTCGAGCATGATGCGCTGTACGGTCTCCGAACTGCCATCCAGCGAGATACGCTCTACGTAGCACACATCCTTTTCGCCGTTGACCACTTTTTTATATGCCTGCGAAACATAGACCAACGGCAACGGATCGCTCTCGTCGAATTTCTCTACACCAAAGGCTGCGACATTTGCATGATTGGTATCGGCAAAAGAACCCAGTTTGAAGGTTACAGTCTTCTTCTCCAAAGATGGCAATTTATATAAGGTAGCATAACCCTTATTCTGCAGACTCAGCAACCAGTCCTCGTAGATACACATGCCTTGATAGCCCTGCTTTTGGTCGCTCTGCAAAGCGCCGACGTCTTTTAGCTTAAAAGCCCCCTTCCGTCCTCCCCCTTGTGGGAGGGGATTAGAAGCCCCTTTCATCTCACCCTTTGGGGAGGCCTGGAGGGGGCTGATGATTGCCTGAAAGACAATCTCTGCCATCTGGCCTGCTCCTTTTCTGGTGGGATGAATGCCGTCGCCGGACATCATGCCTTCTGTGGTTTGGAACAACGTCTGGAAGTCTATCAGCTCGCATTTGTTCTTCTTTGCCAAGTCCTTGATGAGGGGACATATCTCGTTGGTGAGCGCCTCTTTGTCGATGGTACCCAAAGCGTTCAATGCGGGGATAGGTGTAGCCAGGATGATTCGCGGATGCGTCGGCAATGCTTTCAGGGTGTCGAGCATGTGCTGCATATCGGTGGCAAACTCGTTGCCGTACTTCCAGTTCTTGGGCTTGGAGTCGTTGGTGCCCAGTTTGATGACGACAATATCGGGCAGGAATCCCTGTGCATCCTTCCATGCCTGTTCCTTCATGTAGGGATAGTCGCCTTTCTGAAGCATGGTTCTTGCGCCTAAACCAAAGTTCTTCACGATGTATCCGTTGCCCAGTTTCTTCTGCAGCTGAGCCGGATAACCGAAGATGTCTCGCATGAAGATACCGGAACCATCGGTAATGGAGTTGCCGATGCAGGCCACGCGGACAGCACCCTTCTTGGGTGAGGGTAGGAAAGCCAACCAATCGTCCAAGTCGCTGAGCATTTGCTCGTGGTAGCGGAAATTCTTCTTCATTCCAAAGCCGTGACCGCCAGTAGGATAGGCATACAGGGCACAATGATTGCCAACTTTGTGCATAGCCGAGTAATAGGCCACACCATTCTCCAGGATAGGCACGATGTCATCATCGTTGGCCAGGAACACGGCAGCAGGAGGTGTGAGATGTTTACGCACAGCCTTGTCGTTCGAAAAATCGTTGACCACACTGGTGCTGTCTTTCTCCTTGCCCAAGAAGTTATCCACAGAGCCATGATGCGTCTGTTTGTACTGCATAGTGATGACGGGATAGAACAAAATGGAGAAGTCGGGGCGCAACTCCATCGGGGCGTGCGTGGAAACTGTCGATGCCAGATGACCGCCAGCCGAAAAGCCCATGATACCCACGTCGTGGGCGTTGATGTGCCAGACCTCTGCACTATCTCGCACCATCTTCATGGCTGCGTAGGCATCTGAGATGGGAATCTGCCGGTTGCCTTTCGGCATGCGGTATTTCAGTACGCAAAGGGCGATGCCTTTCTGGTTGAAATACTCGGCCCAGTCTGTTCCCTCATAATCCATCATCAGAGTCGAATAACCACCACCAGGGCAGCATACCACCGCTCTTCCCGTCGCCACATCAGCTGAGGGCAGGAAAACGGTAAGCGAAGCCTCTCCATCGGGCGTAATATTCACCTTAAACTCACGTGCATAAGTCGTTAGGGCAACTGCCCAAAACAAGCAAAATAATAGTCTTTTCATTTTGTACTCTTCATTCTTCACTCTTCACTTATATTCTTTAGGCACCATTTGTCACGGACCTTGTATCCCCAAAGGCCGTAGGACAGCATGACGAGTTCGCAGAGGAGGGCGATAATCCAAGTGTATTGCCAACTGTTCAGGACATCTGCGCAGACGCCTTGCAAGAAGGGGAATACGGCTCCGCCAAAGACGCCCATCATAAAGACGCCGGAAGCCTTGGAGGTATATTCGCGGAGTCCCCGAATGGACAGGGTGAAGATGCAGCTCCACATCACGGAATGCACGAGTCCGACGGCACACAGGAGCCACAGGTTCTCGGTCTGGATGGCTGCCAGGATGAGCAGCGTAGCGACGATGGTCGTGGCAATCAGCACCTTACGAGGATTGAAGTTGCTGAAGAATGTCGATACGAAGCGTCCCACCAAGAAGCCTCCCCAATAGAGCGTTGCCAGAAGTGCGGGAATACCCATATCCATACCGCCTATCACCAGCCGTTTCATCCCGAAGAACGAAAGCCCGTTGCCTTTCTCAATGAGTTCCATTGCATGCAGATTCAGGTTGGAACCTATCGATACCTCGGTGCCGACATAGAAGAAGATGGCAATCACACCGAGTGTCAGGTGGCGGAACGACCAGATGCTGCGTTCCAACTTCTGACCGCCATCGGCGCGAGTGGCCGACAAGTCGGGCAACGACATCCGACCTGCCGAAAACGCCACCAGGACAGCTGCAGCCACCATCACCATAAAGGGAACGAACACCTGCGAGGCCGTCACCTCGTCGAGGGAAACTCCTGCGAAGATGACCAGCGTCACGAAGAACGGTGCTATGGTCGTGCCAAAGGAATTAACGGCTGTAACGATGTTCAGGCGTTGTGCCGGCTGTGTTCCCGGGAGTTCGTAGGCAGAGACGTAGGGGTTGATGACCACCTGCAGGATGGCAGCCGACGTACCCATCAGGAACGAGCCTAAGAGGAAGACCACGAAGCCCAAAGGAATGGCACAGCCCTCGGCAATGGACAATTGATAATTGATAATGGGCAAGGGGCTTGCTGACAAGCCATAGCAGAGCAATGCCGCCACCATGCATACCAGCGCCCTCACCATCGTGGTCTGATAGCCCTTCTTGTCTATCCACTTTCCTGCCAGGCTGCTGTTCAGAAGGTAGCCGAGGAAGAAGAAGAGGGAGAGCATGGTGGTGAAGGTGTTCTTCATGTCCCCTGCATCCTGAAGGAATGCAATCTTCAACGGTCCTTGCAACTGCCCGTTGATGGTCGTCAGGAACCCAACCAGGAAGTATATGAAAGTCAGAAAGACAAAAGGCCCGAGGCTATAGTTCTTTTTCTGTTGCATAATGAATATGTTTAAATGAAGCCCCTTCCAAACCTCCCCGAGGGAAGGCTTAATTACTCCCCCTCGGGGGAGAGAGAGGGGGGCGATTACATTACATTATATTATCGTTTCCAACACCTTCATTGCCCCATCCTTCTTGATGGCTTCCACGAACTTCAGGTAGAGGCTTACGAAGGCTTCTGACCGTGAGAGATCTGT